>Ga0169931_10006988_pt1 | contig 16865 bp, 18 predicted proteins | sample Kivu_15m_20L_FD_129675 | JGI IMG/M metagenome (GOLD analysis project Ga0169931, IMG submission 129675) | Freshwater microbial communities from Lake Kivu, Western Province, Rwanda to study Microbial Dark Matter (Phase II) - Kivu_15m_20L... | ecosystem: Environmental > Aquatic > Freshwater > Lake...
ATGTAAGAAAATAAAATATTCTATCATCGAAAGTTAAAATAAATTATTCTTGGAGGATTGGGGTTTGGGGATTGGGGATTGGGGATTGGGCCAATCCCCAATCCCCAATCCCCAATACATTTTTTAATTTCTCTTGATCTCTAGTCTCAAAGTTTATTATAATGATAAACTTCAGTCTATAAATTTAATTAATATTATCTTTTTATTTATATTATTTATATTGGTGTTAACCTTATATATAAATAAAAATGACTTTAATTAAAAAGTATCCGTGACAAATCTTTTATATTATTATTAGAATTTTTTAAAATTATTTATTTTCTTCATATTAAAATAATTAAATTTAAATTATAAATATGCAATCTGGATCAAATTTTTTAGAATCTAATAAATTTGAAGAAAAAGGAAATATTGATTTAAGTCCTAGAATACAAAAGGATGTGTTTAAGGATAGCTATTGGTTCATTGTCAATCAGAAAAAGTCAAATTTTATCACTTCTCACTCGAATGGATCGAAAAGAAATATCAGGGGAGTAGATACACCCTACAAGAGATGGGGTCATTCTAGCATGATTTATAACAAATCACTTTTGATATTCGGTGGTAGACACTCCCACCGTAGTTTGGCAAATATATATGCCTTAGATCTCACTTGTCACACGTGGAACAAAATTGAGCCATTAGGCCAGATTCCCCCAGCTAGAGATTCTCACTCTGCAATAATAGTAATATTCAAAATTGACATTTTAGCATAAAAATGAAATATATGTATTCGGTGGATCAGGGTCTGGTAAGAAACTTAATGATTTCTGGGGATTTAATCTAGAAAGTAGAAAGTAGGCAGAATATTTAAAAAATTTTAGATGGTCTAAGATGTTTTCTATAGGTGATTTACCATCCCCAAGAGAAGGTCATAGTTCAGCTATAATAAATAATAATTATCTCATGATCTACGGAGGTCTAGATGAAAATGATAATAATGTGTCAGACATCCACATATATGATCTGAATAATTTCAAATGGTATGGATTATTCTAATATATAAGGCATAATGCTATCTCTACAGGTGCTGAACCTACATTAAGAGATTCTCAGTCCTGCTGCGTTATCAAGGACACCTGTTATATATTTGGAGGACAAGGGGATCAAGATAAGTTGTATAATGACATCCACACTCTTAGATTTGACATAGATAATTCAGAAAATATCAAATTTATTGCTAGATGGAATCAAGAATTCGTCACTGGTCCTCAACCAAGTCCTAGGACTTCTCATTCCAGTGTCCCTTACAATTCAGAATGCATAGTAGTAATAGGGGGAGAAGGATATAACATGAGTAAATAATTTTATCAACTCTTAGATAATAAAAAAATCCCTCTAAACGATGTCTGGGTTTATAACCTATCAGGGCGATATTGGAATGAATTAAAGATCAAGAATGAAAATTTATTTGATGGAAGGATGTGTCACTCTGCTTCTTTGTATGGAGATAGGATATATGTATACGGAGGTTTGAATATAAGATTATATTAATAATTAATATAGGAATGAAAAACCCTGACACTACACTTGACAGTTTGGCTATTTTATGTCTTGATGGAAAAACCGAAGATTTGGAAGAAGGTATATATTTCTATAAGTTAACTCTAGAATATATTCTATTATTTTTTTATTATAATTTTTATATTCAATGAATAATATGAATTTTAAACTAAAGCTCTAGATTGGAATATAATGAATCCGATAGAAGAAATAAACAAAAATTTCGAAAGAGTGAAATCCTCCTTAAATGGAATACATGGTAATAGTGAAGAATTCGTATTTGTAACAAATAATTTGAACACTGCTACACTGACTACTAATTGTTTAGAAAATAAAGCTACCTCATTTAAAGAAATCGGAGTTGACACCATGGATTTATGTGAAGATATGCTTCTTGATTTTGAACAACTTAAAAAAAATTATCTGAATAATATGATATCTTGGTCATTTCTGAAGAAAATTTCTGATTTCAATCAATGGCCCCTTGGCTGCATAGGTAACTTCATAGAAAATTCTTTTAAAGAAGAAGTTGAAGCCAAAAATATTCTAGTCGACGTGAAATCTTATGACAGAAGAATTTACACAAAAAGCGTAAGAGAAAACAAACCAGAAGATCTGGAAACAGTCAAGGATTTCTCAGATAAGATGATAGTATTGTCAATAATAGATGATGGAAAAGGAATAAACATAATAGACTTCAATCAAATAATGCACTCATTCTCTACAAATGAAAAAAAAGAGAATAATTTCTTCAAATATGGAATTTCTATGAAAACTTCGGCAATCAGATTAGCTAATTCATTCCTGATAATATCAAAAACAGAAAGCGAAGCTTCGATTAGTCTTTTGTCAAAAAATTTACAAGTTAAGTTAGATACAGATTTTATTTTATCACCAATCGTTAATTTCAAAATAGATAATACAGTAAAAATCAATGACATGTTAGAAGAAGGACCGTATAAAAAGTATATAACAAGAAGTCATATGGCAATCCAATCTCTTAATTTAATTCTTCTGGAGATAAAATTTATGTTTCCGAATGAAAATGATCTCTTCAACTATTTGGAAAGTTTCGAGACAGGCACCCATATAGTGCTTTATGATCTCAAGCAAATCTCATTGAATAAAAAGGACATAAATCAATTAACTAATTATGAATTATTTTTCGATTACGAGAACAAAGATATTTTGTTTAATTTATTTCAAATTCAAACAGGAGAAAAGAGTTACATCGATTGTTCATTACAAAATTATGTCAAATTTCTTTTTTTGAAACATCCCAAAAAAAATTTATATCTTTATGGAAGGAAAGTATCTCTAATAAATCCTCTCTTGACTGTATATAACATTTCTAAAAACGTACCAGAGGCTGTGAAGATCGGATTCAATTTGAAAACAGACATAAAAAGTTCTGACTGTATGTTTATTGATGGAGAGATTTACAAAGGAATCCTCATGAATGAAAATTATTTCGAAACGTTATCTAAAAGCAATAATTTCAACTTCGAAACAACATTCGAGGAAAAAGATATTTTTAATGGGATTCTACTTTATAGAAATAATCGAATTGTGTGTAGATTGGAACAGAATAAATTAGGAGACATCAGTTTTTTCATAAGAAAATATGAAAAACTTTCCAAAAAAGAAAATTTCGAACAAAATTTCTTCCCTGTGTCTGGTTACATAGAAATGCCTTCCTCTTGTTACGAATTGCTTTATAACAAAATGGTAAAAAAATAAAAATTTAATCACTCTTAGGAATTTAAGGACCAAGCAATGTTTTCTTACTTCTACTCAAAGATAAAAAATCTTATGCGGAGGATAAAGAAAAAGAATATGTATCAGGAAATTAATAATTAAAAGAATCAGAATGATCATTGAGAAATTAAATAAAATATTTTCTATTTAAATTTTGATTATAAATATAAAATAAAATTAAAATTTTTTTAATATAGTAAGGGCTAAATGATAAATAAAAATAATGATAGTATAGAAGAATTAAGTGAAAATAATTTAAATCAAAAAACTAATTTAGAGAAACATTCAAGTTTAGTCATTTCAGATAAAAAAGAGTGTAGGTATTGTCTATCCGATGATAAAAACCGAAATTTAATCAATCCATGCCTATGTGAAGGCACTATGAAATATGTGCACCAAGAATGCCTTGAAGAATGGATAAAAAACGGAAATAAGTCTATATCAGAAATTAATTCAGACTCAAACAAAAAATTATTTTCTACTTGTTGTGAAATTTGTAAATTTGAGATTAAATACACTAAGCACTATAAAAACAATTTGTTGAAATCGATTTATAAAATGTTGAAGAATATTTTCGGTAGTCTCAAAAATGTATGTAATTTGATAATACATTTTGTAATTGTATTTTTTCTAATTAAAAGATTAAAAATGCTTCTTAAAGAATTTAGTTCTATTTTCAAGAAATTTATACTAGTGAACTTTCTTCAACCATCATTCTGGATAAATTTTATTCATTACTTTTCTGTTTTTACATCTATCTTCATAGCTTTAAATGACTTATGTTCATTCTACAGTAAAATGCTAATTACTAAAAGAAAATGTATAGTATATTTTTTACCGAAGATAGAGCAAGAATCGGTGAACAAAAATTTATCAATTTAATTTTAAAATAAAAATTATATATATATTATTTATAAACATATATTCAAATTTACCCTTCTTTATATTATCTAAAATGTATACTTTTTAAATTAATTTAAATTTATATAGTTTTTCCTAGTTTTTAAAATTGTATTTTTTAAATACTCATCTTAAATATTTAATTATGCATTTCATATTATTTGTTCACATCTGTTTCCATTAGTTCTCCAGTATACAGGGCATCTGAAATAGCAAGCTTTTCTGGATTGTACAAAGAATTGATTTTGAGGACAACTATCTACGCAATTTCTTTTATCAGCAGCTGCTACCCTCGATGGTGGACATTCTTCAACACAATCTCTACCATCTATGAATAAATTAGCTGGGCAATTAAAATGACAAAGACGAGTAGTTTTGTGGAAGAAAAATCCTTGAGGGCAATTAGTAGAGCATTGATAATTTGCAGTAATTCTTTCTTTACAATTAGTATTTTGGCATTCGTTATCTTTAGTAAAGAAGTTTTCAGGGCACCTAGAGGAACAATTTGGTAAGGATTTGTATTTTAAGAAATTATCTGGGCAAGTATTAATGCATGATCTATTATCAGGAGAGATTTTAGAGCCCTCAGAACATGCAGGAAGACACGTAGTTCTATCTTGGCTTCTGTATAATCCTACAGGGCAATCAAAGTAGCAATCGTTTCCTATTGTAAATTGACCTTTGGGACATTTCGAGAGACAGAACAATCCATCTGAACTAGTAAAGTAATTATAATCCGCGCAATCAACTAAACATAATTTATTTTCCTGGTTAAATTTATACCCACTAGGACAAGCATCAAGGCACATATCACGTTCAAATGTTGAAGTAGATGCAATTACATTTACCTTATCTGCTGGACAATCAAGTACGCAGGAAGTTGTCAAAAGAGACTGTTTGTACCCAGACTTACATTTTAAGCATTCATTTCCTTTTTTGTAATGAGTAGTAGGACAAGTATTAAGGCATGCCCCAGTTCCTTCAACTGCTAAACTTGGTAAAGGACATTTAAACACACAAGCTTTTTTATCAACAGTTAACCAGGAACTTACTGGACATTTTCCCACACACTGTCTTCCATTTAATATTAAATTTTTTGGACATGTTGTTTCGTTTGCTACTATATATTGACATTCCTTGAATTTCCCATAGATAGGGTCAGTAAAATAACTATCATCGCAAGGAACTGATCCAGCTCTGTAGACATAAGTCCATTCATTATCATTACCGTATCTTACTATTTGAGAACCTCTGAAATTACACGTTCCGCCTTGAGCAGCACAATAATTCCAAGAAAACTGGTCAGGATCTATTTCTTCACTAAAGAAACAGTTTGCATTTGATGTAGCTTTGGTAATAGTCTCAAAAAGTTCTGCTTTGCATTCAGCACCATCTACAGCAGAGATATAATTGTACCTTCCATTAGCACCATATCTTACAAGTCTTGAACCTTTGAAATCACATCTAGCTCCCTCTGTTCCGCATACAACCCATGTAATTCTGTTTTCAAAGATATCACAAGTCTTTTCTTTAGAATCTGGGTTAGGGTCCTTATTTCCAAATTCCATTATATTGCAATGAAATGCAGATATTTGTTGTTTATAACGATATTGGCCATTAGCACCGAATCTTACAATTTCAAAACCAGTTCCGTATTTGCATTTCTCTCCGTCTTTAACGCAAGTTTTCCATTTTTGTGAATTTACTTGAGATTCAACAAATTGCAAATTTGAAGATAGTAAGGCGAAAAATATTAGCAATATTGACAATCTTGACTTCATTTTTATTTAATATTAGTAAATGCTTTGTTTTATATTAAATTTTTATTTCAAGATTTAAATTAATGATTTATTTTTATTAATTAAATATATAAATCCTCTTTGAATTATGTTTTTTTAATTTTAATTACGCTCTTAAAAATATTTTTTAAATTCTATTCATATGATATATATACACTTGCATTAAAGTTAAAGGAATAAATAATTTTTAGGTATTTTTATTTTAATAAATTATTTAGTTGATATTTTCTCTATTAATAGGTTTGCAAACATTTTTTTCATTAATGTAATTGAAAGGACACTCCAAAAGGCATCTTCTAACTGGTAATTCAATCAATACTTGACCATTAGGACATCTAAGTGCAATGCAGTTTCTTCCATCGATTGCAAGAATTGTATTAGGTGGGCATGTATCATAACAGTAATTAACATAAACATTTAAATTTAAAGGACAGCTTGTATAGCATCTTTTTCCACTTAAGTGAGTAAATTGGCCTTCCAGACATTCTTTTAAGCAAGATGAATCATCATAAGATGTAAACAGATTATCAGGGCAAGATTTAACACAATCTCTGCTGTTTTCTGCGAAATTATTTGTGTAAGTATTGCTAGGGCATGACCATACACATTTTCTATCAGTTAATGATCTATAATATGGGAAAGAGCATGCAACAAAGCAGATTCTTTCATCAAATGATAGGAAGGTTCCTTCTGGGCAAGATTCTACACATTTATCTCCGTTTTTAATCAATCCTAATGGGCAATCGTAGTAACAAGAATTTCCATATTCTATTTGACCCTCAGGACATTTAGATACACAAAGAGCTCCATCAGCGGATGTTAATAAACTATAGTCTGCACAATCTAAAGCGCATTCATTTCTTTCAACAAGAATTTTGTAATTATTAGGGCAAAATGGGTAGCATTTCAATGAATCTAGAACTAAGAATTGATTATTAGGACATCTGAAAACGCATGATTTAATATCAACAGAAGGAAAAGTTCCAGCGTCGCATGGGAAACATTCTTGACCTTTTACAAAATGATTGGCGTTGCAAGTTGCTTGACATCTAGTTGATTTGGTCTGAAAAACTTGTCCTTCTGGACATTTGTCATAGCAAATTTTATTGTCTATACTTGTGAAACCACTACATTTTGTTACACATTGTTTTCCATATAAAAATTGTCCTGCAGCAGGACAACTGTCTTCATTGATTGATTGATATTGACACACTTTATTGAAGTTTCCAATTAGGGAATCTCCAAATACTTGATACTCACATCTTGTCGAATCTTTTAATAAGTAATATGCCCAATTATTTTCCCGACCGTATCTAACAACTTGAGTTCCATTAAATTTACAAACTCTTCCTTGATCTGCGCAACTGTTAAAAGTAAATTTTGTGGGATCAAATTCCTCAGAATAGAAACATTGCTTTGAAGCAAAATCTTTGTCAGGTTCTCCCAAAGCTTCACTGTTACATGCAACCTCATTTTCTCTAAGACTGTGTAAAAATCTTCCATTACCTCCATATCTAACAAATCTCTGTCCAGAAAATTTACAAACTTCTCCTACTTTGCCGCAAGGAACCCATTGAAAAATAATTTCGTATGTTTCACAGATTCTCTTTTTTGTGGCATCTACAGTGGTTCTGAATACTGATGCATTACATTCAAAATCATTTCCGGTCATATTGTAAAAGTAGTCACCTTCTCCTGATCCGTACCTAATTAATTTGTATCCATTGGGTTTGCATGTATTTCCTTTAACATCACCGTCAGCACATTTTAGCCAAGGATTAGTTGCACTTGATTGTGCATAGATAAAAGTTACAGAGAAAAGTAGGGTTATTAAGAAAATTTTTTGAAATTTAGACTTCATTTACTAAGATTATAATTCATTAAATCTTAAATTATTAAATAAATTAAATATTTTGAAATTATTTATTTATGTAAGAATGATGTCTTTTAATTTAAAACTTATTATTTTTCTCATTATTCAAACATATATTGTATATAAATATCTTTTCAACATGTTTTACTTAATTATTTTAACAATAAGATATTCAAAATAAGTTAAAAGAAATTTGAAATTATACATAAATTGTGAAATGACTTTGGTGGTAATCTATTTAATCTAATTATTTTAGTATTTAGTAAATTATTTTACCTATCTATTATTCGAAATATAATTACTTAATATAGATAAATTAGATAATTTTAAAGGATATTATATTATTCGATTCGCACCCATAAATAAAATTCTCTATTAATTTTATTTTTATATGAAAATAAAATATTAATGATAATTAAATATACTAATCATTATTTGAACTTTATAGTAAAATTCTAATTTCTAATTTTAAATGAAATTGAATCATATTCATTCATATGATCTTTAATTATAGTTTATTTAAAAGTTGTGAGATAATTTTTTTCTATTTTTCATCAAGTTTACCAACTAAATTTGTTATAAAATATGAATTTACAGTGAGAAGCCTTTAAAAAATCAGGTATTAAAGATATAGCTCTGGCAGAAACAATTGGATAAACATAAGTGATCACCATGTAATAAGTAGTTCCGTCATTGTTAATTCTGGACAAACATATTCCTTCTGCTTCTTCTGGACCTCCTTCTGGTCCTCCTCTTCTTCCATAGACAAGGGGGGGATGGAAACGATGAACATCAAAATGATATCCACAGAATCTGAAACCTCTTCCAATTGTAGTGTCTCTATCATTCATTGCAGTTAGAAATTCGCTGATTATGTATTCATAATTAAAAATTTTCTTACCTTAATTCCTTTTCATCTGTTTTACTAGCATTTTTTGAAGCTACAATTTTTGCATTTGAATCGAATATTACTGCCTTGTACCAGTCTTCTACTGTATTCAGCTCTTTTTCTAGAGTTTCTTTAAGACTTCCTTCCATTTATATGTATGAAAAAAAATTAACAGATATTAAATAATTTATTAATTTTAAAATTTTGTTTATAAGAGATAATTTTATATTGGAATATAAGATTTAATTTTCATCTATTAGTAGATTAACAGTGAAATAATTTAATATTCGTAGTTATGAATTTTAAAAATATGAAGTAGTATTTGCATCTCATCCTTTTACATTTAAATTATTTTGAAACATTTCCTCTAAACTTTTCCATATGTCCTCATTATTTTCCTGCCCTTCTTTTAATTTTTCCTCATAGAAGTAATTATTGTAATTCTTTTTTACTTTGTCTATTGTTATATCTATGTTCTTATTTTTTTTATAGGAATTTAAAATTCTTTCGGCATTAAGTTTTACTTCAGTTAAGTAGATATTATCAGGATAATAGTCAGGTAAGATGTAAAATAGGATAATAGTATCTATATGGAGTAATCTAAAATAATCAAATTTTTTAGCAACTGCATAAGCGTCTTTAAATTTTTGAAAGCAGCTCATGTCACAAAATAATTCAGCGGGATTTTCCTTGCTGAATTGTTGGACATTAGAATGATAGGTATATTTTTTTCCATGGGAAGCCTTTTCGATTATTTTTTTATCGCAAAGCATATTTCCACAAATTTCTCTACAGTCTCTCTCTTCTAAGATTGATTGGAAATGTTCAGTTGACAAGAAATAAGAACACAAATTTAAAAGTTTTGCATCGACTTTGTTGCTAATTGAAAGAAGAAATTGCAGGTTAAGAATAATTTTGTTGATTAAGTTTTTACTAGAGTCATTGTCTTCGATTTCATTTTTTTTGGATGGTGCATTTCCTTCTTCTTTCTGAGTGTTCGAAGTTAGAGTCTTATTTTCATGAATGCTTGCTGTTATTGGATTGCTTGGTATTTTATTATTGTTGGAATCTGTTGGTAGGGTTCCTTCATTGACTGGTTTTGCATTCGGTGCTACAGTACTAATATCTGCTACAATTACGTCTTTCTTTTTATTTTTTAATTTAGTTTGGAAAGTATTTGAATTTTCTTGGTTCATATTTAAATAAATAGAATTAATTTAATGGAAATATAATCTATAAGAATTATTTTTATTTTTTGTAGACATGTAAATTGAAATTTTTTCTTAGGATATTAATTGGTGTTAATGTATTAAATGATTCTGAATTCAAAAAATTTTCTGTTTTATTTTTAGTCCCCACTTATAAATAGTGAAAATCTCTCAGTAATAAATTGAATTCTATTCTAAAAATAATAATTTATATTTATATAAAGTAAGTATGGGAAAAAATCAAAGCAAGGGAAAAGTAATCTATTAGTTTAAATACTTTATCACCTATTTAGTTGCCTAATTCAGTAAAAGAAAAAGTAATGGAACTTTTTAAAATGATTGACATTGATGATTCAGGTACTATCGATAGAGAAGAAACAATGGATTTCTGGAAATCAAATTTTGCAAAAGTTAACACAAAGGAATTATTCAATCAAGTTGATAAAAACAATGATGGCTCCATCCAATTAGAAGAATGGATCGCATTCTGGACAGAAGTTTATTCCTGCGGGTATAAGGAGGATGAATTAAATTTCGAATTAGAAAATTTAATAAACAAAGGTTCCTGGGTTAAATTTAAAACTAAAGATAATTCAACACATGAAAAAAGCAAGGTCATAAAAGACAAAGGAAAAGTTTGAACATATCCTGTATTTATCCATCTTCTATATATGAAAATATAAATTATTTTTATATAGCAATTTATTAATTTATTTTTTTATTAAACTTTAAAATTCCTAAATAAATATGCTTGCTAAAATTTCAAAAAGTATATTTTCTAGACATTCAATATGCAATAACAGAAACATATTTAATCTGCACAAAAACATTCATTTGGTTAAATTTGGAAATTTCAAATTCTCAACAGGAAATGAAGATAGAAGAAGCGATTTACCAGAAGAAGTGAGACATGGATTAAATAATAAAGATAACATTCAGAAGCAAGAGGAGATATATGATAGTGACTCTGAAGATACAACAAGTTTCTACAACAAACGAAAGAAGCTTTACTATCTATTAACAGTATCAGCTGCTATTATAACAGGTGTATATATTGGATTATATTTAATGAAACCGGATGAGAAAATACCTGCTAAGAGAAGAATGGGTGATGTGACTTACGTAGGGAAGGCACAAATCGGGGGGCCATGGAAGTTGTATGACACAAATGGAAATGCTGTCACTCAGAGAGACTTGGCTGGGAAATATTATCTAATCTATTTCGGATTCACTCAGTGTCCAGATGTTTGTCCTATGAGTCTACAAAAAATTGCAAAGGTCCTAAATAAAGTAAGACTAAGTAAGGAGTATAAATACTTCGACATCGAATGCATCTTTGTTTCTGTTGACCCAGATAGAGACAGCCCAGAAAGAATAAGAAATTATTGTAAACTATTCGATGATAAAATAATGGGCTTGACTTCCTTCTCCAATGATAATCCTGACTTAAAAGACATGCTAAAGAAATTTAAAATTCATTCATCTAAGATATATTTATCTAAAGAAGATGAAGAAGAAGATAAAAAAAATTTGTTAAAGAATGCACCGGAGCTTGTTAATAAAATGGAAAATTTCAAACCCAAAAGTGATGCTAAGTATTCACTTGACCATACAATCGTCACGTATTTAATGGGACCCAATAATAATTTTGTTACTTATCTTTCATCCAATTTGAATACTGAAGAAATGTATAATATAGTTGTGGATGAGATCATGAATGATTTAACAAGTCAGCTTAAAACCTTACCAGTTGAAAAAAGATAGGATATAACCTAATAAGAAAAATATTATTTTAAATAAATTTCATAATTGAAATATTTTGTGACATTTTAATCATTTTGTAAAATTATAAAAGACATGACAAATAATTAATTCAATATAATTAGTACAGGTCTTTATTATTATTTACGGTAAAATTGTTTAACTACTTTTTCGAAAGAATCAATAGCATGGTTTATTTTCTCAATACCGACTTGATGATGAACAACAGCACGAAGGTATGTTTGATTATCCATTGTATGAACAAGTACATTAAAATCTTTTTCTAGCTTATTTTCTATTAATTTAAGATCTTCATTTGTTATCAAAGTCCCATCAGGATAAATATTGATAATGTTTGTTTCAGGAGGAATTACATTTAGCCCTTCAATTTTAGATAAACCTTCTGCTAGAACTCTTGTTCTATAGTGATCAGATTCAAATCTTTCCCTCCAATCTTCTAATGCTACCAAAGCAGGTGCTGCCAAAAATCCATTCTGTCTCATATTACCCCCTAAATAATGTCTTATTTGTCTTGCTCTCTGGTAATCTTTGTCATTTAATAATAACACAGAACCACAAGGCGCTCCCAAACCTTTACTTAAACATATATTGACAGTATCATAATTTTTAGTTAATAATTTAAGATCGGTTTTTAAAGCAGCAGCTGCATTGAGAACTCTGCTACCGTCAAGATGAAATTTCAAGTGCTTAAATTTCGAAGAATTCTTAATTCGTGGTCTTATTATTTCGTCAACGATATCTGTGTTTAAAATCTTTCCTCCGTTATAATTGTGAGTATTTTCAAATGCAATTATTTTAATTTTCTTTGGATCTAGTGAACTATTTTCTTTATTTACTATTGACTCAATATCAAACTTTTTATTAGGAGAGTCGATATCCTTGCTTACGATACGTTTAAATCCTGCAAATATTTGACAATCTGATTCTGTCTTATTTAAATGAGACCTTTCTCCCTGTATAATATAATCATCTCGACTTGCATTAAGATTTAGACCAAGCATATTAGCCATTGTACCTGTTGGTAAGAATAAAGCTCTTTCTTTTCCACATAATTCTGCTAATTTTTCACACAATTTGTTCATGGTCGGATCTTCTTCAGCTGAATCATCACCAAAGTTTAAATCTAAAACACTTGTTCTCATTTTTTCTGTAGGAATAGTTTTGACGTCGCTTCTAAGTTCTGTGTATACTTCATAATAATTCTTTATATCCGTTTTAATCGAATTGGAAAAATTTTTATTACATATTTGACATATTAATTTTTGTTTCTTTATTAAATTTGTACTAGCCCTGGATATAAAGTTTCTCATTTTTGAATTTATAATATTTAATTAAATTGATTGTCAATAAGAAGTTTAGTAAATATGTAGAGTTTATATATATTTTTTATATCTAAAGACATCATCTAATAACATATTATATCTATAAAAGAATTATTTTTTAACTGATCTTATTGAAATTTTCGACGCTACGCTTCTTAAATCTGTTGGTTTTATATTTTGATTTCTTTCAGGTAGAGGAGTCCTCACTAAGTTTGCTTCGTCTAAAATTGAAGAGGAAGAATCTAAATTTTCAAAATAAAATTTTTTTTTAATATCATATATTATTACTTCTTTTAACAGTACTTAATAGTTTCATTGCACTCGGAGTCAGAACATAATTTTTCATCTTCGAACGAACTGTTTGATTATTATTTTTCCTATAGTTATTAAATATATTACGTTTTGCCTAAAACATCATCTCTTTGCCTTTTGATGCTCAAACTTTTATTTGCTAAATTATGTGCCAAATTTTCTCTTTCAGGAGTTTGCGGTACAACAAATTTTGGTTCGGTTTTGTTTTCTAAGACGTTTGGAGTGGAGGCAACTTCTCCCCATGTGAATATAGGAATTTTATCAATCTCACCAGGTACAGGTTCTGGATATTTTAATAATTTATACCCATTTATAATAGGCGTTGCTGTAGAAAGTTTTTCTTCCTTTGCTTTGGCATCTATTTCTTTAAGTTCCTTCAGTAATCTTATGACATCGGAATTTTCATAAGATTCATAGATCTTTTTTCTTAGTTTGTGAGAATGTTTATTAATTAACGTCTCAATAAAATTTTTGGGAAGTCTGGTGTTATCTTTTATGACTCCCTTTTCACCAGAAATATTTTTTGAAAATTTATTAAGCTCTTCTTGTGTAGTTCCTTGAGACTCCGCATCTTGAGATAACTCCATTTCTTTATTTCGATTCATTATATCGTTGGTGTTAGAATACTCTGGTTGGAAGAATAAACTGTTCTTAGCATCTGATTCAGCAACGACCAAATTTGGTTCTTGAAAATGTTTGTCCGGATAGGGAAGAGCTAAGAAATCATTTGAGTATTCCTTAATGGCTTTTATCTTTTCGTTGGCTTTGTGTTCTTGTTCATACATCCACAAGTACTTTTTTAATCTTTTTTGATTGTCTTTGAAAAAAATGTCTCTGAGGCTTTCTAATTCATCGGATGAATATCTAGCACAAAAGGAATCAACACTGAGTTTATTCACATCAATTTCTGGCAATTTTTCTTTTTCTTCGGTCATGTCTATTTTTTTATCTTCAAAGTAGTCTTTGTTTATTTTGTCTAAATTATCTCTGAAGTTTGTATTTTCGACTCTGTTTCCTGTTACCGACTGCGCTCTTTCTAAATTATTTTTGATAAGCTGATTAAGAAAATTGAATTTTACTTTTTCTTTTTTAATTTCGTATAAATCTGGGAAATAATCTTTTTGTATTATTTTCTCCAGGTAATTCAAGTAGTCATCTTCATCTAGAACTAATTCTTTAGTTTGTATTCTTCTGAATTCTTCTCTTGATAGAACGTTCTCGTAGATAGCTAGTTTATTCATATGGGAACTTTTTCCAGGTTTTTTAAATTCAACCACACCGTTTTTGCTTGTATTTACCTTGACTTCAGGTTTTTCTCTGTATTCGATTAATTTGTCTTCATCTCTTATTACCAATTCTTTCGACTGAGGTATTTTCATTAGAATATTTTAATTAATTTTATTAGAAATTATATTTAAAAATTAAAAATTTTAAAGTTTAATATACTTAAATTATAAAAAGTAATATTTCTTATTTTTATTTTCTCATTTATGAAGAGGCATTGCTGTAGACATCTTATGGCTTTCTTCAGATTCTTCTTTCCATCTTGAAATAATTGTCTTAACTTGAGTGTAGAAATAGACTCCCCCCTTTCCATAAAAGTTCAAATCTCCTCTGAATGAATTTTTTCCTCCTGTGAATGAAACCATAGGAAGAGGAACAGGAATAGGTAAATTGATTCCTATCTGTCCGCATTCAACTTCTCTTTGGAATTTTCTAGCGTGTGAGCCGGATTTAGTGAAGATTGCAGTTCCATTTCCGTATTGATTGCTTTTATTAAATTAATTTGAATATTTTTACTTGTTAATTATGGTTATTGCTTCGTCTAATGTTTGAGCAGTTAATACACACATAGCAGGACCAAAGATTTCTTCTTTATAAGAGGTCATTTCTGTAGTCATATTTGTTATTACAGAAGCTCCAATCCAATTACCATTTGGATATCCTGGAACAGTAACTCCTCTTCCATCAAGTATAAGTTTTCCTCCTTCTTTTTCAACAGTATCTAAAATCGAGTGAATTTTGTGAAGATGAGATTTGTTAGTGATTGGTCCTAAATCAACACCTTGGTCAAGTCCATGTCCACATTTCAATTTTTTAGCTTTTTCAACGATTTCATCCAACCATTTAATTGTCTAATATATTTGTCTCATAAATAAATATTTTACGTCTCCAACAAATATGACAGTAGATATTGCCATGCATCTTTGACCAGAAGATCCAAAGCAAGCTCCGATTAAGCTGTTAATAGTCTCTTCTTTATCAGCATCTGGCATGACGATAGCATGGTTTTTAGCTCCCATATTGGATTGTACTCTCTTTCCATGTTCAGTTCCTGTTTTCCAAATGTACTCTCCAGCTCTATTAGATCCTACAAGTGAAATAGCTTTGATATCTGGATGAGTGCAGATGTTTGTCACAGTGTCATTACCTCCATGGACAACATTAAAAACACCCTTTGGGATTCCGATTTCCTTCATCATCTCAGCCAACATTATTGAAGATCCTGCGACTCTTTCAGAAGGTTTAAGTACAAAAGTATTACCGCATACTAAGGCAAACGGGAACATCCATAAAGGAATCATTAAAGGGAAATTGAATGCACATACTCCAGCGCATACCCCGATAGGAGTACGGAATGTGTACATATCGACACTTCTTGAAATATTATCAATTGTGTCCCCCATAATCACATGAGATAAGTTGCATGATTGCTCAACAACCTCCAGTCCTCTGAAAATATCACCATTTGCATCTGGTAATATTTTTCCGTGTTCTTCTATGATGCATCTTGATAATTTATCCTAAAAATATAGTTTTAAAATTGCTAAATACTTGTCTTTCTCTAAGTAGTCTTAAAAAATCGAACATATATCTCTGTCTGGAAAGTAATGGTACGTCTTTCCATGTTTTGAAGGCGCTTTTAGCAGCTGCCACGGCATGATCAAATTCCTCTTTCGGTGTCTCTGGGACTTTTGAGATTAATTCATTTGTAGCTGGATTTGTAATATCGTAGAACTTAGTAGCTCTTGATTCTACGAATTCTCCGTTAATGAAATTCTTTAAGACGGGAACTTTGTTAGAAAATGCAAAAGATTGGAATTTTTTTAAGAAATTTTTTCTCATGTGTTGGTGTCCTTTCATCATAATATGTTTTTTAACTCTTAGAATATATAAATTAAATATTAAATTAAGAATAATTTACATCTTGAGTTTGATAACTTAAATCCAATAAAATTATTTAATTATTAAAACAAAAGACAATTTTAAAAAATTTGAATAATATAATAAAATCAAATTATATATATTGAGGGAAAATTTTTAACAGAATTCAAGAAAATTGTTTTAGGAATTTATGTATTTCATGATAATATTATTGAAGAGGGAATATTTATAGCAAAAATAAATTGGGGATTGGGGATTGGGGATTGGGGATTGGGCCCAATCCCCAATCCCCAATCCCCAATCCCCAATAATAAA
>Ga0169931_10006989_pt1 | contig 16863 bp, 13 predicted proteins | sample Kivu_15m_20L_FD_129675 | JGI IMG/M metagenome (GOLD analysis project Ga0169931, IMG submission 129675) | Freshwater microbial communities from Lake Kivu, Western Province, Rwanda to study Microbial Dark Matter (Phase II) - Kivu_15m_20L... | ecosystem: Environmental > Aquatic > Freshwater > Lake...
AAGCACCCGGTTGGATATCCTTTCGTGTGATGACGTTCACAGTGCCCGCAATAGAATTTGCCCCAAATAGCACGCTGCCCCCACCTCGCACAGTTTCGATGCGTTCTATGAGGCCAGAGGGTATTTGGTCCAAACCATACAATCCAATGAATGAGCTCATCAAAGGCCTTCCATTGATGAGGATTTGGGCATATCGACCGGGCAGCCCATTCATACGCACTTGGCTGTAGCCGCATGTTTGGCAATTTCGCTCAACGCGCAATCCGGGCGCTGCTGACAATCCTTCAGCCAGGCAAAGGCTGTGGCCATCGGACAGGGCTTGAGCCCCCAACACGTCCACTTTGACAGGTAGTGTAGCCAAAGACCTCTCTGATCGGGTGGCCGACACCACCGCCACGTCAGTCAGCGTTGTGTTCTTTTCCAATTCGAAAATCAACGATGGAATAGCGTTTTCTCCTAAAAAGATTTCTTTCTCAAGCACGGTATAGCCCACAGCGCTGACACGAAAAACCGCGCGGCCACTTACATTGAATTCCACTCTAAACTTCCCTTCATGGTCACACACTGCGCCCATTTGTGCCAACGGAACAAACACGGTTGCAAATGCGACAGGTCCTTCTTTGTCGCGGACTATCCCGCTTACTTGAATTTGAGCAACCGGAAGCAAAGGGCCGGCTAACAAAACCAAAAGAAATAGGATTCGGAAGGACATGAGTTATTATTCCGCAAATCTATACAATATTTTTAGACATATCTAATTTTATTTTAAGAAGTATTGAATTGGCTTCAAAAACCCGAGACAATCCCCTCACGAACCTCCTACCTTCGCGGCCACAATAATGTCAGACCGTGACCAAATAGACCTTTCGGACAGCCCTGCCTCCAAACGAGGTGCCATGGCCTCCATTTTTCTTACAGTGTTCGTTGATTTGCTCGGTATTGGCATCATAATTCCCATTATCGCACCATTGCTGATTGATGGCGATGGTATTTTACCTCCCGACACCGGATTTGCTGAGCGCACCATACTGCTTGGATTTGTCATTTCGACTTATAGTGTTTTCCAGTTGCTTTCTTCCCCGGTGATGGGAATGATGAGTGATAAATATGGCCGAAGACCTGTCCTGTTTTTCAGCTTGATTATCACTATTGCCGCATATCTAATGAATGCTTTGGCCGTGGGAAGCGCGCACTTCTGGTTACTCATGTTATCCAGAGCATTGTTGGGTATTTCGGCCGGCAACCTATCGGTTATGTACAGTTCCATTGCCGACATCAGCACGCCAACGAACAAAGCCAAAAACTTCGGAATGATTGGCCTGGCCTTTGGGTTGGGCTTTGTGATAGGGCCGGTGCTTGGCGGCATCCTGAGCGATCCGGGGGTGGTTTCGTGGTTCAATTACACTATTCCGTTTGCGTTTGCAGCCATTCTTACTGTCATCAACATGGTGTTGGTTTGGCTTCGCTTTCCTGAGACGAATGTGCATCCGAGAAGAGATTTGGTCATTAGCCTCACGCGCGGTTTGGGCAATTTGGGTCGGGCTTTCCGCATGGAGCACCTGCGCAAGGTGTTCTTCACGGTTTTTTTATTCGCATTTGGATTCACGTTTTTCAGCCAGTTCGTGCAGGTTTATTTGGTCGAAAAATTCGACACAACCCAAGCTGACATTGGGCTCTTTTTTGGTTACATAGGTCTGTGGTTGGTTTTTACACAAGGCGTTTTGCTGCGCAGAATCCCCTCTCACATGGATCCCAAAAAAGTTGTGCGTACGGTGCTCCTTATACAATCAGCTGCTTTTTTGCTATTGCTTCTTCCCCAAACATTTGCACAGTTATTTTTTGTTGTGCCGCTGCTACCGATGACCCAAGGGCTGACTTCTCCAAATCTGGCAGCCATTCTCAGCAATCGCGCTCGACCTGAGGAACAAGGAGAAATGCTGGGTATTCAGCAATCTGTTCAAGCCGCAGCCATGCTCATAACGCCTCTTGTAGGCGGCTACGTCATTTCGCTGCATCTGACCTTACCTTTTATTTTGGCTTCGATGAGCGCATTGGGGGCATCGGCTGTATTATCCACGCTTCGCAACTGATCTCCTGATTCCAAAGTTTTTTTCTATCGAAACGTACCTTTCCATTTGACAAGATTAAAATCAAAAAAAAAAAATGTCATTCAATTGTTGACTCATGGAATCCCGATACATTTCGCCCCATTTCAGACCACCTTTCATAGCTGTATTTACATGATTCATCCACACACCGAGCTCCAATTCATCAGTGATGAAATCGGTTTTGGCGTTGTAGCCACTCAACTCATTCCTAAAGGCACCATAACATGGGTTTTGGACGACCTTGACCAAGAGTTCACCCCAAAACAATTCAGCAAAATGCCACCGCGCATGAAGCAAATGCTGGATTTCTATACCTATCGAAACAACAAAGGGAACTTTGTTCTTTGTTGGGACCACGCTCGATTCGTAAATCACAGCTTCAATTCGAGCTGCCTTTCGACTTGCTATGATTTCGAATTTGCCATCCGAGATATACATCCGGGCGAGCAACTGACAGACGATTATGGCTATCTCAACACCACAGAACCTTTCAAAGCGGTGGATGAGGGTACCAAAAGAAAAATTGTCTATCCGGACGATTTGTTGCGTATGTCAAATGAATGGGACAAAGTGCTTCGCGAAGTGTTTCCTTTGATGCTGCAAGTGAAACAACCACTAATGGACTTACTCCCGGAAAACACCCGAAGAAAAGCCGAAAAAGTGGCTCTGGGCAAGACTCCTATGGATAGCATAGGTAAAAACTACTATCCCGGCCCGACCATTCAATCAGCTAATGGTCACATCAAATTGTAACGTTTGACGAAATTTAGACGTCAGGTTGGCGCCAAAAATCTAATTTTGGCCGCCCAAATGAGAACTGCCCCATTATTTCTGCTGATTATTGCGTTTGCCTTTGGATGTTCAGGATACAACAAAGTGCTGAAAAGCAACAACCCGGAGTACAAATTGCAAAAAGCGGTGGAATACTACAAAGCAGGAGAATGCTTCAAATCTCTGCCCATTTTTGACGAGTTGATTCCCATTTTGCGAGGGACTCAGCGCAGTGAGGAGGTCTACTACTACTTCGCTTACAACCACTATTGCACCCGCGAATATTATCTGGCCAACTTCTACTTTAAGAACTTCGTCAAGAACTTCCCTGCCAGCAAATTCACTGAAGAGTGCACCTTCATGGCGGCCATGTGCAGTTATCAGATTTCACCTGAATACAGTTTGGATCAGGGTCAGACCAAACTGGCCATTGACGAATTCCAGCTCTTCATGAACCGCTACCCTACCAGTAGCTTGCGCGACAGTTGCAATACCATGATCGAAACACTTCGATTGAAGCTTGAGACCAAATCATTTGAAGTAGCCAAGCAATATTTGAAAACAGAAAATTACAAAGCGGCACACCAGGCATTTGGGAATCTTTTTAAAGACTATCCCGGCACCAGATTCCGAGAAGAGGCGATGTTTTTGCAAGTCAAATCAGATTATTTGTTTGCCATCAATAGCACTGAATCAAAGATGTTTGAGCGCCACGAGTCAACAGTGAAATCTTATCTTAACTTTGTGGCCGCTTTTCCGAAAAGCCAATGGCTCAAGGAAGCTGAAAACTACTATAGCAAGAGCTACAACTTCATCAGTCAGAAATCCTCCCCAAAAAATAAATCATGACAGACTACAAAAAGTCCGCAGCACCCAAATCCACCATTACAAGAGACACAGTGGATATTGAAAAGAAAGTGGACGGCAACATTTTTGAAGCCTTGGTGATTGCTTCTAAGCGCGCCAACCAAATTCAAAAAGATATCAAAGAAGAATTACGTGATAAACTTCAAGAATTCTCGGCTCACACCGACAACTTGGAAGAAGTATTCGAAAACCGCGAGCAAATCGAACTTTCAAAACAATATGAGAAAATGGCGAAGCCACAAGCTCTCGGACTGCAAGATTTGATGGAAGGAAAACTTTTCTACAGAAAACCCGGAGAAGATTCCTTTCAGCAACAACAATAATTCGAATAGAAAATAATTCAAAGACAAAAGATGGTTTTCGCCATCTTTTGTCGTTTAAGGCCCATGGATTTGCAGGGAAAAAAAATACTGGTCGGAGTGACAGGCAGTATTGCCGCTTACAAAAGCGCTTTGCTTGTGCGTGAGCTAATAACCTCAGGTGCCGAAGTGCGTGTGGTAATGACAGCCTCAGCCATCGATTTTATCACACCGCTCACCTTGGCAACGCTCTCCAAAAATCCGGTACAAAGCGATTTTACCCAAGACAAGAATGCCGGAACTTGGACCAATCATGTGGAAACCGGGATGTGGCCCGATTTGATGTTAATCGCACCTGCCTCGGCCAATACTTTGGCCAAAATGGCCAATGGCACATGTGACAACTTCCTCATGGCCGTTATTCTATCGGCCAAGTGCCCCGTGATGGTTGCTCCGGCAATGGACCTGGACATGATGGCCCATGCGGCCACAATTGAAAACCTCAACCTGCTTACCCAACGAGGCACCTACGTGATCGAGGCAGCAGAAGGCGAACTGGCCAGTGGACTGGTAGGCAAAGGCCGGATGGCTGAGCCTGCGGACATTGTTCGGTATTGCTTCGATTGGTTTTTGGAGCGCGCTCCGCTCAGAGGCAAACGCTTCTTGGTGACAGCCGGCCCCACGCACGAGCCGATAGACCCCGTGAGGTATATTGGCAATCGTTCATCCGGTAAAATGGGTTTTGCCATTGCCAATGAACTCGCCTCTCGCGGTGCCACGGTCGAACTGATTTCCGGCCCATGCCCTGCTTGGCCTTTGCACAGCGGTATTACCAAAACATCAGTTGAAACAGCCGCCCATATGGCACAGGAAACCAACAAAAGATGGCCCGAATCCGATGCGGCCATTTGTGCTGCGGCTGTCGCAGATTTCACCCCGACTCACCCGGCCGAAGCCAAGATTAAAAAAGAAGGGTTTGAAGGAACGCTGCATCTGAAGCCCACCGAGGATATTCTTGCAGCCTTGGGAACTGCCAAAAAACCCGGCCAGATATTGGTAGGTTTTGCACTGGAAACCGATGATGCGGAAGCGAATGCCCGAAAAAAGCTTACAAGTAAAAATGCTGATATGATTGTGCTCAACTCGCTAAAGGATGAGGGAGTTGGCTTCGGGTCCGACACAAACAAAATAACCTTACTCACCAAAGAAGGAGAAATATTTAGTTTTGAAATGAAATCCAAGCAGGCGGTTGCCGTTGATATCATCGATAAAATCAGCACATTGTTGCCCTCATGAAAAAGACCTTACTCTTCGTTTTCCTGTTTCTGATTGCGGCCGGAGTCACTGCTCAAGAGCTCAATTGCAAAGTCAGTATCCTGGCTCCGCAACTCCAACAAACCGAACAGGTGATTTTGGACCGCATGAAAGAAGCTTTGGAGGAGTTCATGAACACCCGCAAATGGACCGATGACGATTTCACTTTGGAAGAGCGCATCGAGTGCAACATCCAAATCACCATTAATGAACAGCCCAGCCCCAACAATTATAAAGGGAGTATCCAAGTTCAATCAAGCCGCCCCGTTTACAATACAGATTATAAAACGCCTTTGTTGGTGGTCAACGACAATGATTTTGTTTTTCGTTTTGTTGAAAGCACGCTTCTTCAATGGTCGCTGGACCAACACCGCGATAACCTGACCAGTGTCATGGCCTATTATGCCCATATCATTATCGGTTTGGATTATGACTCATTTGGCATGGAAGGAGGCACTACTTACTTGCAACGTGCCCAGCAAATTGTGTTGAATGCCCAAAATGCGGGAGAGCCCGGATGGAAAGCCAGCCAAGGTCAACGCAACCGCTATTGGCTGATAGAAAACCACTTGCATGAGACATTCAAATCTTTGCGCAGCGGTATTTATAATTACCATCGCATGGGTTTGGATCGCCTTTATGACAACCCCGACAAAGCCCGTCAAGTCATAGCCGATGCCATTGTGGATATGAAAAGCGTACACCAGGTGAGACCTTCGTCATACAATTTGCAGCTATTCTATTTGGCCAAAGCCACAGAAATCGTTTCATTGTTCAGCCCTGCTCCCGAAGAAGAAAGACTGCGTGTGGTGAACACTCTCAAAATTATTGATCCAGCCAATATCAGCAAATACGACACAATGAAGTGAGAATATCATGCTCGAAAAGCTCACCATTTCCAATCACTCACTCATCAGTCATGCGGAGATTGATTTTCAATCCGGCTTCACAGTTATTACGGGAGAAACCGGATCGGGCAAATCCATCATGATGGACGCGCTATCCCTCGTTTTGGGTGAGAGGGCTGACGGATCGGTACTCAAGAACCCCGAACTTAAATGTGTGGTGGAAGCACGTTTTGGTCAAACAAACGACCGACTGAAATCGCTAATCGAATCCAACGACCTTGACTTTGACTCCCAACTGATTTTGCGGAGAGAAATCAACCCACAAGGCAAATCGCGGGCGTTTGTCAATGACACACCTGTCAATGCCGGAACTTTGCGTGAAATAGGCGAGCAATTGGCCGATATCCATTCGCAACACGAACATCTACTGATTGGACAAGAGCGTTTTCGCATCGAAGTGCTGGACGCACTTTGTGAAAATGAAGCGATTCTTAGAGACTATAAAGGCGCTTTGGCTGAACTTAAAAGAGCGGAAACTGCACTTGATAGTCTTCAAAAACAACTGGTTGCAGCCAAAGCAGAAGAGTCTTTTCTTCGACATCAAGCCGATGAGCTAACCGCGCTGCCTTTGGAAGAAACCGATGAGGAAACCCTGGCCAACCAACTGAAACAAGCAGAAAATTCAGAAGAAATATTGAGAGTAATCGGCATGGTAGGGCTGATGCTTTCGGGCGAGGAAAATGGCATTTTGACCGGTCTCAAAAGCGCTGCACAGAGTCTTGAAAAAACGGGGCGTACTGACAGCCGACTCACTTCATTTGCCGATAGACTGAAACAAAACTTGGTGGATCTGCAGGACATTGCTGCTGAACTGGAGCAAGTGGCCGAGGAAACCGTGACCAATCCCGAGGAAGCAGCCAAAATAGCCGCCATACTGGACAAGCTCTACACCTTGTTGCAAAAACACCGCGTTTCGAGGACGGGCGAACTGATTGCCTTGCGCGATATTTTTTTGGAAAAACTGAACAAAGTGGAGAACTCAGAAGAAGCGCTCAAAGAACTAAAGGAACGATGTGATACTGCCCGCGAATCATGCACTCGGTTGGCTGACAAATTGAGTCGCAATCGCAAGGGTGCCATCGGAAAGCTGGAAAAATCCATTCACGGTTTACTTGGCCGAGTCGGACTCGAAAAAGCCCGTTTTGCTGTCAATCAAGAGTCGAAAGACCATTTTTCAGAAAGCGGAACCGACCGCATCAACTATTTATTCAGCGCCAATCCGGGCATGGAGCTCCAACCTGCCGACAAAGTAGCCTCGGGTGGCGAAATCAGCCGACTGATGCTCTGCCTCAAATGTGAAACCGCGCGCCACCGCTCCGTCCCGACCCTGATATTGGACGAAGCTGACACCGGCACGGGAGGCGAAACCGCGCGCAAAATTGGAATTCTTTTGGCCGAAACCGGACTGTACACCCAGCTGGTGGCCATCACACATTTACCCCAAATAGCAGCCAAGGCGAGCAATCACATGAAAGTCCTGAAGCAAACGCATGAAGGTGCAACAAACGTGTCTGTGTTTGCTTTGGGCCAAGTCGCGCGCGAAGAAGAACTAGCCGAAATGCTCAGCGGAAAAAACTACACCTCAGCAGCCCTGGAAAATGCCCGCGAGTTGATGCGATCCTGATTCTCGGATTTTTCTCAGAAAGTAACTTCCAATCCCAATGAAGGGATAATAGGTAATTGGTCAACGCGGTCGCCCGTCACACGATCGATGTAGAAAATGTTGTCGCGGCTGTAGACATTGGTCACGCTGGCATTGGCGTCCATTTTCACATTGTTGCCCAATTTAAATGAGCGCTTCAAGCTCAAATCCATTCTGTGGTATGATGGTAAGCGGCCTTGGTTGAAATCGGCATAGATGACGCCCAAATCATTGGCATTGGAATAGAGATAGTCCACCGCCACCCCACCGGCTGATTCGGTAGGTTCGAAGTAGCCCAGCGTTTGGGTAAAGGGCAATCCGCTACCAAAATTCCATCGGGCACTTGCTTCCCAATTGCGGTTTTTGCCAAGTGTGTATGCTGCAACAAAATTGATGTTGTGTCTGCGGTCAAAAACGGGAGCATAAACCAGTGAGATTCCATCCCAACGGTCCACTTTGGCAATAGAATAGACTAGCCAGATATACAAATCGCGTTCATCGTATTTAAATACGAAGTCAATCCCTTTCGAGCGGCCGTCCTCAAGGATAAAATCCTTTTTGAGCACGTCCGGAACATTATTTATTGAGGCATCATCAGGGAACACTTTATTGCGGTTGGTATTGGTCAGCTGGGCAAAGTTGATGTAGTAAGCCTCAACGTTCATGTTGAGTTTTTCTGTGATGTCAAACTCAAAACCGGCAATCGCATGCTGGGCGCGCTGAAGCGAATTTTCTACATCACGAACCTGACCATTGCGATCGAGGAATGTGTTTTGAATGTTGGTCGGTCCATTCAAATAGCCATAGAAAAGGTTGACAACATCGCGATCGCTGTTAGTGGCTATCAAGTTTTGGCTGTAGAGACCGCCTGCTGCCTTTAAGCGGAGTCTGGGACTGACTTTGTACTTGGCCCCAATGCGTGGCTCCGGAGAGAATGTGGCGATGGATGAGTAATACTGCAGGCGCATGCTCGGTTCCAGAATCAGATTGCCAAAGGTCTTCTTCCAAACCAGGAATCCGGCCAATTCGGTTGTGTTGGCTTTTTGTTGAATCTTCAATCCCGTTGGGCTAAAAGTCTCAAAATTGGTCCGCAGACCAACGATTTGAACTCCGTATTTGATCTCGTCCTCACCCAAAATGTATTTAAAATCAAGGCCAAAATTGAATCCGCCCACCTCGCTGAAGCGATCACGGTCCACACCGTCTTCTTTTAGGCGGATGGAATAGTCAGAAACAGAGAAAATACCGTTAATCAACACCGCTGAACCATCGGGAATGACCACGAAGTTTGCACCTCCTCCGCGGTTGGCCCAATTCAAATCCGATATCGCCAAGTAACGCACTTGGTCTGTAAAATTGAACCCGAATGCATTGAATTTACTACCATTGGCCGCTCCAAAAGACACCTTTCCATACAAATCGGTGAAGTCAAAAGGAAGGCCCTCCTCGTTTACATATTTATAAAGCAGGTTGGAACTTTCTGTGATGAAAGCACGCTTTCCCGAAAGCAGGTAGGTAATACTGCTTCCTTTTTCGGACTGCTTTTTCAGCGGCCCCTCCAAAGTGATCTTGCCAACCAAAGGGCTCAAACTCACCCGTCCTTCAAATTCTTTTTTATTGCCATCCTTGGTTGTGATGTCCATGATGGACGAAATGCGCCCGCCATGCTCGGCATTGAAACCGCCCGTATAGACATCCGCATTGCGAATCACATCCGTATCAAATACCGAAAACAAGCCGATTGAGTGAAAAGGGCTGTATACAATCATTCCATCCAGCAGGACTTTATTCTGAACGGGCGCACCGCCACGGATATACAACTGACCACCTTGGTCACCCGTGAAAACCACACCCGGAAGAACTTGCAGATATTGGGCTATGTCAGCTTGGCCACCCATGGTGGGCAACTGCTTGATTTCTTTTGGAGAAATTGTTTTGACTGACATGCGCACATTGGTCTCTTGCTCTTGCTTTTCGGCAGATACCTCAGCCGCACCGATTTCGATGGTTTTACGATTCAAGTAGACATTCTTGCTGACAACTTTTTTATTGGCAACTGTCACCTTTTCACTAAAACTCTCGTGCTCGATGGTCGAAACCACCAAATCATACGTGCCGTCAGGAACTTTGGTCAAAGAATAATAGCCATTGACATCGGTAGAAACGCCATTTGTTGTGCCCTTGAGCAAAACGGTGGCAAACATGATGGGCTCACCTGTTTTTTTCTCGTAAACAAATCCTCGAATTGTGTTCTGACCAAACATCGAAAACGACTGTAATATCAAAACAATCAATGGTAAAAAACGCATCATACGTGGTGGGTTCAAAATGAAAACTTCCTATCGGCAGGGCGGCAAATGTAACATTTCGCGCGCCCTCGGGACGGTTGAATTTAATTGGCCGCAGGCTTTACAAATCATTCTTGGCTTACCCTACTCTGCTTTGAAGTTTGCCCGGCAGCAATTTTTTTTCCAAGCAATGCACAATGCGGGGTGCAAAATGAAATTGGCTCGATTGCATAGTGTTTCAAACTATTTCTAATTTCGGCACTCTGTTTGGAAAGCCACAATCAAATGCAACCCATGAAAACAATATCATTCTGTCTCCTGATTATCGGTTCTTGTTTCTCGAGCTATCAAACCATAGCTCAAAATGAGAAGTACGATAAAATCCTCATCCTGATTGTCAATGAAGATTACGAAAAAGCACTTTACAAAGCGGAGGCCTTCACTCTGAAAGATGACACCAAGAAAGACCCCATTCCGCACCTGTATTGCAGCATGGCTTATTTCGAAATTTCGAAGAGAAACGAGTACCAAGAGAAATACCCAAAGGCCTTTGCCGAATCGCTGAAGTATGCGGGTAAGTTTCGCAAGTATGACAAAAACAACGAGTTCTATCCCGAACATACCGAGTTTCTCGGAGAACTGCGCAAAGAGTCCTACATCCAAGCCGAAATCATGAACGACCAATCCAAATGGACACGTTCGCGGGCCATCTACAAAGGTTTGGTAGACCTTGACCCCAACGATCCGGGTGCACAACTGATGCAAGCTTTTGTTTTGTACAAAGCAAAGGCCAACCGTGATGGTGACCTTTCAGCTCAAGCAGCCAAAGATTTGGTCAAGAAAAATGGCACTTCGGGCTTGGGCAAAGAGCAAGTAGACTTCCTGAGACGTTCTATCCTTACCATGTCTGAATATCATAACGGTTCGGGCAATCGCGCCAAAGCCAAAGAATTGTTGGAATTGGGCCACCCATACTTCAAAGAAGACAAAGAATTCATGGTGACCTACAACAACATTGGAGGTTGAGACCATCCTTATTGATTATTTCTCAAAGGGCCTGCCATCGCGGTAGGCCTTTTTTTTGCTTCACCGAGCTGAAAAACCGCTTTCAATTCATGTCATTTTACATGCAGTTTTTTCAAGTTTCGTTTAGCTTTGCCCACCCCCTATTGACGGCATGTTTCAACTCTATCTGAAGGAAATTACGAGTTTTTTGAGTTCGCTGATAGGCTATGTGGTCATTGGCGTTTTCCTCTTGCTTACAGGCCTTTTTGTGTGGATTTTACCTGGTGAGTTCAATATTCTGGACAGTGGATTTGCTTCGCTCGAACCCCTATTTTTCATCGCGCCTTGGGTTTTCATTTTTCTGATTCCGGCCATCACCATGCGCATGCTCAGCGAAGAGCTCCGCACGGGCACCATTGAGTTGTTATTGACCAAACCGCTGACTGAAATGCAAGTCATTGGGGCCAAATATCTGGCAGGTGTGACGTTGGTCATCGTTTCGCTTCTGCCAACCATCGTCTATTACTTTGTGGTCCGCCATTTGGGCCTTCCTCAGGGCAATATTGACACGGGCAGCACCTTGGGCTCTTTTTTCGGACTCATTCTGCTCGGTGGGGCATTCACCGCCATCGGTTTGCTGGCCTCGGGTATTTCACAAAACCAAGTGGTAGCCTTCTTGCTGGCCGCTTTGATGAGCTTTTTCATGTATGTCGGATTTGACAGTTTGGCTTCTTTGTCTGCATTTCGTTCGATTGACGATGTCATCATTTCGCTTGGTATGTCTGACCACTACCAAAGCCTTGGGCGCGGACTGGTGGACACCCGTGATTTGGTTTATTTCGGTGGACTCATATTCCTTTTTCTTCATGCCGCTCGATTGCTGTTGCGCAGCAGACGATGGTGAAAGTCTGATGTTAAATGGGTAAAAGACAAGACATACTGAGCTTTGTATTGGGCATCGTGGTAGTGGCATTGCTGGTGGTGATATCTGCATTTGCATTCACAAAGTTCGACTTGACCGAAGAGAAAAGACATACCCTAACCGAGGCTTCCAAAAAGCTGATGGGAGGATTGGAAGACAAGGTCTTTGTGCGCTGCTACCTTACAGGCGAGATGCCCGCCCATTTTAAAAGACTGGAACGCTCGGTGCGTGAACGCTTGGACGAATTCAGAGATTACAGCGGAGGCAAATTGGACTATGAGTTTGTGAATCCCAATGAGTCCGATGACCCCAAGACCAATGACCAAGTGCACCAACGCCTGTATGAAGAGGGACTGCGCTTTTCACAAGTGGCCTATGAAGAAGCGGGCGTCAAGAAATTTTCCTTGGTCTGGCCGGGCGCCATTGTAACCTACCGAGGCCGCGATTTGCCCGTTCAGTTCCTGAAAACCGAAACACCTGTAATGCCGGCCGAAATGGTGAATGCATCCATCAATGCGCTGGAATATGAGCTTTCGAGTGTCATTTCGCGACTTACACGCAAAAACCAGCCAAAGGTGGGCTTGCTGGAGGGTCAAAATGAATTATCCGATGCCGAGATTGCCGATTTTGCGAATGGCTTGCAAGAGCTTTATAACGTGGAATGGGTGAAATTGGACCAAAAGGTGAACAGTCTTACTGAAAAGCCTGATGGCATGAAAAACCGCATTCTTAAATTTGATGCGCTCATCATCGCCAAGCCGCGCGAGGCTTTTGACCCCAAAGACCAAATCCTGCTCGATCAATACATCATGCACGGTGGACGCGTGCTGTGGCTGATTGATGCCATCACGACTGACCTGGACAGTCTGTCCAAACAGCAGCAAACCATCGGGGTGACCAATGAATTGGGTATTTATGAAATGCTTTTTGATTATGGTGTGCGTCTAAACCGTAACATCGTCATTGACCGGAGCTGCGCTCCCATTGCTTTTGATGCCGGCCCTATGGGTAACCAACGAAACATCCAGCTTTTCCCTTGGTATTTCAGCCCAATCCTGATACCACCGGACACGGCCCACCCTATCGTCACCAACTTAGACCCCATTTTGGTTGAATTTGCCGGAAGCATTGATACTGTTGGTGAAAACAACAACATCAAAAAAACGGTTCTCCTAAACAGCAGCTTCTACAGTAGGGAGATGAAGGCGCCCGTCCGAATCAACTCGGCCATAGTCAATATCGACCCCAACTTCAAGGAGCTCAACAAGCCGCACCAAATCATGGGTGTGCTGCTGGAAGGAACTTTTGACTCGCCATGGGCCGATCGCCTCAGCGACACGCTCAAAACGAGCGCTGACTTTGACTTTGAAGCCCAAAGCCCGCTAACCAAAATGATTGTGATATCAGACGGAGACATTGCCCGCAACAGCGTTGTAATGCAAGATGGCAAACCCATGATCAGACCTCTGGGCTATGACCGCTATGCCGGAAAGGTGGTATATGACAACAAAGAGTTCTTGCTCAACTGTATGAATTATCTTTTGGGCGATGCCGACCTGATAAGCGTGCGCTCGCGGAGTATCGAGTTGCGCAAATTGAACGAGGAAATCATTATCGGACAAAAAAGCCGTTGGCAAGTCATTAATGTAGGGCTTCCGATGCTGTTGATTGTAGTGATTGGCTTGGTAGTAGCGGGTTTGCGCAAAAAGACATACTCCTCTGCCGCATAAACACCGAAAACAACCAAGTTGAAAAAGAACCTCGTCACCATCCTCATCATCGTTGCGCTGAGCGTTGCAGCCGTGCTGCTGTATCTCAATAAAAACAAGACCGGCAGTGTGACCGGAGATCCATTCAGCCGTTTTGCCGTTGAGGATACATCGCAGGTCTCAGGCATCACCATCACTGACTTCAAAGGGGAAAGTGTGCGGTTGGAGCGCTCCAAAGATTCTTTTCTGTGGGACGTCAACGGCAAATTCAAAGCGCGCAAAGATGCGGTTGACCTGCTCCTCAAGACTTTCAAACGCATTCAAGTAAAAAGCCCTGTGTCAGATGCTGCGCGCGACAACGTGATGCGTATGCTGGCAGGCGCGGGCAAAATGGTAGAAATCTACATGGGTGGCGACAAGCCCGCCAAAATCTGGTATGTTGGCACCCCCACACCCGATCACTTCGGCACCCATATGCTGCTCGAAATCCCGGGTGAAGGCAAAGGCGAATCACCTTATGTGATGCACATGAGTGGTTTCAGCGGTATCCTGTGCACACGCTTTTTCACCGATGAGCAAGACTGGCGCTACACAGGCCTTTTCCGCTATCCCAATCTGGAAATTGCTTCAGTACGCTTGGAGAACTATGTGTTGCCCTCACAAAGCTTCACGGTCACCTACAACGAGGGCAACGACATTGGCCTGTTGGACTATCAGGGCCGCACTGTGCCGGTATTTGATACTCTCACAACCAAAGATTATTTGTTGCTTTTCAAACGCGTACACTTGGAATCTCACGTGTCCATGCTCGAACGTTTTCAAGAAGATTCTGTGTTGACAGGCAAAGCCCACTTTGTGTTGACCGTCACTGATAAAAAGGGAGTTAAAAACACTGTACAACTCTATCGCAAATCACCCGTTTCGGAGCTCACTGATATGTACGGACAAGCGGCCGCATGGGACTTGGACCGTCTCTATGGCACTGTCGATGGTCATGACCTGTTTCTGGTCCAAAGCTACACTTTCGGCCCCATTTTGGTGGGTTTTGAGCGTTTCAGACCGGGCCGCGATCGTTTTGAGCAGGGCTACCTGTGGTACCGCTGAGCGAAAACAGAATCTCTGATTTTTCTCTCAAGCCCGTATAACCAAGCGCCTGTCGCTGCGCTGGTTTGCTGTGGTGCAGCGCAAGATATAGTCACCGGCGGGAAGTCTGTGCGTTTGAAAATCCACGTTGTGTGCACCCTTTTCTACTGTGGCATCAAACAGTGCGAAGGAATTGCCCGCAGCATCCATCAGCTCAAAACAAACTGCACCCGTTTGGGGCATTTCGATGCGTACCTCCTTCGGGCAACCTTGGTCAGTTGAAGATGTGATTTCTACGAAGGCAAAACGATCGGACGGAATACGCGACTTCATTTTGCGCAGCAAATTGCGGTACATGATGACTAAAAACAGGATAATGAGGCTCGCGATGAGCAATATCCGCAATACGGTAAAGACAAAAGGAGAAATCATGAGACTGCAAATTTAAAGCGCGGTGATACCCCCAATGGCCGAAGCGGCCTCATACCGCTCAAAAACAGTGTCCGATTGCATAATGAGCTCTTTGACCGAGATGGATGCGTAGTTGCCGCGCTTTGAAAAACGAACCGAGATTTCGGCTGTTTCCCCGAAAATACTTTTGAGTTGGGCCATCTTGGAAGGGCTGTTTTGCATCACGAATTTGAACAAATACACGCCCGGCCATTTGTGGTTGTCTTCGAGTAATTGGCGCAGTTGTTTTTTTCTCTCCTCATCCATCATGGCGCGAAGGTAGGGCCGGAAATGGGATCCATTGGTTGAATGAGGGTGGTTCAAAGGTTAGCTCCAACAAAAAGGATAGGTCAATGATAGCCAGGAAATGGGTGGCAACTAGGGAGGTCCATGTAGTAAAGTTGAAAAATCTGTTTGAGAGACTGCTACCCCACCCTTTTCCCATCCAAAAAGACCGTCTGAATGAGGGAATGTCCAAACGAATAAGGCAAGACAGCCGGAGCGGCCACAGGGCGGGTGAGGATAAAAGAGGCCTGTTTACCGGGCGTCAGACTGCCCAATTGATGGTTGATCTGCATGGCATAGGCACTATTGAGCGTAGCGGCCGATATGGCTTCAGAGGGAGTGAGGCGCATATGGATGCAAGCCAAGGAGAGCACAAAAGCCATATTGGACGAAGGCGCAGAGCCGGGATTGAAATCCGTGGCCAAAGCCAAGGGCAATCCGGCATCAACAATTTGGCGCCCCGGAGTATAAGGGATGCGCAAAAAAAACGAGCAACCGGGCAAAGCCACCGGCATGGTCCGTGAGCCTTGCAAAGCTTGAATGTCGGCATCGCTCAGTTCTTCGAGGTGGTCCACCGAGCGCGCGCGGTGGCGCACTGCCGCTTCAACTCCACCCATCACCGAGAACTGGTTGACATGCGGCTTGCCGGCTAAGCCAAAGCGTTGGCCCGCTTCCAACAGTCTTTCCGTGTCTTCCAAAGTAAAATAGCCGCGCTCACAGAAGACGTCCATAAAATCGGCCAAGCCCTCATCGGCCACGCGGGGCAGCCAGCGCTCGATAATTTCGGTGACATAGTCTTCGCGCCTGCCCTCAAACTCGGGCGGAAGCGCGTGAGCAGCCAAGAAAGTAGACTTGACACGAACGGGATGGTTTTCTTTGAGTTTGCGGATGATGCGGAGCATTTTAAGTTCGCTGTCAAGCGTGAGGCCATAGCCGGACTTGATTTCGGCAGCGGCTGTGCCCATGAGAGCCATTTCGGTCAATCGTTTGTAAGCCGCCTCATAGAGTGCTTCTTCAGGCATGGTGCGCAACTTGCGCGCACTGTTAAGGATGCCCCCACCGCGTTGGGCTATTTCTTCATAGCTGAGGCCGCGAATGCGATCTTCGAACTCGGATTCTCGGGTGGCGGCAAAGACGGTGTGAGTATGGGCATCGCACCAAGCGGGCAACACCATGCCGCCTTCGGCATCAATGACTTCCAAATCGCGCCAA
>Ga0169931_10006991_pt1 | contig 16859 bp, 18 predicted proteins | sample Kivu_15m_20L_FD_129675 | JGI IMG/M metagenome (GOLD analysis project Ga0169931, IMG submission 129675) | Freshwater microbial communities from Lake Kivu, Western Province, Rwanda to study Microbial Dark Matter (Phase II) - Kivu_15m_20L... | ecosystem: Environmental > Aquatic > Freshwater > Lake...
CTCTGGGGATAGGAGGGATATCGCGAGTCATGGGATTTCAGGCGCAATGACAGGAAATTCATCAAGGATCGGGCGTTCAATGTTACGTAGGCGCTGGAGTAAATCGATACGGGAAGGACCATACGTGCCACCTCACGAGCCACGCCGGCCTCGAGCAGGCTCGTGTAGGCGCTGTACGCGTGTTCACACGCGGACTTCATCTCGGTGTCGATCAGTGCGTACTGCTGGTCATCACCAGGAATGAACTCATAGGCCCCCGTCTTCCCAATCTGGACGACGTTGCGCGAACGATCCGGTACGTAGAAGACCGGCTCGAGTTCGCGATACCTGCCGGATTCCTCGTTGTACGAAGCGATTCGGTGGCGCATGTGTTCTCGCCAGACGAAGATTGGAGCCCGAACAAAGAACGTCATCGAGTTGTGCTCGAACGGGCTGCCATGCCTCTCACGCATCAGGTAGTTGATGAGACCCCGGGATCGCTCTGGGTCTGCGTCGATTTCTTCCAGAGTCGACTCCCCCGCCGTCGAGACCCGTGCAGCGAATATGACGTCGGCGTCTCGGGCGCTGGAGCGCACCAACTCGACGGTGACGTCACTTCGAAACTCGATCGCATCGGACACGGGCGAAACCCTATCCGGCATGATCGCGATATGGCCTTCGTCCGAGCCGCGCAACCAGACGACGCCGGGGCGATCGCGGCTATCCATCTTCGCGCCTGGCGCGAGCGCTACCCCGACTGGCCGGAGTCGCTCTGGAGCCGACTTGCACCTGCGGACACCGCCGGTACCTGGCGTCACGCTCTCGAGGATGCGGCAGTCTCAGGGCACCAGGCCCTCGTTGCAACCGATGACGCAGGGCGCATCTGCGGGTTTGCGACCCTCGGACCCGACGAGGTCGAGCCTGGGCACACCCTGATCGAGCTCCTCGAAGTCGATCCCTTGGACCGTCGCGTAGGACACGGATCGCGGCTTATGAGTGCCGCGGCCGCCCATGCCGAAGGACAGGCGGGCCTCCTCATCTGGATCGATCAGGGCTCGGATGCCGGTCGTTTTCTCGTTGATAGTGGCTGGGGGCCGCGGGGTCGGCGCCGGGTGCTTGAGGTGGGCGAGGATCTGCACCTCGCACAGCACCAGTGGTGGACGAGCCTCGGGGACGCCTGAGGCTGTCGCTACTGTCGCGACGTGTCGCGCCGCAGCATCACAGCGAATGCCGTGGGCATCGGTGTGGCCACTGGGGCCTACGGCCTGTCCTTCGGGGCGATCAGCGTCGCCAGCGGATTGGACTTCTGGCAGACCCAGACCCTTTCGCTAGCGATGTTCACGGGTGCATCCCAGTTCGCACTCGTCGGCGTACTCGGCGCAGGTGGGGGCATGGTCGCGGCCGTGATCACCGCCCTACTCCTGGGCGCGCGGAATGGGCTGTACGCCATGAGCCTCTCCCCCCTCCTGCGGTTGCGACGAGGTCCTTCGCTCGTCGCCGCCCAGTTGACGATCGACGAGAGCACCGCGATGGCCATTCGCCACGGCGAGGACCCACAGGCCGCACGTCATGCGTTCTGGGCTACCGGGCTCTCGGTGTTCGTTCTGTGGAACATTGGGACGGCCATCGGTGCCGTAGGCGCGACAGCTGTGGATGACCCGGCCGTACTCGGACTCGATGCCGCGATACCGGCGGGATTCATCGCCCTGCTATGGCCACGGTTGACAAGTCGAAGGACGCGTCTCCTCGCGCTGTGCGCTGCACTGGTGGCGCTGGTCCTCGTTCCCTTCGTGCCCGCAGGAGTACCCGTCCTCGGGGCGGCAGCGGTCGCGCTGGGGGCGGATGCACTCGTGCGAAGGCGGCGTACACCATGATCTGGGCCGCGGTCCTGATCGCAAGTGTCGGGACGTACATCGAGAAGCTCGCGGGCTATGTCCTTCCCACGCGCCTCATGGAGGGTGCTGCACTGCGCAGACTGACAGCGCTGCTGCCGGTTGTACTTCTCGCGGCCCTCGTCGCCGTTCAGACGTTTGCCTCGGGGCAGTCACTCGTCCTCGATGCACGCGTGGCAGGGCTCGCTGCGGCGATCATCGCACTCATCGCCCGCGCACCCTTCATCGTCGTCGTCGTGGTCGCAGCCATCACCGCTGCCCTCCTTCGAGCAGGGGGGTGGAGCGCGTGACCCAGCGACGAATTTTTGCCTTCCTATGGCCGGATCCGCCCCCGGTTCCCGTCGACGGAAGGGCCCGGCAGGACCGCTACCTGCGCGTCAGCGGGCGCGGGCCCCTGCGTCTCGTCCTTCTCGTGGCCTGGTCACTCCTCACCTTCGGAGTCGGGCTCGTGGGCGCAGTCGCTGTCAGCACCCGGCCGACTGCTGCCGCTCTGATTGTGGTCGCCGCCGCATTGACTGTCCTCGTTCCCATCCTTGCTCGTTGCTGGCAGGTGGGCACCTACGTGAGCGACCACGGAATCCGAATCATCACACTCCCTCGGACGATCAGGGTTCCCTGGTCGGATGTCACGTCACTCGAGTCGGATGGGAGCAGGGTCCATCTCAGCACGCACACGCATTCAGTTGCTACCCACATCGCGTCTCGTGGATTGGACTACATCGGGCGCCGCGAGGCGTACGACATCGCTGTGGACCGGCTCACCAACTGGTGGCAGCAGCGCTAGAGCTCCAACAGGTTCTCCACGCCTACGACGAGGCCGGTGCGGGTGCTCATCTCCCGGATCGCGAGCAAGACCCCGGGCATGAAACTCCCGCGATCGAGTGAATCGTGTCGGATGCTGAGGGTCTCCCCGGGCGATCCGAACAGCACTTCCTGGTGGGCGACAAGCCCCTGGAGACGAATGGAGTGGATCGGGACACCCTGGACCGACCTCCCACGCGCCTCCTGATCCTCCATTCGGGTCGCGTCCGGCGCGGCTGCACGACCTTCACGCGCCTGCGCGATCAGATGCGCCGTATGGAGTGCCGTCCCCGATGGGGCGTCGACCTTGCCCGGATGGTGCATCTCGATGATCTCGACCGAGTCGAAGTAGGGCGCGGCCATGCGCGCGAAGCGCATCATCAGAACTGCGCCGATTCCAAAGTTTGGTGCGATGAACACCGCACTGCCCGGGTGGGAGTCGACAAGGTCGCGCACCTGCGCGAGTCGGTCAGGAGTAAAGCCACTCGTTCCCACCACGCACGCGATGCCGTTCTCGACCCCGAAGGTGATGTTCCCCATGACAGCCTGCGGTGTTGTGAAGTCGACGAGGACCTGGGCGCGTGACTCGGTGAGAGCTTCACGCGGGTCATCGAGGTCGAGTGCGCATGCCACGGTCAGATCGGGAGCGTCCGCGATCGATTCGACGACGGCCTGCCCCATTCGACCGTGGGAACCAAGTACTCCGACCCTGATGGGATCCGACATGGCCGCAGGGTACCCCGGTTAGGCAACCGCGGTGAACGTGTGCGCGTCGTCAAAGGGACCCACGACAGCGAGCGTCAAGGGCTGGCCGAGGAGTGCGGCTGCCACATCTGCCACCTCGGTAGCGCTGACCTGCTCGACTCTTCGCACGACTTCGCCGATGCTCACGATCTCCTCGCCCACGAGTTCAGCTTTCCCGATCCGGTGCATGCGCGCTCCCGTGTCCTCTTGTCCGAGAACCGCGGCGCCGCGGACCTGTCCCTGGGCACGGCGTATCTCCTCCACGGATAGACCCGTGCGTGCGACCGACTCGAGTTCGGTGCGACACACCTCCAGGACCGTGTCCGCCTTGGAGGGGAGGCATCCGGCATACACGCTGAAGATTCCCGAGTCGGAGAATCCCTGGGCATAGGAGTACACCGAATAGGCGAGACCGCGCTTCTCGCGCACCTCCTGGAAGAGTCGGCTGCTCATGCCACCGCCCAGTGCCGTGGCCAGAATGGACGTGGCATAGCGCCGGTCATCCGATCGTGGGAAGCCCGGTGCCCCGAGAACGATGTGCGCCTGCTCCGTGGGCCGCGCGACGATCCGGGACCCGCCCGTTCCGGTGGCGTGGGCACGTCCAGGGCGACGACGGTGCGGATCTCGATCCTCCGTGACAAGGTGGCTGAAGCTCCGACGTACCGCGGATACCACCCGCGCGTGATCGACGTTCCCGGCCGCGGAGACCACGAGACGATGCGGGCGATAGTGCGTCCGGTAGAACCGACGGATGGCATCGCGGCTTAGGTCGTTGATCGACTCCACGGAACCGAGAATCGGCCGACCCAACGGCTCATCCCCGAAGAGCGCGAACGCGAACTCGTCGTGAACCATCTCTCCGGGATCATCCTCATGCATCGCGATTTCCTCGAGGATCACACCGCGCTCGGCCTCGACATCCGGGGGCGCCAATACCGCAGACGACACAACATCGAAAACGACGTCCATGGCCAGATCGAGATCCTGATCCAAGACACGTGCGTGATAGCACGTGTACTCCTTCGATGTGAATGCGTTCAGATCACCGCCGACGGCCTCGATCTCGGCAGAGATCTGCAAGGCAGTGCGCCGCTTCGTGCCCTTGAACAAAAGGTGCTCGAGGAAGTGCGCCGATCCGGTCGTGACCGGCGATTCATCACGCGAGCCCGCCCCCACCCAGACCCCGATCGAGGCCGAACGGACGCCCGGAACCCATTCCGTGACAACCCGAACCCCGCCGGGGAGGATTGTTCGCCGGATGGTGCTGCCGTCCCTCTCCTCGACGAGGGTCTGAGTGCGAGCCCGCCCCATGAAGGGTCTAGCCCTCGGAGTCAGCGGTGACCGGGATCAGAGACAGTTTGCCTCGGGAGTCGATCTCCTTGATCTCCACCTGGACCTTGTCGCCGACCTTGAGGACTTCCTCGACGTTCTCGATCCGCGGTTTCCCCGCCATCTTCTTGACCTCGGAGATGTGAAGAAGACCATCGCGTCCAGGCACCAGTGACACGAATGCGCCGAAGGTCGTGGTCTTCACCACGGTACCCAGGTAGCGCTCTCCCACCTCGGGCATCGTTGGATTCGCGATCTGGTTGATCGCGGTGCGTGCCGCCTCAGCAGAGGCCCCATCGGTCGCGCCGATGTAGATCGTGCCGTCGTCCTCGATGGTGATGTCCGCGCCCGTGTCTTCTTGGATCTGGTTGATGATCTTGCCCTTGGGCCCGATCACCTCACCGATCTTGTCCACCGGAATGGTGACGCTGATGACTCGCGGCGCTGTCGCGGCCATGTCGTCAGGCGCGTCGATTGCCTCGGTCATCACGTCGAGAATCGTCATGCGGGCATCCCGAGCCTGGGTCAGTGCCTTGCCGAGCACCTCCGCCGGGATGCCGTCCAACTTCGTATCCAGCTGGAGTGCGGTGACAAAGGTGCGCGTTCCCGCCACCTTGAAGTCCATGTCCCCAAATGCATCCTCGGCACCCAGGATGTCGGTCAGGGCGACGTACTCCGTGCGCCCATCGATCTCGCCCGAGATGAGGCCCATCGCGATCCCCGCCACGGGCGCCCGCAGAGGGACGCCAGCGTTCAAGAGAGACATGGTCGATGCGCAGACCGATCCCATCGAGGTCGATCCGTTGGATCCAAGAGCCTCGGACACCTGACGAATGGCGTAGGGGAACTCCTCTCGGGAGGGAAGCACCGGGATCAGTGCTCGCTCCGCTAGCGCTCCGTGTCCGATTTCGCGCCGCTTGGGGGAACCCACGCGACCCGTCTCACCTGTGGAGTACGGCGGGAAGTTGTAGTTGTGCATGTACCGCTTGCGATTGTCCGGATTGAGCGTGTCGAGCATCTGCTCCATCTTGAGCATGTTGAGGGTGGTGACTCCCAGGATCTGGGTCTCTCCCCGCTCGAACAGGGCGGAACCGTGAACCCGGGGAAGGACGTCGACCTCCGCGGTCAGCGTGCGGATGTCCGTAAGCCCGCGACCGTCAATGCGCACCTTGTCGCGCAGAACGCGCTCGCGCACCACCTTCTTCGTCACCGACCTGAGTGCGGCGGACAGTTCCTTCTCACGCCCCTCGAAGCTCGGAGCAAGCTCGGCAATGACGACGGTCTTGATGTCGTCGAGGCGCGCCTCGCGCTCTGCCTTGCTGGCAATCTGCATCGCCTGACGGAGATCTGCTACGGCAAGCCGTTCGACCGCGTCGTAGGCATCCGACTCGTAGTCGAGAAAGACGGGGTAGTCGACCGGAGGCTTGCCCGCTGCCTCTGCCAACTGCTGTTGCGCGACGCAGAGCGCGCGAATCGCTGGCTTTGCTGCCTCCAGGCCAGCGGCAACGACCTCTTCTGTGGGAGCAGATGCGCCGCCAGCGATGAGCTCCACAGTGCGATCGGTGGCCTCCGCCTCGACCATCATGATCGCGACGTCATTCCCGGCAATACGACCGGCGACCACCATGTCGAAGACCGCATCGTGCAACTGCTCATGGGTGGGGAATGCAACCCACTGGTCGCGGATCAGTGCCACGCGCACACCGCCCACAGGCCCGCTATACGGCAAACCTGACAGCTGCGTCGATGCCGAGGCGGCATTGATAGCCACGACGTCGTACAGGTCATTCGGGTTCAGGGCGAGCACCGTCACCACAACCTGAACCTCATTACGGAGTCCATTCGCGAAGCTCGGTCGCAGGGGACGATCGATGAGACGACAGGTGAGGATTGCGTCCTCGGTGGGCCGACCCTCACGACGGAAGAACGAGCCCGGGATCCGGCCAACCGAGTACATGCGCTCTTCGACATCGACCGTCAACGGGAAGAAGTCGAAATGCTCTTTGGGCTGCTTGGACGCGGTGGTCGCGCTCAGCAGGACGGTCTCCTCATCGAGATACGCCGTCACGGAGCCGGCGGCCTGCCGTGCGAACCGGCCTGTCTCGAAGCGGATGGTGCGGGTTCCGAAGGACCCGTTGTCGATCACGGCTTCTGCCGTGGATACATGGAATCCGTCCATGGTTTCTCCTTGTCTCTACCGGGCGCGTGGCCCGAGACGCCGTGGAGTCGGACGGTCTTCGATCGAGACCAACGGGAACGAGGCCCGGCAGCCACTACCGAGGACCGACGCACACCATCTCGCGTCTATCTGTGGTTGTGCGGACATGAGGTCCGGTTATGCAGTTGTGCCAAAAATCAGCGGCGGATGCCCAATCGGTCGATCAGGCTTCTGTAGCGCTCGATATCCACGTTCGAGAGATAACCCAGCAGGCGACGCCGCTGGCCGACCAGGATGAGGAGCCCGCGACGGCTGTGGTGGTCGTGCTTATGGGACTTGAGGTGCTCAGTGAGGTCCTGAATCCGGCGCGTGAGGAGCGCAATCTGAACCTCAGGTGAGCCGGTATCGCCTGGCTTGGTCCCGTACTCGGCGATGATGGCGGACTTCGTGGCTGTATCGAGTGACATGATTTCCTCTCGGGCGCGTGCGGGTGGGCACTGCGGATTGCTCCGCCGGGGTCACGAGTCGCGAAGCGCCCGCCTCACGACCGTCCGCACGAGCGTAGCAGGGCTGTTCAGGGCGCCGACCGTGGGGAGTCGGCCAGCGTGCTGCGTACGGAATCCACATCGCGTTCCATCTGGTCGAGGTACTCCGGGAGCGAGGGAAAAGTTGCCTGATCCCGCAGGCGGCTCCGGAACTCCAGTCGAACACGGCTCCCGTAGAGGTCAAGATCCTCGTGGTCCAACACGTACGCCTCGACGCGCATTTCCTGGCCGCCGAAGTGCGGATTCGTGCCGACCGATATCGCAGCCGGCATCCGACTCTCCCCTGCGACGAGAAAGCCGGCGTAGACTCCTTCACACGGCACGGCGATTCCGGTGTCCGGCTGCACGTTGGCGGTCGGGTAGCCCAACTCACGACCACGCCGATCGCCGGTCACGACGACCCCCTCGATTTCGGGGTCCCTCCCGAGGATCCCTCGCGCCCCAGAGATGTCCCCGGCCGCGATCGCGGCACGGACCCGAGTCGACGACCATGGATCACTGTCGCGTGACAGCGCCACACCCACTCCATCAAAACCGAGAACAGCTCCCAATTCCGAGAGTCGCGCGACGTCGCCCGCGGCATTCCGTCCGAATCGAAGGTTCTCCCCGACGACGACCGCCGCCGCTCTGTTCCGGCCCGTGAAGTACTCCCGTGCGAACTCCTCATCCGTCATCATGGACACCGAGGAATCGAAACGGACCACTTCGACCCGATCAGCACCGTGGATGCGGAGCTCTTCGCAGCGCCGACTCACGGACATCACGCGTGCGGGCTCGGACCCGGGTCGCAGAACCGATGCCGGGTGGGGATCGAAAGTCAGAACGACCAGGGGCAGCCCATAGGAGTCAGCCACTTCCCGGGCTCTGCGCAAAAGCGCCTGGTGGCCCCGATGGACGCCATCGAAGACTCCCATGGTGATGACGCAGCGCTCATCGGCGGTCACGTTCCGAGCCTACGCAAACACACAGTCATAGCGCGTGACTCCTTCCACGTCATGGCAGACCGCACGCAGTGAACCATCCGCGTCGAGCAGCGCGACGGTGCCCGTGACGCCTGCCGGCCACGGAATGGGGCGCCCATGCCGCACGTGGGCCTCGTCTTCCGATGAGACCGTTACTGTCGGTAGGAGCCGCTGAGCGGCGCTCGCGAGTGGAATGAGAGTGTCATCGGTGATGCCGTCGAGGGGAATCGCGTCATCGAGGGAGAACTCCCCGACACGCGTCCGCCGCAGTGATGTCAGGTGTCCACCAACTCCCAGCGCGCGGCCGATATCCCGGGCCAGGGCCCGCACATAGGTACCCGAGGAACAGCAGACGTGCACCTGGAGATCCACGGACTGAGTGTGCCGGTTCAGCATGGACCACTCGAGTGTGGTGATCCTCACCGGACGTGGGTCCAGCTCGAAGGACTCCCCCGCCCGCACCCGCGCGTACGCAGGCACACCCTCCCGCTTGATTGCCGACACCGTGCTGGGCACTTGCAGGATGGACCCCCGGAACGTGTCGACGACGCGACCGATCTCCGAATCCGTCACGTTGTTCAGGGCCCCTTCCGTGGCAACCTCAACGACCTCACCCTCGGCGTCATCGGTCGACGTCGAACTTCCCAATCGCACCGTTGCGTCGTAGCACTTGTCTCCCCCGGACACCCACTGCAGGAGCCGCGTTGCATCCCCTACCGCGACAACGAGCACTCCCGTGGCCATGGGATCGAGAGTCCCGCCGTGTCCTACCCGGCGAAGTCCCACGGCGCGACGCACGCGGGCGACGACGTCATGCGAGGTGATTCCCGGAGGCTTGTCGATGACAACAAATCCCCGAGCTTCTTTCATGGTCACTCAGTCGGGTGGCGGTAAGGATCTGCATCCCCGGCGTACCGGGCGTTGCTCGCCTGCTGGTGGACTTCGGCATCCGCTGCTGCCGCCTGCGCCAGCAGATCCTCTACGTGCCGCGCATTCTCCGGCACCGCGTCAGAGATGAATGTAAGAGTCGGGGTGAATTTGATCCCCGTTTGGCGACCAACTTCGGATCGAAGAAGACCCGTCGCGGAGTCCAGGGCAGTCCGGGTGTTGGCCTGGTCCTCCTCGGTGCCGAGAACGGTATAGAAAATAGATGCCTCCCGCAGATCGGGTGTCACTCGCACGTCGGTCACGGTGACGAACCCGAGACGAGGATCCTTGACTCGCGTCTCCAGCATCTCCGCGACGATGTGCTGGATCCTCTCCGCGAGTTTTCGCTGACGCGCCTCGCTCGCACTCATGGTTTACGAGGCTTCTCGCGCATCTCGAAGGTCTCGATCTGATCGTCGACCTTGATGTCCTGGAAAGAACCGAGATTGATACCGCACTCGAAACCCTCCTTGACCTCCGTGACGTCATCCTTGAATCGACGCAAAGTTGCAATGGAAACGTTGTCGGCAACGACTGCTCCATCGCGCACAACGCGTGCCTTCGCATTCCTACGCACCTCACCGGACTGCACCAGACAGCCCGCGATCGTGCCGAACTTCGAGGACTTGAATACCTCGCGGACCTCGGCGATGCCGAGCTGCACCTCCTCGAACTCGGGCTTGAGCATGCCCTTCAGCGCTGCTTCGATCTCATCGATGGCCTGGTAGATGACGCTGTAGTAGCGCACGTCGACACCCTCGTGTGACGCGAACTCCGCCACCTTGCCCTCCGGCCTCACGTTGAACCCGATGATGACCGCCTTCGAGGCACTCGCGAGGGTTACGTCGTTCTTGGTGATCGCGCCAACCCCGCGGTGAATGACGCGCAGGGAGACCTCCGCACCCACATCGATCTTTGTTAATGCGTCTTCCAAAGCCTCGACGGAACCGGAAACGTCGCCCTTGAGGATCAGGGTAAGTTCCGCGACCTCGCCCTTTTCGAGAGACTCCAGGAAATCCTCGAGGGACCTCTTGACTCTGTTCTTGGCAAGCAATGCATTGCGTTCTCGCGCCTGTCGAGTCTGGGCGATCTGGCGTGCTGTTCGATCCTCCGGAACGACGAGGAAGGAATCCCCTGCACCCGGAACGGACGTGAGCCCCAGGACCTGCACGGGAGTGGATGGTCCCGCTTCCTCCACCGGGTTGCCGGCGTCGTCAAGCATCGCGCGCACACGTCCGAACGCATCGCCGGCGACAATCGAGTCACCTGGGCGCAGGGTGCCGCGCTGGACGAGAACCGTGGCGACGGGCCCACGCCCACGATCGAGGTGTGCCTCGATCGCGACGCCCTGGGCATCCTGATTCGGGTTCGCACGAAGATCCAGAGCAGCATCGGCCGTCAACAACACTGCCTCGAGCAGATTCTCGATTCCGCCGCCCTTGAGAGCAGAGACGTCGACAAACATCGTGTCTCCCCCGAAATCTTCGGCGACGAGGCCGTATTCCGTGAGTTGCGACCGCACCTTGACGGGGTCGGCGCCCTCCTTGTCGACCTTGTTGACCGCGACCACGATGGGGACTCCCGCGGCCTGGGCGTGGTTCAGTGCCTCGATCGTTTGGGGCTTGACACCATCGTCCGCCGCGACGACGAGAATCGCGATATCCGTCACCTGCGCCCCACGTGCGCGCATGGCGGTGAACGCCTCGTGACCCGGCGTGTCGATGAACGTGAGCAGACGATCGCCGTCGGGGGTGTGGGCGGTTGCCTGATATGCGCCGATGTGCTGGGTGATTCCCCCAGCCTCTCCACTGACCACGTTGGTCTTGCGAATCGCATCGAGCAACTTGGTCTTGCCATGGTCGACGTGGCCCATGACCGTCACGACGGGTGAACGCGACACGAAGTCCTCCGAGTCGCCCTCATCCTCGCCGAATTCGAGATCGAACGAATCGAGCAGTTCCCGATCTTCGTCTTCGGGAGAGACCACCTGGACGTCGTAGTTCAACTCCGTCCCGAGTAACACCAATGTCTCATCATCGATGGACTGGGTGGCGGTCACCATCTCGCCGAGTTGGATGAGGACCTTGACCAGATCCGCCGGCGACACATCGATCTTCTCCGCAAAGTCGGTGAGCGACGCGCCCCGGGGAAGTCGGACGACGTCGCCGTTACCGCGCGGGATGCGAACACCTGCGAGGCTCGGGGCCTCCATGTTGTCGAACTCCTGGCGCTTCGCGCGCTTGGACTTGCGCCCGCGGGACGGCCGACCTCCGGGCTTGCCGAAGGCACCCGCCGTGCTCCCACGACCGCCTCCGCGCCCGAAACCGCCGCGTCCGCCGGGGGCTCCTGGGCCCTGCGGGGCGCCGCCGAGGGGGATCGTGGGAGATCCGGGCCGTCCGCCGCCCGGACCACGCCCAGGACCGCCGGGACCACGCCCGGGACCGCCGGGGCCACGCCCGGGACCGCCGGGGCCACGCCCGGGACCGCCAGGGCCGCCCGGTCTCGCGGGCCGCGTGGGCATCATCCCGGGATTGGGTCGCGGTGCGCCGGGGACACCGCTCGGTCGCGGTGCACCGGTGCTGAAGGGGTTGTTGCCGGGTCGGGGAGCGGGGCGCCCCATGCCGGCGCCGCCGCCCGAGGAGAACGGGTTGTTGCCGGGTCGGGGACCCATGGGTCGCGGCCCGGCAGGCCGGGGCCCCGCGGGGGGTGCATCCGCTCCAGCTGGGGATGCGGGGGGAACGGGAGGCGCGGCGGGCGCACTCGGCACCTCGGGCGCACTCGGCTTCTCCGAGACTGCGGGCTTGGAAGGTGCGGCCTTCTTGGGAGCGGCTTTCTTGGGAGCAGCCGCGGGCATCGCCTCTTTCAGGCGACGGGCGACGGGTGCCTCGATGGTCGATGAGGCGGAGCGAACGAATTCGCCCAATTCCTGAAGCTTGGCAAGGACATCCTTGCTCTCGACCCCGAGCTCCTTCGCGAGCTCGTAGACCCGAACCTTCGACACGACTCTCCTGTCTTGGTCCGGGTTATGCACCCCGGACCGTCAGTGGATGCGCTGCACTTTCATGCTCGCGCACTCATGGGGTGTTCATCTCCAACTACTCCCTGGTGGAAGTGTCCGTCACCGCGTGCGGCTGCCCGCGGCGTTCGATGCCTGAAGCACCGTGGTGCGCACCCCATCCATCGAAAGCGGTCCGGGCACCCGCAGGGCCCGAGCCAGGATGGATGTGCGCTCCACACGATCGAGGCATTCCCCCCGGGGGTGCACGTACGCCCCACGGCCGGAAGTGCCCTGACCTCGATCCACCACACAGGTACCACCCTGTGCGGTGATTCGAACCAGATTCCCAACATCGTCACGTGCCCGGCACCCGATACACGTTCGCACGGGCCCCGTCACACGATCAATAGCCAAGTCTAACTCCGTGGTTCCTGCCCGGTGTCAGGGGTGCCACCAGGCGTGGAGTCGGGTCGGATGTCGATGCGCCATCCGGTCAGGCGGGCCGCGAGCCGGGCATTCTGCCCTTCGCGCCCGATGGCGAGCGATAGTTGATAGTCCGGGACGGAGACTCGGGCGGCCTTCGCCGCGCGATCGACGATCATGACACCCGAGACCCTGGCCGGGGATAGTGCGTGGGCGACCATTTCGGCGGGGTCATCGCTGTGATCGACAATGTCGATCTTCTCGCCGCCGAGTTCCGACATCACCTGACGCACCCGGGCTCCCATGGGGCCGATGCACGAGCCCTTGGCGTTGACGCCCTCCTTGGTGGAACGCACGGCGATCTTCGACCGGTGTCCGGCTTCCCGCGCGATGGCGGTGATCTCCACCGTCCCGTCCGCGATTTCGGGAACCTCCAAGGCGAAGAGTCCCTTGACCAGATTCGGGTGGGTCCGAGACACCGTCACCTGCGGACCCTTGAAGCCCTTGCGCACGGCGGTGATCACGCACTTGATCCGATCGCCGTGCGGGTAGGACTCACCGGGCACCTGCTCCTCCGGAGGCAGATTGGCTTCGACCTTCCCCAGGTCGACGCGCACCATCCTGGGGTTGTTCGACTGCTGGATGACGCCCGAGACGACGTCACCCTCGCGCCCGGTGAACTCCGTCAGCGTGGCGTCTCCCTCGGCCTCCCGTAAGCGACTCAGCAGGACCTGACGTGCCGTGGTCGCCGCGACACGACCGAAGTCGTCGGGGGTGTCATCGAACTCACGGACCGGGGTTCCAGCGTCATCGACTTCCGTCGCCCACACCGTCACGTGACCGGTCTTGCGGTCCAAGGTCACGCGCGCCTGCTCCGAGTGCCCTGGGGTGCGTTGGTATGCGACGAGGAGGGCGGCCTCGATCGTCTCGACGACGAGATCGAGGGAAAGATCCTTCTCCCGCACGAGCGACTTCAGCGCCGTGACATCGATATCCATCAGCTCGCGTCCTTTCGATCGAACTCGACCTCGACGCGCGCATGGCCGACGGACTCGAAATTCACGACTTCCTCACGACCGTCGGCGAGCGTGAGGGTTGCCGACTCGGGGGCCACGGCGGACACCCGACCCGTGATGAGGCCGACAGACATGCGGTCCACGGTCACTAAACGCCCGAGCGCCCTGCGCCAGTGCCGGAGTTCAGTCAACGGGCGGTCCACTCCTGGCGACGTCACTTCCACCACATATGCACCGGGGAATAGCGATGGGGATTCGTCGAGGACGCTCGAGATATCGGAACTCACCTCGGCGATCAGATCGAGATCGACTCCCCCATCACGATCGACGACGATGGTCACCACCTCACGACGGCCGACCATCGTGATCGTCACATCCTCAAGGTCCACGCCGCGCGTCGCGAGAATCGGCTCAACACGCTCGCGGACCGCGCTCACTCGTGGGGACATGTGCCCTCCCATCGAGCAAATCCAGTTGTGGGTCCAACGTGTGACCCGGAGCATAACCCGCGCCGCCGGATGGAATATTGACCTCGTGCCCTCCCGACCCACGTCCCGTCGTGCGCTCCTGGTGGGGGCGGGCACCGTCGGAGCCGCCCTGCTGGTGTCATCGTGCGGCACGGATTCACCCGCCCCCGTGGCACTCGAAACAGACCCAGCGGCACCGACGGACACGCAGGGCGAATCCGAACTCCGACTCATCGCTCTGTACGCGGCCGTCATGCAGGCTTTCCCCGACCTCAACCTCGCTCTCTCCCCCATCGCCGACCAACACCGTGAGCACGCACGCGAACTCGGACAACCCGCGGATGCATCGGTCGCCGGCATCCAGGTCCCGGCAACAGTGGGCCAAGCACTACGCCTCCTGATCGAAGCCGAGGAACAGGCCACCCGGGAACGACAGGATGGATGCGCAACCGAGTCCAGCCCGGAGAAAGTCCGACTCCTGACCTTGATCGCAGCCTCCGAGGCATCCCACGTGCCCGAGTTGAGCCGCATCACAGGCTCGTCGCCATGAGTGCCTGGGCAGCGGCCTACGCAGCGACGAATGCCGCAGAGTTCGCCTGCCGCACCGCCAGCGTCGTTCTGCTGGGACGGGAACGCAGACAAGCACTCGCCCGCGCAGCCGTCCATGCATCGACCCGAACTCGTATCCAGGCGTCGTTCGATAATCAGGAGTCGCTCCCGGTTGCACCGCCCGCGTATGTGAGTCCGGACGATCTCACCACACCCGAGGATGGTCGCGCACTCATGGCGCGAACGGAGAACGCCCTTGTGCCGGTCTACGCGGACCTTGCGGCCGAAACCACCGGTGCCGATCGAACCTGGGCGGTGGATCAGGCGATCGATTGCGCTGTCTCGGGGGTGCGGTGGGGTGGGGCTAGCCAGGCGTTCCCCCACGCGTCACCCGCTGATGATGTTCCAACTCAGTCGGAGGATGAGTAGGGCAACGACCGCGAGAAACACCACGCGAACGAACCGACTCCCTCGGGTGAGTGCCGTGCGCGCACCCACGAATGCGCCCGTCATGTTCGCGACAGCCATGAGAAGTCCCACCGTCCAGAGGATGGATCCCGCTGCACCGAATACAAGGATCGCGGCCACGTTCGTACCGAGGTTGACGATTTTCGCAGTCACCGACGCATTGAGAAACGAATAGCCGAGACCTGCAACGAGGACGATGATCAGAAATGATCCTGTACCGGGACCAACCATCCCGTCGTAGAAACCGATTCCGATACCGGCTGCGATGGCGATGACGTAGTGCCGGCCGCCCGCCGGGAACCGTAGAGACTCCTCCACACCCAACCTCGGTCGAAGAAGGAGGAAGAGCCAGACGGCAGCCAAGGCCACGACGATGATCGGCTCAATGATCTCTTTGGGAAGCACGACAGCTGTGCGTGCGCCTAGGAGCGCGGCAAGGAACGCAGCACCCGCCATGGGTAAGGCGGTCAGAAGGTGTGGTCGTATCGAGCGGAGATAGGTGACCGTGGCAGTGGCCGTGCCGAAGACACTTGCAACCTTGTTGGTCCCCAAGGCCACGGTCGCCGGTGCTTGTGGAAGTGCCAGCAAGAGTGACGGAACCTGGAGCATTCCCCCGCCACCTGTCACTGCGTCGACCCACCCTGCTGCGAGTGCAGCGAGGAGTAGGAGCGCGAGAGTCGCCGGGTCCAGCCCGTCGATCATGAAGCCAGGACCAGACCCCGCAGGTACTCACTGATGTCCGACGTCGCGACGTCGGTGCGTTCCCCGGTTCTTCTGACCTTGACTTCGACGACGCCGGCGGCGAGACCTTTACCCACCACGACGATGGTCGGTATTCCCAGCAACTCCGAGTCATTGAACTTGACACCCGGGGAGACGCCTCGGCGATCGTCGATCAAGATGCGCACCCCGAGGGCGTCCAAATCCGTCGCGAGCCCGTCCGCGAATTCGTAGGCGTCATCATCTTTGCCTGCGACGACGATGTGGACGTCGGCGGGCGCTACTTCGCGAGGCCAGACCAGGCCCTTGTCATCGTGATGCTGCTCGGCGATGGCCGCGACAGCGCGAGAGACTCCGATTCCGTAGGAACCCATCGTCACGGTGATGCGCGTGCCAGTCTCGTCCAGGACTTCGAGATCGAGTGCTTCCGCGTACTTCCGGCCCAGTTGGAAGATGTGTCCTATTTCGATTCCCCGAGCGATCGTCACGGTGGACCCACACTCAGGGCACGGATCACCCCCGACGATCTCGGCGACATCGATGACGCCATCAGGCGTGAAATCTCGACCGCATACGAGGTCGAAGACATGGTGCCCCACCTGATTGGCCCCCGTGATCCACCGGGTCCCATTCACGACGCGGGGATCGACCAGATACCGGAGCCCGCGCGCCTCCCCCAGCGCTTGGGGCCCGATGTATCCCTTCACCAATCCCGGGAATTTCGCAAAATCGGCCTCTTCGAAGGGACGCGCAGCGAGCGGATGCACGGCGGCCTCGAGCCGTCTGATGTCAACGTCGCGGTCGCCGGGCACTCCGATGACGAGAGGTGACTCCGTCCCTTCCACATCCGTGGTCATCAGGACAACGTTCTTCAAGGTGTC
>Ga0169931_10006993_pt1 | contig 16855 bp, 21 predicted proteins | sample Kivu_15m_20L_FD_129675 | JGI IMG/M metagenome (GOLD analysis project Ga0169931, IMG submission 129675) | Freshwater microbial communities from Lake Kivu, Western Province, Rwanda to study Microbial Dark Matter (Phase II) - Kivu_15m_20L... | ecosystem: Environmental > Aquatic > Freshwater > Lake...
AATCGTCATGCACTCGGGCGAAAATTGCGCGCCATGCAACACTTGGATTATCAACTTGCTTCCCGTTTGGCAGTCAAAAGGCTGGGAAATAGAAGTCGTAAAGGAAAGCCAATCAACTCGCAGTTGGCCTTGGTTTGAAGTTTATCTTCCAAGCGGAAAACGTTTTGAAGTAGACGGGCCGTTGACGATGGAATCCTACGAACGAGCTCTACCGGGTGCGAAATAACGGAACATGGCATGGATCGAAACCGCAGAATGCTCAGCGTTGCGAACGATACTCCAGAACTCGTCCGCGATGTACCTAATATCGCACACGGACGGTCGAATCTTTTGGGCGAATCGAGCGTTTCTGGACTGGTCGAAATACACACTGAGCGAACTGACATCAATGTCGTGGATCGACCTAAGCGTAAAAGACGAAGGTTTAACGGCAGACTTGGAAGAGGTTCGCACGCTGGATGCTTACTCGCTATCGTACACGGTCCAAAAGCGATACATTCCAAAAGGTTCTTCTTCTCAACTCGGTCACTTAACAGTTATGCGTTATCCCGCAACTGGAGAGATATCTTTTTGTGCGTGTCGGTGGGAGCCATTTTACAACGGCACTGCGAAGGCTTTCGAAAGTGCATTGAAATCGCAAGCGGAGTTCTCGGCAGCTATATCGATACTTTCCGCACAGGTCAAGGCAATGTCTTCGCAATCGGTTGAAGGAAGGGCAGTTGAGTCAATTATGCAATTAGCAAACAAGTATCCAAAAATAGCCTGGTCAGTGTTTATTCTGTTGGTGCTAACGGTCGCAGGAAATAACGCTGTTTCGATTCTAAATAACTTCGGACTGCTTGGACCTATTAAAGTTGTGGAAGCTAAATGAGTTGCGACACAGGAGCACCAATATCGCATAGTTGCCTGGTCAAGGATTTTACTATCCATCAAGGTGCATATTGGTCTATCAAAATCAAAGGCATCAAAAACGCAGACGGTACTTATGTCGACTTGACTGGTGCAACGTTTCGAGGTCAAGCAAGACGCGATTTAGGACCGTCAACGGCTGTTGCATTTAGCTTTACGTTCACTCCTGACTTAGTAACAAATCCAGACAAGCATAGCGTTTTTGTGAGTGTTGCAGCAAGTGTTACAGATGCGTTGACTGTCGGAAAAACACCAAGAGACAAAGACTCAGTTTTTTACTACGACTGGGAGCTAGTAGATTCGCTTGGTAATCCGTTTCGTATTCAGATGGGCAGGATTTACATAGCAAGGAACGTGACACGATGACCGCAATTTTTACTGAGAGTGAATACGAGATTGAGTTAAGTTCGGTGCAAGGTCCAGCAGGTGTATCGCAATCTGTAAACTATATTGCTCAGTCACTTACATCTGATCAGCAAACACAAGCAAGGAGTAACATCAGTGCGGCATCAGCAACGCATGCACACGGCAACATCACAACCGACGGAAAGATAGGTTCTACCGCAAACCTGCCCCTAATCACCGGTGCCGCTGGTGCTATCACCGTCGGATCGTTCGGTACGACCGCAAACACGTTTTGCCAGGGTGACGATAGCCGTGTAGCCAACGCGGTCCAGTCGAACGTAAGCTACGCGAATCCAACCTGGATCACGGAGATTGCAGCCTCCAAGATCACCGGCACTCTAGCCAAGTCACAGCAACACACACAGACAGCGTACAAGGACGAAGCTAATACTTGGGCCGGTGCAGCTACCTTCAACGGCAATATCACAGTAAACAACGCTGGGATAGGTCGAGTCGGATATGGCCCTGATTCGTATATCGAGGGTACTGCTAATGATTTAAACATCCGTCAGGGAGGACCAGGAAGCACATATATTGACTTCGGGGCGAGTACGGACTTTCGTCGTAATAGTGACTTCACTACGCGTTTCAAGCTTACTGAAGCAGGACTAGCTACTTTTTATGGAGCTAGTGGGACGATTTCAATTCAACCCTTTGGTGGAGCAACCGCAATTGATGGTAGCAATCTGTATTTGAGATCAGGCTACCAAGACCTGACGTTTGTTACCAATTCCGGGACAGCACACAATGTTCCGTTAGTGCTGCGTAACAACGACGCTATTTTTGGTGGTAACATCACAGCCAGTGCAGCCACCTTCAACGGAAGTGGTACGTTTGGTCGTTCTCTTGTTGTCGGTAATGATGGTCTGGGTGGGGAACGAATAACACTGCAAGGAGTCGTTCCAAGCTATCGAAGCGTCATTGAAAACAATCACAATTCGGATCGAGCTTTTGCTATAACCACAGGTGGGTTTGATGCACTGACTGTAAGCGCAGAAGCTTACTCAAACATTACTATCGGCAACGTCGGGACCATAGAGACGTACATCAACAGTACAACAACTCGATTAAGAGGACAACTAACGGCCAACGGAACCGGCAAGCTTGGCGATTACACAGTGGGAACACTGCCCTCAGCCGCCGCAAACGCAGGGCACGAGTGCAATGTCACGGACTCGAGCGTAACAACATTCGGATCTACGGTTGCCGGTAGTGGTAGCAGCCGAGTCAAAGTCTATTCAAACGGAACCAATTGGACAGTACAGGCAGCATAATGGCAAAACGAGCATACGAACTTTTAGTACGATTTGGTGAAAACGAAACAGTCGCAGGAGCACACGTCAAGGAAATGCACCTTGACGAGGACGGCAAGGATCTGCGAGAGACTGCACCAATTCCGTTAGCCAATACCGACAATCCGGTATTTGTGGCTTTTGCGGATAAGTTTTCGGCCAAGACGGTTTCGGAGAACGAACTATTGAAGTCAACCAATGCAACGCTGACTACTGAGAAAGAAAAGCTCGAGTCAGAAAAAACCTCGTTGACCTCACAACTTGCGGCAAAGACTGAGCAAGCCGAAAAGCTAACGGAAGAGAAAACAATGCTCACCGAACAACTCGCAGCGGCCAACGCGCGTATTGCCGCGTTGCTTCAAGACATTCCCTTCACTCCTCGCATTATCGACGCTACGGCGTTTTACAATCGTTTGACGAAGGATGAGATTCTTACGCTGTTCGCTTCGACCGATGCGACGACCAAGCAAATCGGCGAAACAATCCTGCAATACAAAACAAACGACTGGCCGATTGTCTTTGAATCGACTGAGGTTCAACAAATGTTGGGCTACTTGATGCAAGCCGGCACGTTGACCGAATCTCGAACGGCAGAACTGACACGCGACGCGACCAGGGCGGAAGCGTATTCAGCGGAGTGATGCCTCTCCGGCTAATGGGGGGGTGGTCAAAATGTGGCGACCTAACGCACAGCGACCCCCGTGATCACTTTTGTATCTGTCCACAAAACGGGGGGTTAATTTTTGAGGTTTTGTAAGTGCGGAAAATTGCTGAAAAACGGCGAGGTTTGCAGTAAATGCAAGCCGGAAACAAGGAAGACAAAGGAACGAGGTTATGGGTCAGACCACAAAGCAGCAAGTGAACGACACAGAAAAAACTATCCGCTATGCGAGCGTTGCATGATGCTGCACGGAGTTGGATTATCAAATCCAAGTGAGCAGATGCATCACATCGTAGCAATCAACGTTGATGAGGGCAGACGTATGGATTTCGACAACTGGCTCGCTGTTTGCGTTCCATGCCATGAAGCATTAGAGGGTGATGCGATTGCTGGAATGCAGGTCAAGCAATGGAGTAAAATCAACTACATCGACAAGCTAAACGAAGGGCTATCGTAATGGCAAGACCAAGAAAAGATCCAGCAATACTAGAAGCTTCTGGAGCTTACGCAAAGAATCCTAATAGACGACCTAAGGACATGCCGCAATATGTCGTCGGTGCCCCTGACATGCCGTCGATCGTGTCTGAAAACGAACACGCAACTTGGTATTGGAATTGGTGTTGCCAAGTGCTTGGAGACGCTGGAGTTTTGACGACGGCATGCGCTCCACTGCTGACCATGCACGCTCTCGATTGGGCTCAACTGATGTGGCTTTACGAGGAGTGCAAAGAAGGGCAAGTAGCGACGATCGGCGCGACAGGTGGGCCGATTGCAAAACCAGAGGCTGCTCAACTACACATGCACGCTAACCGATTCTTGAAAGAACTTACAGAGTTCGGTTTGACTCCTGCCAGCAAGTCGAAGATTGTTGCTGCGAGTCCAAAGAAAGAGACTGACCCGTTTGTTGAGTTTTTAGCTAGACGTATGGCACCGAAGGCAAACTAAGTGATTTGTTCCACTCCAGCTAAGCAGATTATCGAAAAGTACATCGAGGATGTCGTTGATGGAACGATCGCAGCTGGTCAGTTGGCGATTTCTGCTTGCAAGCGGCATTTATCGGACTTAGAGCGATCTGGCACAGATGATTTTCCGTACTACTTCGACGAGAACGAAGCGGACGATATGTGTTCATTTTTCCCGATGGCGTTGCGTCATTCCAAGGGCAGCAAGTTCGCAGGGCATCCATTCCATCTAGAGCCGTGGCAGTTGTTTATCGTTTGGAGTATCTACGGTTGGAAGCGAACTGCGGACGATTCACGTCGGTTCAGGTATGCTCACCTCAGTTTTGGACGCAAGAACGGAAAATCAACGCTAGCTGCTGGATTTGCCTTGATAGGTTTGGTGATGGATCGCGAGCCGGGAAGCGAAATCTACATCGCGGCTACGAAGAAAGACCAAGCAAAATGTGTATTCGATGAAGCGGTCAGGATGAGGACTTCGAACGAGTCGCTAAAGGGTGTGGTAAAAAGCCATATCAACAGGCTTTTCGTACCAGAGACTAATTCGTTTTGCTGTACAACTGCAAGCGATAAACCTCTGGACGGTCCAAATCCGCATTACGTTATCTTTGACGAGCTTCACGCATGGCGGAAGCAGCATCGAAAGTATTACGATACGATGGTGACAGGCTCGGCAGCGAGAACGCAACCATTGCAAATCGAGATCACGACATACGGTGATGACCAAAGCGAAATCTGGCTAGAGACTCTGAAGCTTTGCAAGGGGATATCTCTAGGAACCATCAAGGACGAATCGAAGTTCGTTTTCATCGCGGCAATCGACGAGGAAGATGACCCGTTCGATGAATCGTGTTGGATTAAAGCGAATCCAAATTTAGGCGTTTCTGTGTCGTTGGATTATCTCAGGCAGCAAGCGACAGACGCGAAAAACAAGCCTGGATTCTACAAAACATTCCTTTCCAAGCACATGCAACGCATCACGAGCTCTTCGCAGAAGGCTATCGAAAAGGAAGTGTGGGACGCAGCGCGAGGCGAACTTTCCGATTGGAATCAGGCTGAGGCAATCGGTTTAGGTATCGACGTTGGTGCTAGAGACGACTTCGCAGCATTCGGGGAGTGTGCGAGATTCCTAGTTGGTGAAGAAACGATTGCAGACGAGCACGGCGAAAGGGTTGTTCCTGTTTATCGCTACGAGGTGAAAGCTAAGGCGTACATGGCGTCGGACACGCTACGCGACTTGACGGCAGAACCTTTTGCAAGCTGGATTTATGCGGAGCAGATGCATACTTCGCAACAACCGTTGATTCAAATGCGCACCGACATTCTTCGGGAGATGGAAAGCATGGGGATACCGACAGCGGCATACGATCCTAGCAATGCCAAGCTACTTGCTGAGGAAATTATCGCAGGCGGTTTTCAGGCTGCTAGCATGGCGCAGAAAGCTTATATGTTTAACGAGCCGATACGCGAGTTCCTGCACCTATTGAAGATAGGCAGAATTAAGCATGACGGTCATCCTGTCCTCGCATGGATGGCAACGAATGCCGTTATTGTCAAGGATGCCGATGACAAATGGAGATTTGATAAAGGAAATTCAAACGACAAAATAGATATGATTGTCGCTGTAGCCATGGCGTTTAGGGTGTGTTGTTTATCTCAGGTTCAATCGAAAGGGAGCTTGTTTTTAACATGATGACTATGGAACGGCTTACTTCGTATGTCCTGCGAGCTATGGGATACGATCAGATAGACGGAAAAACTGTAACGTACCACAATTCGCTTACGTTGCCGCCAGTTTGGTACGCACTCACGAAGGTTTGCGGCGACGTTGGCAAGCTTCCGTTAGATATCAAAAAGGTTGTTGGACAAGGCGCAGAAAACGACTTAGACCATTACGGCTATCGTCTGTTCCGAGAGCAACCAAACAAGGTTCAGACTCCGGCTGTTTTCAAAGAGCAGATAATCGGGCATGCAATTATGTACGGCAATGCTCGTGCAGCCATTATCCGCAAAGGGAGTGATGTCTTAGAGTTGATTCCAATGCTACCAGACAGAAGTTATACGTTTCTTGCTGCTGGCGAAAAGTATCATGTAACCTACCCAACAAAAGACTCTAGAACGGAAATGTTTTCCGACTTCGATACGGAAAAAGGCAACTATATTCTATTTCGCGACGAAGATGTGTTGCATATTCCAGGCTTTTCGTTCAATGGAGTTGAGGGGATCGGGTTGCTGGATATCGCGCAAGGAACTTTCGGCATTGGTATTGGTAGTCAAAAGCACCTGCGAACGCAAATATCTAAAGGCTTTTCAGGCAAGACGATTCTCAAGGTTCCAATCGGACAGTTGAACGACGAAAGTAAAGCCAAAGAGTTCTTGGAGCAATTCAATAAAAACGAAGGAGGTTCAGATAACGCAGGCAAAGCGGCTATGCTTCGTGGTGGTATTGATATCGTCTCGCTTGGGCAAAGTAACACCGAGGCGCAAATGGTCGAGCTACAGAAGTTCAACAGGCAGGACGTTGGATTGTTGTTTGGCATTGATGCAATGCCAGGTGATGGCGAGACATCCAGCTACAACAGCGAGGAACAAGAAAATTTGCGATACCTATCGAACCTCGACAGGATTCTCGTGAAGCTAGAGGAAGAGTGCGATCGCAAGCTGCGAACCAGGAGGCAGAAGGCAGAGAGGACACATTTTTACAAGTTTAATCGCGGGTCTTTGTACCGAACAGACTTGGCAACTACGACTGCTTCGCTAAGTACTCTTATCAGCGCTTGCGTAATCAATGCAAACGAAGCTAGAGCAAAGCTAGACATGAATCCTTACGACGGGGGCGACGTATACAAAAATCCGGCCATCACTGTAACGGACCCTCCAGAGGGCAGAGGAAGCAATGAGCAAAGCGATGACAAATTAGACAGCAACCGACTCGCTATGCGTGCAATGCTGCTGAATCTTGTTAAGGTTGAAGCCAAAAGAGTGGAAACAATGGCTTCCAAGCAAGACTTTCTGGCTAAAGCGGAGCGTTTTTATCAAACATGGGAACCAAAGCTAGCTGCCAAACTGCTGGAGCTCGGGCTGGATGGCTCGCAAGCTAAGGTGCATTGTGACGAATCTAAGGCTGAATTAGTCGATATTTTGAGCCAAACTGAGCCGCAAAACGTGTATAAAACGGTTCAAAACGCGGTGGAAAAGTGGGAGAACAGGCTAGAAAGGTTGGTTAAATGATCAAATTAAACAAAAAGACCGGAGAGTTGTACCTTTATGGCGTCGTAGGCGATCTAGGCGTCGAAGAGTACTTCAACGCAACGGACGTCGTTGTGGCTTTGCGCGAAATTGGTGACCGCCGGGCAACTGTTCACATCAACTCCCCAGGCGGGATCGCAGACCAGGGGATAGCAATCTACAACGTCCTGAAAGCGCACTCCGCTGGAGTTGACACTGTAAACGACAGTCTCGCAGCATCCGCAGCTAGCGTAATTTTTCTAGCGGGGGAGCAACGCACGGCCAGCGAGGGATCCAGAGTGATGATTCACAAAGCTATGGGCGGAGCGTTCGGCAATTCTGACGATATGGAACGCACAGCCGAACAGATGAAGGTTTACGACAATTCCTTGGTGGAAATTTACTCTCAGTACATGCCTTCCGGTACGCCTGTTCTAGAGTTGATGAGCAGGGAAACGTGGTATAACTCTATTGAATCAGTCTCGGCTGGCTTGGCAAACAAATCCAGTGCAACAACTGGCGTCTTGCCTGTTGTCGCTGCATGGCTGAAGAACGCTCCAGAGGATTTGACGAAGCTTGCGCCGGCAAGAATTCGACGGCATGCATACAATGCCTTTTGTAGTGTGCATAAAAAAGCTTGACTTTGTTTGGCGGGTTTGGTTTAATTGATTTCCTATTCAAAAACTCTTGCAACTAGTTAGCGGCAGAGTCGGCGAAAACTTAACTGTTTGTTTCGTTTCTCGCTGGCATCTTATGCCGCTAATTTCGTTTCTAGCCAGTGATGCCAGCCAATCTAGGGGGCATTATGTACGCACAACGAATTGCGAAAGCTCGTGAGCAAGTTCAGTCGCTTTTGGCTGAAGTAAAAGCCATCACGGCGGTAGCAGAATCCGAAAACAGGGAATTCTCAGAGGATGAATCGGCACGCCTTGAGGCAATCACTGGCGATTCAGGTGAAATCACTGCACTGACAGCCAATATTGACAAGTGGTCAAAGGCTGAGTCGGCGATCAATACGGCTATGGTGCAAATCAACGCTATGCATAACAGCCAAAGCGTTTCGGGTTCTGCTTCAGCTATCAAGGTTCCAGCTCGCGCTCGAACGGGTGGAAGGCTTGTTGCGTTCAAGGGGCCAGAAGCAGAGGCCAACGCATACGCCTCAGGGCGTTTCCTTCAGGCAACACTTGGAAATCACTCTGATTCCATGCAGTGGTGTCGAGAACACGGTGTTATCACTAACGCTATGGGCGGTGTGACTGACAGTGCTGGCGGTTTCTTGGTACCGCCTGAAATGGAAGCTGCGATCGTCAACCTCAAAGAGTCTTTCGGTGTGTTCGGTCGTTACTGCCGTAACGTACCAATGACTAGCGACAACCTTCTAGTTCCTCGCGTCGTGTCAGGATTGACCGCTTACGCAGTAGCAGAAGCAGCGGCGATAACGGAAAGCGACGCAACGCTCGGACAGGTCTCGCTCTCTGCGGCGAAGTTTGCGACGCTTACAAGGATTTCAAGCGAGCTGTCAGAGGATTCGATTATTTCAATGGCCGACTTCTTGGTCAGGGAAATTGCCTACGCTCATGCTGTTAAAGAAGATGCTTGCGGCTTCCTTGGTGATGGCTCGGCAGGCGTCGGCGGCATTGAAGGGCTGACGACTGCTCTTCTCGCTGGTTCAAAGGTTGCGGCAGCAGCTGGATTGGATACAGCACCGGAATTGACGATCGAAGTCTTCCAAGCTGCTGTAGCGAAGCTTCCACAGTACGCAGGCATCATGCCTATGTGGTTTGTGAACTCTGCTGTTTACTGGAATGTTATGGCACGATTGCAGCTTGCCGCAGGCGGAAACAACGCAGTGGATTTAGGCAATGGTCCTGTGATGCAGTTTATGGGCTATCCAGTAGTCTTCGCGCAGACTTTGCCAGCAACGATTGCAGCAAGTACGAAGTTTGCCTACTTCGGCGACCTGTCTATGACAGCAACGAAGGGCAATCGCCGAGGTGTGACTATAGCGGCTGACTCTTCACGATTCTTTGAGTTCGACCAGATCGCAATTAAGTCAACGATGCGTTACGACATTGCCGTTCACGAGGTTGGCACAGGTAGCGTTGCTGGCCCAATGGTTGAACTCGCAGCTGGCACGGCCTAATCGTGAACATCGTACTGTTAAAACCTTGGAATAGCCTTCCAGTCGGTTTCCGGCTGGTGGGCGTGCAAAGAGGGCAAGCGGAACTGATGATACAGAGAGGTTTAGCAGTGAAAGCTGAATCCGAAGAATCACGAACGCAGCAACCAAAGCAAAGCAAGCGGCAAAAGTGAAGAATTATCGACCGTCAATAATTACATCGCCTACAGCCGAGCCGATTTCTATCGGCCAGTTGAAGCACAGAGTCAACTTGGCGGTCGACGACGATTCGCACGATTGCTATTTGCGAGAACTGATTAAAGAGTGCCGCGAGGAAGTCGAATCCGATTGCGATATTCTCTGTTGTACGCAGACTTGGAAGCTTGAGACGGATGAGATTTGCGACGGAATGCAATTGCATAAGTCGCCAGTTCAGTCAATCACGTCGATTCAGTATTACAGCAATGGCGGTGTGCTGACCACGCTACCGACTTCGATTTACTCTTTGGACGCAACGAATCGAAAGATATATCTCAAGCCGAATCAAGCGTGGCCTAGTTCACAAACGCGATGGGATGCATGGACGATAACCTACGTTTGCGGATACACGAGCGTTCCGGCAATCGTTCAGAAGGCTGTTTTGCTGTTGGCTGAAAACTACTTTCTCGCGCGTGACCCGCAAAAGGAATCTAAGTTTAGTTCGTACAACCGGCTTATAGTGAAAATGCAGCGGAGCACATACCCATGAGCAACGCAGCATTTAAGCGTCACAGGATCGACGTTGAATCGCCAGTTGAAACGCAAGACGCTACAGGCGAATCGCGAATCGAGTGGTATACGTACTACCAACGCGAGCCGGCCGAGTTCATTCCAATGGGGGGCGTTGAAGTTGTACGCGGTCGACAGCTTGAATCGCAGACGAAGGCAATCTTCAAAGTAAACTACCGCGAAGGCTATACCGAAAAGATGCGAATCTACTTCGAGGGCAAGTACTACGGAATTACCCATATAAACCCAGTCGGTGTCCAGCGTCGCGAGCTTGAAATACTCACGAGGCAAACAGCATGAGTATGGAAATCCAAATCACATTTGATCAATCGCACTTAGATAAGCTAGCGAAAATACCGGTATTATTGCGACTGAAGCCAGCAGAGAACGTACTGAAGGCTATGGCAAAGCCTGTTATCGATAAAGCAAAGTCGATTGCACCTAGTTCTAGACGAAGCGGCACTCGGAAGAAGTGGAGCCGCAAGTACAAGAACAACCCAGCGTACCAAGACGATTCTGGCAGACACATTGGCAAGAAATTTATTCGTACTGGTAGTGGCGGTTTGGTGATCATCGGAGGTATTTACCCAAGAGCCAATAAGCAGAACTATGAGGCTGGAGCGACGAGAAAAGTAGTTTACTGGGGCAAGAAGACAAGCAAAGTAAAACGCATTGACCCTAAAGAAAGGTTCATGCAAAAGGCGTTTGACGAAACGATAGCGCAGCAAGTTACGGCCGGAAACACTCAACTAGAAAAAGAACTGAAGGAGCTGAATCTTGGCTAAAAACTTACGAGTCACTGACGTAACAATCGCAAACGCAGGAACAGTATCGACAACCGTGACTCTAGAAAACAATAGAGTCCCTTTGGCTGTAGTTACTCCTGCCGTCATGACAGGCTCTGCATTGACTTTTAACACGTCAACAGATGGCTCTGTATTCACTCCGTTATTTTACGAGTCGTCTGCTTACTCAATCACAATTGCGACATCGGTTGCTAGGCACTACGCATTAAACCGAGCAGCATTTGAGGGAGTTAAATACGTGCAAGTCGTCAGTGGTTCGTCTGAAGGCGAAGCAAGGTCACTAAAGGTAATCAGCGGCGAGTAATGGCAAGCGACATCGGGAAAGCACTACGTGCAAAACTACTAGAGGACGCTGCATTGAGCAGTCTGATTGGGACTCGCTTTTATCCTGACGTTGTGCCGCAAAGTGCCGAACTTCCTGCCGTTGCTTACTACAAGATTTCGACACTAAGGGAACACACGCTTTCCGATTGCACTCGGTTAGCACACTCTCGAGTACAGATCGATTGCTACGCAGAAAAAGACAACGGTGGTAGAGACAAAGCCAACGACATCGCTCACGCAATTCGCAATTCAGGAATATGTGCATTCAGAGGCACGGTTGACGGAATAGCGATACAAGCGGTCGAGATAGACAGCGGAGACTCCTACGACAACGATCCGCCCACTGATGGCAATCAGCAACATCGGTACATTACTTCGTTCGATTTCATGGTTCACTATTTGGAGGCCGCATAAAATGCCAGCTTTAACATCACCAGCAGTCGGAAACGGAACGACTGTTTCAGGACTCGGGCAAACTACTTTTGTGAAAAAGGTCACTGGAGCCAAAGAAAAGATTGGAACGTTTGACACGACCGATCTTTCAACGACTGCTTACAAGACACTTGAAAAGCAAGACTTGGCAGACAATCCAACAGTGACCGTCGAGTGCTACCACATCGGCGCAGCAATCTCGCTAGGTGCTGTTGGCACTTTTACAATCACATATCCGTCTGCTGGTTCATTTTCAGGAACCGGAATCGTGACAGCGGTCAACTATCCCGACGCGGAAAGCGGTTCGGCGATGATGTGCTCTTACGAGATCACTTTTGACGGTTACACAGGACCAGCATTTACAGCAGCGTAATCCGATGAAAGTAGAGCTTCAGCAGCACAGTGGATTGCGATACGACGGAGAAACTGTCGTGTTCGATCAATGGCAAGTGTTCGCAACTGGTGCCAACGGAAACAGGGTGCTAGTAGGTTACTTGTCGCATGATCAATCGATTCCTTTGATGCTGGTTTGCAACCAACCGCAAAACATCGTCAAGGAGATAGTCACGAAGTGCGAAGCTATCACTGACAGAAAAGTTTTACCACCTTTCGAAATTGTCGAGCCTCCAGAGATCGACAATACAGCAGGTGACGACGACTACGAAGAAGAGGAAGAAGATGATTAGCCGAGACAAGTTTTTGGCACTGAAAGCTAGACGCTACTTGGACGTGAAGGTTCTTGGAGAGCAATACCGAATCCAAAGCATGACCGAAGCGGAAAAAGCTGACTACGAAATTAAGCTGCAAGACAAAAAAGCAGGCATGAGCTACAAGAAGTCGAGAGCTCTGTTTCTTTGTCGCGTGCTAGTCGATGCTGAAGGTGAAAGGCTTTTATTGGACTCCGATTGTGATGCTGTTATGGAGATGGACGGCAAGGTTACCTCCACGCTTTACGGTGTAGCGCAGGATCATTGCGGATACAGCGAAGGCGACATTGAGGAGCTGGTAAAAAACTCAGAACCGGCAGCAGGCTAAGGCTTGCTGCCAGGTTGTGTTTTGCGTGGGGAATCCAGGACGTTATCGCGTGGTTGAATTCGGTACCAAAGCATGTACTAGACTTCTGGGAAGCGTTCGATGCAGTTGAGCCAATTGGCGAAGCTTGGAAGCAAGCGGCACAAACGCAATGTTTGCTAGAGCGACAGATAGAACTTGAAGCAATGAAGGTCGGAGCACAGTTTGAGCCAGGAACGTTCGAGCGTCACATGCCAGCAAGATACGTTTCGGAACCGATACGGCAAAAGCCAAAGCGGACAAAGAAAACTGTCAAGACAGAGTTTGAATCACTTGGAGCCTCTTTAGGGCTAGGGATGGTGTTGAGGAACAATGGGAACAACAATCAACCTGGCTAACGTCGCACTTGGTTTCGATGTGTCTAAGATACAAAGAGGTGTTGATTTATCCGCGGCGGAAATTCGAAAGCTAAGCCAGATTGTTCGAGATTCGGTATCACCTGTCGACCGATACAATCGAGAAGTGAACATCTTGGAGCGTGCACACAGTGCGGGTGCACTGTCTGCGCAAAGAATGTCGGAGGCGATGAAGCATCTCGACGAAAAGTATCGACAGATTCCAAGGTCAGCAAGTTCGGTTTCCGCGGAACTCAAAAGCACTATAGCACAATACGCTGGGCTCGCTGCTGCTTTCCGAGGCGTGCAGAGTAGTCTGTCGTTGGCAGCTACTGCTGAAAGCAACAAGATCTCGCTAGAAGTTCTTACAGGATCAGCACAAAAAGCCAGTATTCTTTTCGAAGGGTTTATTGCCCTAGATCGTTCTTCTCCGTTGTCACGTTCAGATTTTTCGAGAGCTGCACAGACGCTAATAGGTTACGGTTTGTCAGCAGAGCAAACAATGCCAGCGTTGCGAGCTCTAAGCGAAGTCTCCGTGGGTAATGCAGAGCGATTTCAGTCTTTAGCGTTAGCTTTCGGGCAAGTGCAAGCCAACGGAAGACTGATGGGCCAAGAAGTGCTCCAAATGGTCAACGCTGGTTTCAACCCGCTGCAAGAAATTAGCCGAACGACCGGCATCAGCATGATTGACTTGAAGAAGCAGATGGAGGCAGGCGCTATCTCGGCACAGATGGTGGAAGATGCTTTTAAGTCTGCAACATCTGAGGGTGGCAGATTCTTTGACATGAACGAGCGACTAAAGAATAGCTCGTCAGGTCAGTATGCAAAAATGAAGTCTGATGTGGAGATGCTTGCAACTGAGATAGGTACAAATCTTCTGCCAGCGGCTAAAGCGTTGATGGAAATAATGAACGCAGGAGCAAATAGCAGTGGGCAAGGTGGATTGTTGCCAGGGCTAGCTGCTAATTTTTCTAGCGGCATTGAGTGGATGACAGCAGCAGCACATGACGCATTTACGAACCTAGACGGAAGCTCTTACGGCACCAAGCTGGACGAGTTTTACGAACGTTTAGGCAAAAGACAAGGTGAGCAGCAAGTGGAAGCCCTGCGGCACGTGCTAAATCCTGAGGAGCAATTGATTCGCGAGCAAAACATGGCGCGATTTAGCGAGAACGAAAGAAAGGAAGCCAAAAGACTTGCTGACGAAGAAAAAGCAAGAAAAGACCAAGAGATTGCAGACGCACAGAGAAAGCTAGAACAAGAGAAGTTGCTGACACAAGAAAAAGAAAAGCAACGCAAGATCGACCTGGCAAGACTTAAACAAGCAGAATCGAAACTAGAAAGAGCACAAACAAGCTTAAGCAACGAAGGAAACAACATTGCTGCCGCTGTCGCTCCAGCATTGCGAGCCGGCAGTGTAGAGGCTTACAGGTTTATGCTAAACCAACGCAACGAAGCAGCGGAGATCGCTAAGAAGCAAACCGAGATAGCGGAACTGCAACTAGAAGTACAAAAGCAGCAACTAGAGGTCAGCAAATCAACTCAGATTCTCGGAATAGCAGGAGTGTCGTCGTAAGATGCCAAGCGAAATAGTAAATAGCCAAGAACGACGTGAAGGATCTGGAGCGATTGCACTAAATAGCAATCAGCTTGTGTTTCGAAGCACTTGGAACTTTTTGGTTTTAGCAAGCTCAACATCTGTTGGCCGCGAAGAGATTTTACTTCTTACTCCTGGATTGCCTGTTGTCGGTTTGGTTTATGGAGTGACTCAGCAGCGCTGCATATCAAAGGAAGCCAGACGCAAAAAGGAAAACCCTCTCTACTGGGATGTGACATGCCAATTCGAATCTGGAACAGAGGACCAGAGATCACCAAGTGCTGGAGGTGGAGGGACGGTAGATCCTAATCCTGTAACCTGGGTTCCTGTGTTCGTTGTCGACTCGTTTGAAACTAAGCAAGTAGTCTTGCAAGAAGACTTTAGCGACCCACCAAAAAAGATAGTCAATTTCGCCGGACAACCTTTTCAAGAACCGCTTCTAACGACTAGGACGCTGTGCTCGTTTCAATTCGTGCAGTTCGAAGGGGCTGGGCAAGATCTCCAGGACATTATGGACAGGAACGACACTGTAAACGATGACGAATTCGATGGCAGAGACGCACGCACACTAAAGCTCAACGTAACATCTGCTGGTTTAGGTTACTTCGGTGGTTTTCCAGCGTGGCGCGTTGCATATCGATGCACATACGACCCAGACACATGGGATGTAGAACTGCTAGAGGTTGGATCGGAATACATCGACTCAAGCGACGGAAACAAGCTGAAGCCGTACATGGATGACCTGCGAAGCCATCGAATCATTGGGAAACTGGACGTTACTGGCGACAAGCTGCCGTTTGCAACAGACCCGCCGTTTACTTCTAAATTCCGTCCATACCGACAAATCGACTTTGGATTCATAAGGCGATCCTAAATGCAAAGCGGAAAAGACCTAGTCGTATGGCAACGCGCTGACAGCGACGAAGTTATCAGGCGGGTGCTGGTAGAGCCGTCTGGTTCCACACGGCCAGCCATGCGATCCTACGGCGATGCGGAAGTTGTTTTGGCATTTACCGTAGGCGGTGCGACTGCTAGATCTGGAACGACGTTAGGGAATGGAACAGCGTCAATACGATGGTTGAGCGATTCAGGGGCAAATCGAGTCATACAAACGACAACGGAAACTGTCGAATACTTCAACTTGGCAACCGATACAGTAGGAACTAACAAGCATATTCTTTTGTGTCGCGTTGGCGCTGATTATATATGCATTTGGGAGGAATGCTTGTGAAAGTGAAAAATGTTCCTGGTTGCTGTTCGTGTGGTACATGTCCGACTTTAGACGAGTTGCCAGACTGGACTATAGATGGGTTTACTTCTGGAGATTGGTTTCAGTACGGTGAATGCTGTTGGTCAAGAACTTATACGCGGATCAACATGTCGGCTGGTGTTCAGTATCACTTCCAAGACCTTTACAAAAGATCTTTTCTCGGTTCAGTGTCTAGAGACTTCTACGGCTGGTGGGTGCGTCAAAACTGGAGACCTAATGGCCCTCCACCTGTCGGTAGCTTATTTCCGACACCAATGCCAAACACTTGTTGGAATCCTTACGGTCTAGTAGGAACAGTTACACATACTTCTGAGTTTGAGCAAAACGCACGTCAAGAGGTGGCATTTCAAATTACTTCTGTGTTTGTGACTATTCAAGAAGTCTACAACACTTGCACGGAAGAAGTAGAATACTATGTCCGCGTTCAAACTACAGTGAGGTCGAGCAACCAGATAAATACCATAAGCTACACTAGATACGAGATGACAGCATCATTGGATACTTGCTATGAGTTCATGTTTGGGATAGCTCCATTTGTTCAAGAGACAGGGACTAAGACATTCACGACCATGTTCCCGTCTTGGAGTAGCACGGTGATTCCAAGCAGTCTTTACAAATACGACAGCCTAGAACACATCCCTGCCACGCTTATTGTTGATATCGCTGCATCGCCTGTGGA
>Ga0169931_10006994_pt1 | contig 16853 bp, 14 predicted proteins | sample Kivu_15m_20L_FD_129675 | JGI IMG/M metagenome (GOLD analysis project Ga0169931, IMG submission 129675) | Freshwater microbial communities from Lake Kivu, Western Province, Rwanda to study Microbial Dark Matter (Phase II) - Kivu_15m_20L... | ecosystem: Environmental > Aquatic > Freshwater > Lake...
AGACTTCGTGCGCAAAACATCGCAACTTCAGTGAATTGCTCCGTTGAAGTTCAATGAACCAGAGGTCTGCAATCCCATATAGGCACCGACTGATTCTCCTTGCCAGAGCCAGCCAGCTGCCCAAAATGTTGCAGTCGCTTTGCTTCGGAGGGTGATGGTGCGATTCGGAACTCAAACGAAGCTTTCGACGGTTGGGTGCGAGCCGACGCTGCTCGCTTGATGATGTCTTCGTAGACGGCACTTCGCAAGGTTGGAACTGTGGTCGTGGTCGTGGTGGTCGTCGTGGTGGTGGTCGTGGTCGTGGTCGCAATGGCGGAACGTCGCCAGACTCGACGATTCCCAACATTCGTGCACCGAAAAGAACCTGCCGATGTACTACGAACCTGCCCGGTCCTCTTGCATGACATTCCACCAATCGATGTTGGCTGAATTGCGCTTTGCGAGACAGCCGTCAGACTCGGTGCCACCACCTCAGGTTCTGGTGTCGTAATCGTGAGGATGCCGAGCAGGGCTGCCGCCCCAACGGAAATCGTTTGGCACACAATGCTCATGAGTGCGACTAAAGGTACTCACGAATTGCCCGCAACCCCGAAACGTCTGGGTCATCGTGTGGAGCGGGCGACGGGAATCGAACCCGCCCTCTTTGCTTGGGAAGCAAAGGTGCCACCACAACACTTCGCCCGCGTTGCGCAATTCCTAACCTACCGAAATTCTCGCAACTTGCACATTCACTTCTCCCAACATCGCTCCCAACTTCGGAACAATCGTCGTAATTCTCCCAAGTTTTCTCCCAAGATTTGCATGTTCCTGCTACGCAGTTGAGTAGAAATAACCCCGTATTTACACGCTTTTCGTTACATCGCACCGAAACATTGGTAGTTAGTAACTTGCTTGGGAAGCTGATGTTCCGCCATTGAACTACACCCGCAGAAACTTGCCTCAGGATCGTTCAGCGGGTTACCGGCCACCGCGCTGACGTATCGGGGCATCGCAAGAAGTCGGGCCCAGTATCGCCCGGGCACAATTTCGGGTTCATCGGTGCGAACATGCCGTCGCGGTTTTCCCAGCCAGGAACAAGCCATGCATGAAGCATCCAGAAATCTCCGCCAGCAATAAACGAGCCCTCGCATTTGCTTGGCCCTGGTGTGCGCTCACCAACAACCCACCCGTTGAGCATGACGCACAGTCCGGTGTGGCGGTGCCATTCGTCTGCGTCACCTGTGAACCCCACGGGGCGGTCTGGTGATTGCACTGCGTATGAGTAACCGACAAGTTTTGGTGGCGACTGTTCATGATCGAACAAAATCATCGATGGCTTGTCAGGTGCAAAAGGTTGACGAATCTGCGACCAGCGCACCCAGAGTGTGCCAATGCCTGGTGATGGTGCTGTTGCGAGCACATACCCTGCAGCTTTTGCCTTCTCAATGGTGTCGAACTAAGACATTGCAGATCGCGCCACGTCAACTTCTGCATCAAGCAGTGTTTGGTCAGCAGCCGTCAGCGCGCCTGGTGTGTGACCCATGGAGTGATGTGAGTGTTCACCTTCTGGTGGAGGGCCTGCATTTGTCTGACCAAGCGAAACTATTGCGGCAATTTCGGAATCAGGAAGACCAGAAGTGTTTCGGTCACCTTCGGCAGGTGCTGTGAATGTGAATGCGCCGTCTGCCGTTTGGTCTTGGTCATTGGTGCATGATGTAAGCACAACAACAGCCGATGTCATTGCGACTACTCGTGTAACTGAACTAAGGCGCTGCTTCATGAGAGACCCGGCGGCATTTTCCACTGAGACTCTTGGCGACGTAATCAGACGGTGATCTGAGCTCCGCCATCAACGGGCAACAACACACCGTTGATATATGAAGCTGCCGGGCTGAGCAAGAAACAGATTGTCGCGCCGATGTCATCGGGTCGACCAGCTCGACCCATGGGGTTGCGAGAAATGATGCTCTTTGCTTCATCGCCTTGCATGTACGTGACCATGCGGGGAGTGTCAATGAGACCTGGCGCAATCGCGTTTGCCCGAATGCCGCCTGGTCGCCGAAGTGCGAGATAACGAGTGAAACCCGCGATGGCGGACTTTGCTGAGGGGTACCAAGGCTCAGCGCCACCACCGGTGATGTTTCCGGCAACCGATGCAACGTTCACGATGGCATCACCATCGCGTCGACCGAGCGCCAGCCACGCTGTCGTCACGTTGGCCATGCTTCCGGCTGCCATTGCAACACCTTCTGAAAATGTCACTGCTGTCGCGTTGGCGGGACCCGCATTGTTCACCAAATAGTCGATGTGTCCAAATGCTTTTTGTGTTGCCGCGAACCCTGCCGCAATTTCGTTCTCATCGAGAATGTCGACCTTTGCAACGAATGTCGTTGCTCCGAATCCTTTCAATTCCTCATTGAGTGACTCAATCGACTCAGGAATGAGATCCCATAGTGCGACACGTAGCCCCGCCTCGGCGCAGATGCGTGCAGTCGAACGACCAATGCCGCTTCCAGCTCCGGTGACGACAACCGATGCGCCATCAGGGAATTTCAGAAATGAGTTCACAGCGCCCTCCGGACTGTTGATGGTGAATGGTGCGACTATTCGCCGGCGGTGGCAAGCGGTGCAGATGTCTCACGTGCTGCACGATCGCCGTTCTCGAGTGCTTCGAGAACGTGGATGGCGATGTCGGCAACCTTCACTTGGTCTTCTTCGACACCGGCACCCTTCACACCGTCATCCAACATGATGTAACAGAACGGGCAGGCCGTTGCCACGCGTGATGCACCGGTGCTGATGGCTTCTTGTGCGCGTTCGTCGTTCACCTTGGTGCCGACGTTCTCTTCCATCCACATACGTGCTCCACCTGCACCACAGCACATGCCTTTGGTTCCGTTGCGCGGCATCTCAACGATTTGTAGGCCCTTGATGGAACCAACAACTTTGCGTGGTGCCATGTAGACATCGTTATGACGGCCCAAGTAGCACGAGTCGTGGTAGGTGATGCGATCCTCAAGCGACGCATTGCGCATGTCGAGTTGGCTGCTATCGATGAGTTGTTCGAGCAATTGCGTGTGGTGGATCACTTCGTAGTTGCCGCCCAACTGCGGATATTCGTTTGCAAGTGTGTTGAAGCAGTGTGGGCACTGAGTGATGATCTTCTTTACGCCCATTCCGTTCAGTGTCTCAATGTTCGGCATGGCGAGCATCTGGAAGAGGTATTCGTTGCCGCTACGGCGAGCACTGTCACCGGTGCACATTTCACTCGGTCCGAGAATTGCGACGTCAATGCCTGCACGCTTCAGCAACTTGGCCATTGCTTGGGTGACCTTCTTGTTCTTGTCATCGAAGCTGCCTGCGCAACCAACCCAGTAGAGGTACTCGTGGTTGAAAGCTGCACCCGGGTCGAGCACGTCGACGTCCAAGTCCTTTGCCCAGTCGGCGCGTTCTGCCTGGTTCATGCCCCATGGATTGCCCTGGTTCTCCATCGAGCGATACGCGTTGCCCAATTCGGCAGGGAAGTTTGACTCCATCAGCGACAAGTAGCGACGCATGTCGAGAATCTTGTCGAGAATCTCAATGTTCACCGGACAGTTCTCATCACATGCTTTGCAGGTGGTGCATGCCCACACTTCCTCAGCGGTGATGCGTTCGAACAGTGAATTCGCGCCGATGGTGATTTCTTTGTCAACGGACAACGGCGGTGACACGACTCCACCGGGGGCGTGAGCAGCGGTAGCAGCCATCACTTCTCCGGTTTTCAAGACAATTTCGCGTGGGTCGAGTGGCTTACCTGTGGCGTGAGCCGGACACACACTCGTGCAACGACCACACATGGTGCATGCATCAGTGTCGAGCAGTTGCTTCCATGTGAAGTCTTCGACAACCGATGCACCGAAGGACTCAAGTGATGTCTCCGTGAGATTTGGCATCGCCTTCATCGCGCCCTTCGGACGCTCGCGATCCTTGAGGTACATGTTGAGCGGTGACGTGAAGATGTGACGCAACATCGTGATGGGCAAGATCGCAAGGAACACGATGAACGAGACAACGTGCAAGATCCACATTGCTTGGTGCCAGTTCTCGGCAGCACCGAGTGACAGACCATCAACTGTTTGTGACAGCGGGTATCCGACGAAGCTCCACTTCTCGAAAGACATGTCCTTGCCACCGATCTCAGATACGGCGATACGGAACATTTCGGCGAGGAAGCCAGACGCGCCAATGGCGAAGAGAACACCGAGGATGATTGCGTGCTCTGGTTTCGACTTGATGCGAATGCGATATGGCCGTTGCACGTAGCGACGCACAATTGCCCACACCACACCACCGGTGAAGACGAGTCCGGCAAAGTCACCGATGAACGCGTAGGCCTGGTACACGCCACCGTGCAAGAACTTGAGTGACTCTGGCAATTGGTGATCAATTTCGAGTGTCGTGGTGACGCCAAGCAACACCAGGAAGCCGAAGTAGATCATGGAGTGCATGAGTCCGGCAGCGCTGTCACGCAACAACGTGCGCATGTACACACCGGCGCGGTAGTCAGCGAGGCGGCGCTTCACGTTCTTCGGAGTGGTTTTGCGACGGTCGGGCGCACCACGCTCCCAGTTGCGCATGCGATCGGAGAAGCGGAACGAACCCCACACGAGCATCACGGGAATGACCGTGTAGAACGCGGCCTTCAGCGCACTCGGAATGCCTTCGAATACATGCCGCGTGACTTCCGATTCACTGTGCCACTTGGTGAAGTTTGGAATGACTCCCGACATCAGGGTGAACACACCCATGAAGAGGCCTATGCCAATGGAAATCTGATGTGGGCGAAGGCGCTTCTTCTCTGTCGAGGCGGCTTCTGGGGATGCAGCGTGCGTGCTCATGGCTATGAGAACGCTAGCCCCGACCACTGACTGCTTGGGCAGTTGAAGACAGGATGTGCCGTCGTGAAAACGGCGAAATCAGCCGTAGTACGCGCGGTCGAGGTCGCGAATGCGTGTGGCGAGGGCTGAAAGCAACTTATGGGCCACTGATGGCACCTTGTCGATCACGCCATAGAGGTTGCGCTGGCTGATAACGAGCAATGCGCAGTCGGTTTCGGCACTGACAGAGGCTGTGCGTGGGCCGTGATCGAGCAAAGACAACTCGCCGATGACCGAACCTTCGCTAAGCGAAGTGACCTTCTTGCCGTTGCGACGAACGACTGCGACACCTCGCAACAAGATGTATGCCTCGCGACCGGTTTGACCTTGGTCAACAATCAACGTTCCGGCCTTCACGCTCACTTCATCGGCGGCTTTGGCGATGCGCTCAAGTTCCTTGTTGGAACACGACGAGAACAACGGAACGTTACGAAGATGTTGGAGCGACGCTTTAAGACTGGCCATACAAAGGACTATACGCCCATTTACGAAGAGGTTGGTCAGCCCTTCGTCTGATTGGCGACGGCTTCTGCGGCCTTGGCTATTGCATCTTGATCACCGAGGTAACGAGCCGAATTCGTCGACACGGCATCACCATTGATCGACAAGTCGTACTGACGCGGAACACCAGTGGGGATGTTCAGCTCGGCGATGTCTGCTTCGGAGACGTTCTCAAGTTGCATCAGCAACGCGCGCAACGAATTGCCATGGGCAGTGATCAACACGTTCATGCCAGCCTTCAACTGGGGGACCACTTCAGCATGGAAGTACGGCATCACTCGCGCGACCACATCTTTCAGACACTCGGTAGCTGGCAGAGCCCCTCGGTCGACGAACCGATAGCGCGCGTCATTGCGTGGATGCTCAGGACTGTCGTCTGCGACTGGTGGGGGTGGCACATCAAAACTGCGACGCCACAGGTGAGTTTGATCAGCACCGTGCTTTTCGACGGTGGCCTTCTTGTCGAGACCTTGCAGCGCCCCGTAATGCCGTTCGTTCAGACGCCAATCGCGCTGGACCGGTAACCAGACCTGCCCCATTTCCTGCAGTGCGAGGTGGCAGGTGAGCACAGCACGAGTGAGTAACGAGGTATGAGCCACGTCGAATACCAGACCCTCTGCGGCCATGGTGACCCCGGCGGCCTTGGCCTCTGTCTCGCCTTGGGCCGATAGCGGCACGTCGTGCCAGCCAGTAAAGAGGTTGAGCTGGTTCCAGGTGCTTTGACCATGGCGCAAGATGACGAGAGAGCCGACCACAAGCCCATCGTAGGTCTGGGCCACCAGAGCCACTGAAATGGCGGTGGTGAGGGGGTAGGTACAAACTTGAGTCACTATCACTCAGGTTTTATGACACAGAAGTTGCCAAGTTCATGCGGTGACCGTATTCTGACGACACAACCCCTGCTGGGTGACCCCCTGACCCAGCAGGACAAGAAACCAGCACTACGACAAAACGGAGACCCCTCATGGCAAAAGCAGTCGGTATCGACCTCGGAACCACCAACTCAGTGGTGGCCTTCCTTGAAGCCGGTGATCCGGTCGTGGTTCCCAACTCTGAAGGTGCCCGCACCACCCCGTCCGTCGTGGCCTTCTCGAAGACCGGCGAAGTGCTGGTGGGTGAAGTGGCCAAGCGCCAGGCAATCACCAACCCCGACCGCACCTTCCGCAGCGTGAAGCGCCACATGGGCGAGAACTGGAAGTCCGACGACATCGACGGCAAGCAGTACACGCCACAAGAAATCAGTGCACGCACACTCATGAAGTTGAAGCGTGATGCCGAGGCGTACTTGGGCGACACTGTCACACAAGCAGTTATCACTGTGCCTGCGTATTTCGACGACGCACAGCGGACCGCAACGAAAGAAGCTGGGCAAATTGCCGGCCTAGAAGTGTTGCGCATCATCAACGAGCCAACCGCGGCAGCACTTGCCTACGGACTCGACAAAGCATCACAAGACGAGACGGTATTGGTGTTCGACCTCGGCGGCGGAACCTTCGACGTGTCGGTGTTGGAAATTGGCGACGGCGTCTTCGAAGTGAAGAGTACTCACGGTGACACTCACCTCGGTGGTGACGACTGGGACCAACGCATCATCGATTGGTTGGTGCAGCAATTCAAGTCAGCGCACAACATCGACCTTGCACAAGACCGCATGGCGACGCAGCGTCTGAAGGAAGCTGCGGAAAAGGCGAAGATCGAACTGTCACAGGTTCAACAGACGCAAATCAACTTGCCGTTCATCACCGCAACAGCTGAAGGCCCGTTGCACCTCGACGAAACACTGTCGCGTGCGAAGTTCCAGGAGATGACCGCTGATCTCATCGAGCGTTGTCGCATCGCATTCGAGCAGGCCATCAAAGATGCTGGTCTCACCAAGGGCCAAATCAACCACGTCATCTTGGTTGGTGGTTCCACGCGTATGCCGGCGGTGCAAGACCTCGTCATGTCGCTGACCGGGAAAGAGCCGAACAAGTCGGTGAACCCTGACGAAGTTGTTGCCGTTGGTGCGGCCATTCAGGCAGGCGTGTTGAAGGGCGATGTCAAAGACGTTCTGCTCCTCGACGTGACACCACTTTCACTTGGTATCGAAACAAAAGGTGGCGTGATGACTCGTCTCATTGAGCGCAACACCACTATTCCCACACGCCGCACCGAAGTGTTCACCACGGCAGATGACAATCAGCCGTCGGTGGAAATTCACGTGTTGCAGGGCGAACGTGAAATGGCCAGTTACAACAAGACACTTGGCAAGTTCCAGCTCGTTGATTTGCCACCTGCACCTCGTGGTGTGCCACAGATCGAAGTCACCTTCGATATCGACGCAAACGGAATCGTGCATGTGTCGGCGAAGGACCGCGCCACCAACAAGGAACAGTCCATGACCATCACCGGTCAGTCATCGCTGAACAAAGACGACATCAACAAGATGGTGAAAGATGCCGAGGCACACGCCGAGGAAGATCGCCGTCGTCGCGAAGAGGCCGAGGTGCGTAACAACGCTGACTCTCTCGTGTACCAAACCGAAAAGGTGCTGCGAGAGCAAGGTGACAAGGTGTCCGCCGACGAAAAGAACGCAGTTGAAGGTCCGCTCAGCGAATTGAAGACGGCAATCGCAGGAACAGATGTCGAAGCCATCAAGACCGCCACCGAAAGCCTCATGTCGGCAAGCCAAGCGTTCAGCCAGAAGTTGTACGAAGCAGCAGCTCGTGACTCGAACGCCGCTGGTACGTCTGCATCTGGTGCTGGTTCGATGAACGACGATGAGATTGTCGACGCCGAAATCGTTGACGAGAAGTGATTCGGTAGCGCACCATGGATGCTGAGATGGTCGACGAACCGACCGACACAGACGAAGTACCGGCTGTCACCACAGACGATGCATCAGAAGTCGTTGAACACGACATTGATGCATTGCTCGCCGAACGTGACGAGTTCAAAGACATCGCCTTGCGTCTGCAAGCTGATTTCGAGAATTACAAGAAGCGCGTCGCCACTACCCAGGCCGACGAAGTCGACCGGGCCACCGGCAAAGTGGTCGAAGCGTTGCTGCCAGTGCTCGATGCGTGTGAGGCGGCGTTCTCACATGGTGTCGAAGGTGTCGAACCTGTGTGGAGTGCGCTCATCGGCTCACTTCAAAAACAAGGTCTTGAAGCTCTCGACTTGCTCGACAAGCCGTTTGATCCCTCACTTGCCGAAGCAGTTGCCAGTGAACCAGGTGATGGTTCCGAGCCGATTGTCGTTGAAGTCATGCGCACCGGATATCGCTGGAAGGGCAAAGTGTTGCGCGCCGCGATGGTCAAGGTGAGGGGCTAGTCAACATGGCTGCCCAGCGCGAGTGGTTCGAGAAGGACTACTACGCGGTCCTTGGTGTGTCGTCAACGGCATCGCAGAAGGACATCACGAAGGCGTATCGCCGACTCGCCCGCGAGTTCCATCCCGATGCCAACCCCGGAAATGCGCAAGCAGAAGAACGCTTCAAGGAGATCTCTGCCGCATACGACGTCGTTGGTGATGAAACACGCCGCAAGGAATACGACGACGTTCGTCGCATGGGTCCGATGGGTGGTTTTGCCGGGCCTGGTGGCCAAACGTTCAACTTCGACACCGGTGATGGCCTTGGTGATCTTCTCGGGCAAATGTTTGGTCGCGGAAAGCGCGGTGGAGCCGGCGTCGGACCGCAGCGTGGGGGAGATATTGAAGCGAAGTTGACGCTCGACTTTGTCGACGCGGCACATGGTCTCACCACGTCGCTGCATCTCACCGCCGATTCACAGTGCACGTCGTGCAACGGCTCTGGTGCACGACCAGGTACTTCACCGAAAACGTGTGGTGCATGCGCCGGGCGTGGGTCAGTGGCGAACAACCAAGGTTTCTTTGCGATGTCCAACCCGTGCACGTCGTGTGGTGGTCGCGGCGTCATCATCGAACATGCCTGCTCCACTTGTCGGGGAAGCGGTATCGAACATCGACCGCGCGAAGTGAAAGTGCGCATACCTGCAGGAGTCAGCGATGGTCAACGCATTCGATTGAAGGGCCGCGGCGCACCTGGTCGAAATGGTGGTCCTGCAGGGGACTTGTTCGTTGAATGCAATGTTGCACCGCACCCGGTATTTGGTCGCGACGGCGTGAACTTGACTGTGCGTGTACCTGTGTCTTTCACCGAAGCGACGCTTGGGTCGACGATTTCTGTTCCCACACTTGACGGGGGCGATGTGAGTTTGCGATTGAAGGCCGGAACACAGTCGGGATCACGTCACCGCGTTAAAGGCAAAGGAATTGTCACGGACAAAGTCACCGGCGATCTCATCGTGACTGTAGATGTGGAGATACCCACATCGTTGAACGATGAAGAGCAGAAAGTTGTTGAACAACTAGCCGATGTGTTGCGTAACCCACGCGCACAGAAGGCGGGCACGTCATGAGACACGAACAACAAGCTGTGTACGTCATTTCAGTGGCCGCTCAACTTGCCGGGGTGCACCCGCAGACGCTGCGTATCTATGAACGTCGCGGGTTGTTGTCACCGGCGCGCACAGCAGGTGGTAATCGTCGATACAGCGATGCCGATATTTCGCGTCTGCGTCGCATCGCAGAACTTGCCGAGTTGGGCATGAACCTAGAGGGCATCCGCCACGTCATGTCGCTCGAAGCAGAAGTCGAACGCTTACGACATGAAGTTGAGCACTTGCGTCGTGCAGCGGAAGAAGCAACCGCAAACGCAGAGCGTCGCGTGCGACGTGATCTCGTTCCGTTGCGCCAAGCAATCGCGGTGTTCGGACAACGTCCGTCAATTTTTGATCAACACTCCTGACCGCCCAAGGAAACCCCCACATGGCACTCGACCCGAAAAAATGGACCACCAAAACCCAAGAGGCTGTTGCTGCTGCAGGTGACACTGCGCGATCAATGGGCAACCCCGAGGTGACCCCCGATCACGTGATGGTTGCATTGCTGTCGCAACCCGAAACGGTGGTGACACCAGTGCTCACAAAGCTCGGAATTGCTCCGGGAATGTTGCGCGAGCGCGCAGACGAGGCAATCAAGAAGTTGCCGCGCACCACTGGTGGCGATGAACCTCGAATGAATCGCGAGTTGGCGAATGTCTTTGCGAATGCCGAATCTGCACGCAAAGACCTGCACGACGACTTCTTGTCGGTCGAGCACTTGTTGTTAGCGATGAATCAACGCGTTGGTGTTGGCAGTGAAGAGCTGTTGCAGGCGTTGCGCGACGTTCGTGGGTCACACCGTGTCACCAGCCAAGACCCTGAATCTCAATTCCAAGCTCTCGAACGCTACGGAGTCGATCTCACGGCACGTGCTCGTGAAGGCAAGATCGACCCTGTCATCGGCCGTGATGAAGAGATTCGACGTGTCATTCAGGTGTTGTCACGACGTACCAAGAACAATCCCGTGCTGATCGGAGAGCCCGGCGTCGGTAAGACGGCAATTGTCGAGGGACTCGCACGGCGTATTGCAGACGGCGACGTACCAGAGGGGTTGAAGACAAAGCGACTGGTGAGCCTTGACCTTGGTTCGATGCTCGCCGGCGCGAAGTATCGCGGTGAGTTTGAAGAGCGATTGAAGGCGGTGCTGAAGGAAATCACCGACGCGCAGGGCGAGATCATTTCCTTCGTTGACGAGTTGCACACTTTGGTTGGTGCCGGTGGTGCAGAAGGCGCGATGGACGCGGGCAACATGATCAAGCCGATGCTTGCTCGTGGTGAATTGCGCATGATTGGTGCAACGACACTCGACGAGTATCGCAAGTACGTCGAGAAAGACGCAGCCCTCGAGCGTCGTTTCCAACAGGTGTACGTGGGTGAACCAACAGTCGAAGCAACCATCGCGATTTTGCGTGGCTTGAAAGAGCGATACGAAGTGCACCATGGTGTGCGTATTCAAGACACGGCACTCGTGAGTGCTGCGGTGTTGTCGAACCGGTATCTCACCAATCGATTCCTTCCTGACAAGGCCATCGACTTGGTCGACGAAGCTGCAAGCAAGTTGCGCATCGAAATTGATTCTCTGCCGACAGAGATCGACATCGTGCAGCGTCGCATTCTTCAACTTGAAATCGAGAAAGTGGCGCTCGAAAAAGAGACCGACGTGGCCTCGAAAGAACGCCTTGAATCACTCACCGAAGAGCTCGAGCGTCTTCAAATTCAAGTCGAAGAGATGAAGGGCCATTGGAATGCCGAGCGTGAGGCCATTGCCGCTATTCGAAGTCTGAAAGAGGAACTTGAGTCGTTGCGCACTGCAGTTGAGCGCGAACAAGACCTCGAGAAAGCTGCCGAGATGCGATACGGCCGCATTCCTGAGCTAGAGAAGCGCATTTCCGACGCAACGTCACACCTTGATCAGTTGCAGACCAACAATCGCATGTTGAAAGAGGAAGTCGACGCTGAAGACATTGCCGAAGTGGTGTCGAAGTGGACTGGTGTTCCTGTTAGTCGATTGATGGAAGGAGAGATGCACAAGTTGGTGCATCTTGAAGATCTGTTGCACCAGCGCATTGTCGGGCAAAACGATGCAGTGACGGCAGTTGCCAATGCCATTCGCCGCAGTCGTGCCGGCTTGTCCGATCCGAATCGCCCTATCGGTTCGTTCATGTTCCTTGGTCCGACTGGTGTGGGTAAGACCGAACTCGCGCGAGCTCTCGCAGAATTCTTGTTCGATGACGAGCGCGCCATGGTGCGTATCGACATGGCTGAATACATGGAGAAGTACTCGGTGAGCCGACTCATTGGCGCACCTCCCGGATACATCGGTTACGACGAAGGTGGCCAACTCACCGAAGCAGTTCGGCGACGCCCCTACAGCGTGGTGTTACTTGACGAGGTGGAAAAGGCCCACCCCGACGTGTTCAACGTGTTGTTGCAGGTGCTCGATGACGGTCGTCTCACCGATGGTCAAGGACGAACTGTCGACTTCACCAATGTCGTATTGATCATGACCAGCAACTTGCCCGGTGAGCCGATCGACTATTTCCGACCAGAGTTCGTCAATCGCATCGATGAGATCGTGCGTTTCCGTTCTCTCGAGAAAGAAGACCTCGGAGCAATCGTCGAAATTCAACTGCAACATTTGGTCGATCGCATGGCCACACGTCGCATCACCCTTCAGGTCACACCGGCAGCGCGAGTGTGGTTGGCAGAACACGGTTACGACGCCATCTTCGGTGCTCGACCGCTCAAGCGACTCATTCAGAAAGAAATTGCCGACCCGTCGGCGGTGTTGATTCTCGAGGGCAAAGTGCCTGAACACGGGGCTGTTCGTGTTGATGTCAACGGTGATGTGTTGTCAGTGACGTCAGTTGAGGCGATTGCACTCATCTGAGTCGGCGACGGATGGCATTTCCGTGTGCCGGAAAGCCTTCATGATCTGACAACGCAGTAATCGCAGGTGACAGTGCCTTGAGTGCGGATTCGTTTGCCTGTGCAACTGCTGTGCGCTTCATGAATGTCTCGACTGTGATGCCAGAGGACACATGGGCAAATCCGCTCGTTGGAAGAGATGCAGGACATCCGATGACAAAGTTGGCTGCGCTAAAGGGCGTGTGTTGACCGACCAGAATTTCACCGGCATTGACGATTCCACTAACGATGTCGTCAGCCCTCGAAGCGGTGACGGCAACTTGTAAGTGTTCTGCGGCGAATCTGTTGGCGACGTGAACTGCGGTGTCGAGAGTGTCAACAAGTACCACTCCACCATTCACACCAAGTGATGCACGTGCTGCTTGCGCACGCTGTGTTGGCAGGTCGCCAAGTTGCTTCACAAGTTCGGACTCGACAGATTCGATGAGCGCTGTGGAATCGGTGACCAGCACAACCGTGCTGTCGGTGCCGTGCTCGGCTTCAATCAACAAGTCAGCAGCCAACAAGTCGGCGCGCGCAGAGTCGTCGGCGACGACCAAGCTCTCGGTTGGTCCGAGCAACATCATCGTTGCAACGCCATGACGTTGCATTTCAACTTGCGCGATGGTTACTGCTGGGCTGCCTGGCCCGACAACTTTTCTCACACGAGGAATGGTGTTCGTGCCGAAACCAAGCGCAGCGATGCCGGCAGGTCCGTTGACGCGAAACACGTCGCGTAACCCGAGCATGCGACACACCACCAACACGGCCGGGTCAACCTCACCGTGACCACCTGGAACAGGCGGCACAACAACTGCAATTTTCGGAACACCGGCGACGACGGCCGGAACACCAAGTTGATACGCAACAGAGGGGTAACTGGCCTTGCCGCTTGGCACGAACAGGCCTGCGCTTGAGATGGGTGACAGTTTCTCTCCGGCCGTGAGGCCTGGCTGAATCTCGATCGACCAGTCGGAGAGGCGGGCGAGCAGCGCATCGTTGAATCGGCGCACGTTGTCAATAGCGACGCGCAAGGCGTTTTCTGTGTCGCCACTCACAGTGGCGCTGTCGATGTCGTCATCAGACACGCGTAATTGGTCGGGGTTCAGAGAGATGCCATCGTGTGTGGCCAGTGCGTCGCACACCGCCTGATCACCGTGTACACGCACGTCGTCAATCAGTGCGGAGATTGACTTGCGGAGACCATCGTCGAAGATGTCGTCCAGACCGCGTCGACACAGCGCATCGCGCTGGTCTTCTGTGAGTGCTGACCACACATGGCGTCGTAGAACCGCTGTCACCGATGGAAAACCTACCGTTCGGTGTCGCGGTGCTTGAGCCGAATTACAACCGTCAGCCGCTAGAGTTCACTTACGTTCCGAAGGAGGAGCGTTCATGCCCGTCACCACAGTCGTCGGTACCCAGTGGGGTGATGAAGGCAAGGCCAAGGTCATTGATCTTCTCGCCGCCTCGCAAGATTTCGTGGTGCGCTACCAGGGTGGTCACAACGCCGGACATACCGTCGTTGTCGGAAGCGAGCGTTACGCCCTACAACTCATTCCAAGCGGCGTGCTCTACAACACGGTCACCCCGGTCATAGGCAACGGAGTTGTTGTCGACTTGCCCACGCTGTTCAAGGAAATCGATTCACTCGAGGGTCGTGACGTCAGCTGTGCTCGTCTGAAGGTGTCGAGCCAAGCACACCTCATCTTCCCGTGGCACCAAGCCATTGATGCGGCGATGGAGTCTGGACGCGGCGATGGGAAGATCGGCACGACGTTGAAAGGAATCGGACCGGCGTATGCCGACAAAGTGCGTCGTGTCGGTATTCGTGCCGGAGCGGTGCTCGACCCCCGGTCGTTCGAGACTCAGGTTCGTGAGCGTGCCGTTGCTGCTCAAAAAGATATTTCCATGCTGGGTGGTGAGCCAATCGATGTCGAAGCCGTCGTGAAGCAGTTCGTTGCGTTAGGTACCCGACTTGTCCCGTACATTGCCGACACTGTGAATGTTCTGCACGATGCCAAAGATTCACAGAAGAACATCTTGCTGGAGGGTGCACAAGCAACGTTTCTTGACATTGATCACGGCACATATCCGTTCGTGACGTCGTCCAACCCCACATCTGGCGGCGCAGCTGCCGGCACCGGACTTGGTCCACGAGACATGACACGCATCGTTGGTATCGCAAAGGCATACACCACCCGTGTTGGGTCTGGACCGTTTCCCTCTGAACTCACTGACGAGTTGGGTGACAAGTTGGTCGACATCGGTCGTGAGTTCGGCACGGTGACCGGTCGTCGTCGCAGAACTGGGTGGCTCGACACCGTCATGTTGAAGCATGCAGTGAGAGTGAATTCACTCACCGACATCGCGCTCACCAAACTCGATGTGCTCGATACATTTGACGAAGTGAAGGTGTGTGTCGGATACAAACTAAATGGTGTACTGCTCACCGGCTATCCAGACCGCAGCGAACTCTTGGATGATGTGGAACCGGTGTATGAGTCATTGCCCGGGTGGAAAACATCATTGAGCGGAGTATCTCGATTCAAGGACTTTCCGGAGAGTGCGCGTGCGTTGGTACGCATCGTCGAGCGTGAAACCGGAATTCCAGTGAGCATCATCGGTACTGGTCCTGAGCGTGATGCTGTCATCGTGCGCGACGATGTGAAGGTGACGGCATGATCGAGAGGTACTCACTTCCGGACATGGCCGCCATCTTCACCGACGAAGCGCGCATGCAGCGTTGGGTCGAAGTTGAAGTGTCGGTGCTTGAGGCGCTGGCCAGCGTTGGTGTTGCCTCTTCTGATCACGCTGCAGCCTGTCGAGCACAGGCCCCAACTGTTGATTCTGCATTTGTGCGTGAGGTTGCCGAGCGCGAACGTGTCACCGACCATGATGTGGCTGCGTTTGTTGATGTGCTGCAACAAAAAGTCGGCATGCCACACGGCGCGTGGCTGCACCACGGGCTCACGAGCACCGACGTTGTCGACACTGCACAGTGTTGGGCGTTGCGCGATGCTGCCGACTTGTTGATTGAGGCCCAGTCAGATCTCATCGAAGCACTCATCGAACTTGCTCGTGCTCACAGAGACACCCCCATGATCGGGCGTACTCACGGCATTCATGCTGAGCCAACAACGTTCGGCGCGAAAGTTGCCTTGTGGGCATTGCAGTTGGATCGTGATCGTCAGCGCATGATGGAAGCGCGGGCCAATATCGCAGTGTGCAAGCTTTCCGGTGCGGTCGGTACGTACTCGAACATCACACCCGATGTCGAAGCACATGTTGCAGATCACTTGGGTCTTATTCCAGTGCCGGCAACTCAGGTGATTGCGCGCGATCGCCACGCTGAGTACCTGTGGGCTTGTGCTTCAACAGCCACGACGCTCGAGTCCATCGCAGTCGAATTGCGCCACTTGCAACGAACCGAAGTGGGTGAGGTGCGCGAGGGTTTCAAGTCAGGGCAAAAAGGTTCATCTGCAATGCCGCACAAGCGCAACCCCATTGCTGCCGAGACCATTACTGGCTTGTCGCGAGTAGTGCGCTCACATCTCACCGTTGGTTTGCAAGATGTGGCGTTGTGGCACGAGCGCGACATCTCGCACTCTTCGGCTGAGCGCATCGTGTTGCCCGATGCATCTTTGGCCACTCATTACATGTTGCGTCGCATGGTGCGACTCATCGCGGGTCTCGAAGTTGACACAGAGAAGATGCGCGCAAATCTTGAGTTGTTGAATGGTGTCGTGTTTTCGCAGTCGGTGTTACTGAAACTCGTGGAAGCGGGTGCAACACGTGATGATGCGTATCGCATCGTTCAAGATACTGCGTCGAAAGCCATGGCTGAGTCGCGGTCATTCCGCTCTGTGCTCGAACAGAACTCATCGCTTGGCTTGACGAGTACGCAACTCGATGAAGCATTCGATGTGAAGCGTGTGTTGCGATACGCGTCACGAGCAGTCGAGGCGCTCGATCACCTCGACTGAGATCACACCGGTGTGATGCCGGCTTTCTTCAACACAACCGGCGATACACCAAATTCGGTCCATGCTTGCCAGCTGATGTCGTTGCGCTTACTGAACGACTTGGCAACTTTCACGAA
>Ga0169931_10006996_pt1 | contig 16853 bp, 19 predicted proteins | sample Kivu_15m_20L_FD_129675 | JGI IMG/M metagenome (GOLD analysis project Ga0169931, IMG submission 129675) | Freshwater microbial communities from Lake Kivu, Western Province, Rwanda to study Microbial Dark Matter (Phase II) - Kivu_15m_20L... | ecosystem: Environmental > Aquatic > Freshwater > Lake...
AAGAAGGGCAAGCGCCCGCTGCTGGTGGCGTGCGACGTGTACCGCCCGGCGGCCATAGACCAGCTGGAGACGCTGGGCAAGCAGCTGGACATACCGGTGTTCAGCGAGCGCGAGAACAAGAACCCGGTGAGCATCGCGCAGAACGCGATCGCGCACTCGAAGACGCACGGCTTCACGGCCGTGATCGTGGATACCGCCGGCCGCCTGGCGATCGATGAGCAGATGATGGACGAGATCGCCCGTGTGAAAAAGGCGATCAGCCCGCAGGAGACGCTCTTCGTGGTGGACGCCATGACCGGTCAGGACGCGGTGAACACGGCCAAGGCATTCAACGAGCGCTTGAACATCGACGGTGTGGTGCTCACGAAGCTCGATGGCGATGCACGCGGCGGTGCGGCGCTCTCCATCCGAAGCGTGGTGGACAAGCCGATCAAGTTCATCGGAACGGGGGAGAAGATGGAGGCGCTGGACGAGTTCCACCCGGACCGCATGGCGGGGCGCATCCTGGGCATGGGCGACGTGGTCTCGCTGGTGGAGAAGGCGCAGGAGCAGTTCGATGAGAAGGCCGCGCGCGAGCTGAACAAGAAGATCGCGAAGGACCAGTTCGGCTTCGACGATTTCCTGGAGCAGATCGGGCAGATCAAGAAGATGGGGAACATGAAGGACCTCATGGGCATGATCCCCGGCGTGGGCAAGGCGATGAAGAACATCGACATCCCCGATGATGCCTTCAAGGGCATCGAGGCGATCATTCAGAGCATGACGCCGGAGGAGCGCAAGAGCCCGAGCGTGATCAACGGCAGCCGTCGCGCGCGCCTGGCCAAGGGCAGCGGCCGTGGCATCGAGGAGGTGAACAAGCTGATGAAGCAGTTCGAGGACATGCGGAAGATGATGAAGATGATGGGCGACAAGAGCAAGATGATGAACATGATGAAGCAGATGCAGCAGGCGCAGGGGATGAGGAGGTGATCAGAAGATCAGAAAATGAGATGATCAGACAATGAGGCGCGTCACTGCAGCTGTCGGGATCCTTCTGCTAGCGATTACTGGTCATGGTCAAGTGAAGCTAGCTCCGATGATCGGGGAGAATGCGGCCTTCGACACATTGGCTGCACGATACGACCGTAATGAGATAGCTGTTGACACGGCGTGGGCCATGAACGATTCGCTATGGGTGGCGTTGCTGTTGATCGGAGATTCGGATAGCACGTATTATGACGGAAGCTGGATGCAAACAGGCGGGGTTTGCGCCTTCAGCTTCCTCATGACCATGGACCCGCGCAGCGGCTGGATCAAGGATTATCTCGAGATCTATATGTCTTGCGATATGGATCAGTCGAACCATGATGCGATCTACGATGACCATCGCGTTCTTTCATCCAGTACGGTCGAGGTCATCTCTTCCAGGGCTCATTATCCTATCGGCTCTGATGATTGGGATACGTTGGTGCCCTTCGAGGCGCGTTTGTTCAATGTGCTGCAGTCGGGTGCAATCGTGGACATGGGCACAAGGCTGATAGCCGAGCCCAGTCTGGGGAAGGGCAGGTGAACAATCAGGTTTTTTCCGATTCAGCGGTTAATACGTATTGATGATATATATTTGCCGTACAAATAATCTAGGCCATGGACACCAAGCTCACCCTCAGCTTCGATGAAAACGTCGTCATTCAGGCCAAAGCCTTCGCCGAAGCGAACAACATCAGCCTGTCGCGGCTCATCGAGTTCATGCTGAGCAAGGTGACCGACAAGCGCTACCGCACCCTGGATGAGCTGCCCGTGAGCGATTGGATTAGCCAGGTGGCCGAAGGCGAAGCGACCTACGTGCGCAAGAATGCCGCCGAGCGCAATGTGAAGCAGCATTACTTGGCCAGCCGGAGGAAGCGCTGAGTGGAATAACCGCAAAGACGCAAAGAGCGCAAAGGAAAATTCCGCTTTGGGCTTCCTGGCGGTCTTTGCGTCTTTGCGGTTTGAATTGAACCATGCCCCCCAAGCGCATCTTCCTCGACGCCAACGTGCTCGTCACCGTGCTCTGCAACGAGTACCCGCGTTTCGGTGCTTGTGCCCGCGTGCTGAGCCTGGCCGATGACAAGCGCTTCGAGGTGCACACTTCGCCGCTGTGCCTGGCCATAGGGGCCTACTTCGCGGAGAAGAAGAGCGGCAAGAAACTGGCGCGGAAGAAGATCGCATTGCTGGCTGAGAAGCTATTGATCACAACCATCGGACCCAAGGCTGTGGAGCGTACGATGGCCGATGCGCGCATTTCGGACATCGAGGACGGCTTCCAATACCACTCGGCATTGGAAGCTGGTTGCGCCTGCATCGTGACCTATGACAAGCGCGACTGGAAATTCGCGGCGATGGAGGCGCTGGCGCCAGAGGATTTCCTCTTGAAGTATGCAGTCAGGGTGAAATGAACTGACCTTCGTCCCATGTCCACCCTCGCCCCCGACCAGCTCGAACTCCTCAAATACCCCATCGGCAAGTTCGTGCGTGGCACCAAGGCCTCCACGCCGGAGCGCCGAGCCGAATGCATCGCGATCATCGAAGGCTTCCCTCAACAGCTCCGCAACCTGTTGCAAGGCTGGAGCAACGCGCAACTCGACACGCCCTACCGCCCCGGTGGCTGGACCGTGCGGCAGCTCGTGCACCACATCGCTGACAGCCACAGCCAGATCCTTCACCGCTTCAAGCTCGCGCTCACGGAGGAGAAGCCCGTGATCAAGCCCTACAAGGAGGCGCTCTGGGCCGAGCACGTGGATGCGCGCACCATGCCGCTCGATCCTTCGCTGGCCATCATCGCCGGAACACATGCCCGATGGGTTGTGCTCATGCGGGCGATGAAGACAGAGGAGTGGGACCGCGCATTCGCCCACCCCGAGCAGCAGCGCGAGATTGCTTTGTGCGAAGCGCTGGAACTGTACGTGTGGCATTCGGCGCATCATCTGGCGCACATCACGGGCCTCAAGCAGCACCTTGGCTGGTAGGATTGGGCGAGCAGGCATGCAAGCGCCCGCCGCATGGCAACGCGTGCGTGCATGGCTCTTTTGGCGCGATCACTTCGTACGTGTCATCTTCGCGCTCGTTCCCCGAGGAGCAATAAGACGCCAGGGGACCACCTGAACTTCGGATCGTCCCATTCCCTGATCGGTGAGAGTCCTCTTCATCGCCACGCACCGCGCGGGCCGCAACCCCAGCCAGCGCTTCCGCTTCGAGCAGTACATGGAATGGCTGCAACGCCAGGGCTGGCACTGCGAGCTGAGCCACCTGGTGGAGGCAAGCGATGACGTCTTCCTGTACAAGCCGGGGCATTTCGCCCAGAAGATCCGGTTCGTGGCGCGCTGCATCGGTAAGCGACGCCGTGACCTGAGGCGCGCAAAGGACTTCGACATCGTTTTCATCTCTCGCGAGGCGTTGATGACGCGGAGCACCTTCTTCGAGCGGGGCCTTCGCAAGCGCGGCGTGCATGTGGTCTTCGATTTCGACGACAGCGTGTGGCTGAGCAACGTGAGCGATGCCAACCGTCGTTGGAAATGGGTGAAGGACCCCGGCAAGACCAGCCGAATCATCGCCCTCAGCGACATGGTCTTCGCGGGCAACGCCTACCTGTCCGATTACGCCAGGCAGTTCAATGGCAATGTGCGCATCGTGCCCACCACCATCGATGCGGACGAGTACACGCCTCGACCCGCCGATAAGCGCGACGCCGCCAATGCTGAGAGGCCGGTGTGCATCGGCTGGAGCGGCAGCATCACCACCATCCAGCACTTCCAGTACGCCGTGCCCGCGTTGCGCGCCATACGTGAACGATTCGGCGAGCGCGTCACCTTCCGCGTGATCGGCGATGGCAACTTCCGTATGCCCGAGTTGGGCATCGAGGGCATGCCGTGGCGCAAGGACACCGAGCTGGACGACCTACGCGCGATCGACATCGGCATGATGCCCTTGCCCGATGATGAATGGGCGCGGGGCAAGTGCGGGCTGAAGGGCCTCCAGTACATGGCGCTCGGCATTCCAACGCTCATGAGCCCCGTGGGCGTGAACACCGAGATCATCCGCGACGGCGTGGATGGCTACCTGCCGCGCACGCCAGAGGAATGGGTGGAGCGCCTCGCACGCTTGGTGGAGGATGCCGACCTTCGCCGCCGCATGGGGGAGGAGGCGCGCCGAACCGTGGTGGACCGATACTCGACCAAGGCCTGGCGCGACCGCTACCTCCAGCACTTCTCAGAACTGATCGCAACTCAACAACCTCAGGGATAACTGAAGGCTGAAAGTTGAACTCACTGCGGCACGAAACCTTTCATATTTCAGCTTTCATTCCCTCTCCAACTCCTTCTCCATGACCGAGACCACCACCGACCTGAAGCGCACCGCGCTCACGCACATCCACGAATCGCTCGGCGCCAAGATGGTACCCTTCGCAGGCTACCTGATGCCCGTGCAGTACAGCGGTGTCATCGACGAGCATAACGCAGTGCGCAACAGCGTGGGCGTGTTCGACGTGAGCCACATGGGCGAGTTCCTCGTGCGCGGCCCCGGCGCCCTGGACCTGATCCAGAAGGTGACCAGCAACGATGCCAGCAAGCTCGCCGTGGGCAAGGTGCAGTACAGCTGCCTGCCCAACAAGACGGGGGGCATCGTGGATGACCTGCTCGTGTACCGCATGCAGCACAAGGACGACCATCACTACGTGCTCGTGGTGAATGCCAGCAACATCGAGAAGGATTGGAACTGGATCAACTCGCTCAACACCTTCGATGCGCAGATGGAGAACATCAGCGACCGCATGAGCCTGCTGGCCGTGCAAGGCCCCAAGGCCGTGGACGCGCTCAAGGGCCTCTTCGCGGAGGACATCGCCAGCATGCCGTACTACACCGCGATGTACGCTGAGATGAAGGGCGTGGGCCTCGTGCTCATCAGCACCACGGGCTATACCGGCGCGGGCGGCTACGAGGTGTACATGCCGAACCCGCTCGCGGAGAAGGCCTGGCACACGGTGATGGAGGCCGGCAAGCCATTCGGCATCAAGCCAACGGGTCTTGCCGCGCGCGACACGCTGCGCCTGGAGATGGGCTTCTGCCTTTACGGCAACGACATCGACGACACTACCTCGCCCATCGAGGCCGGACTGGGCTGGATCACCAAGTTCACCAAGGACTTCACCAACAGCGCGGCCATCAAAGGCCATAAGGAGAATGGCACCGGCCGCAAGCTCGTGGGCTTCGAGCTGCTCGATCGCGGCATCCCGCGCCATGGCATGAACGTGGTGGATGCATCGGGCGCAGTGATCGGCGTGGTGACCAGCGGCACCATGAGCCCCACGCTCAACAAGCCCATCGGAATGGCTTACGTGCCCAATGCGCTGAGCGCGCCCGGTTCGGAGGTCCTGATCGACGCGCGCGGCAAGGCGCTCAAGGGCAAAGTGGTGAAGGTGCCTTTCCTCAGCCAAGGGTGACGCCTCGGAGAATGCGAAGCGCAGTTGCTTATCAACGGTGATTGCGTATCTCTGTGGGGACTTCGGGCCATGCAGGAACCCATCATCAATAGCGAGTACAAGTACCGCGTGGAGGTGTGCTTCGTGCCCACCCAATACCCGCTCTACGCGCAGGACATGGGCATTGTGGTGGTGATCGACGTGCTGCGCGCCACCAGCGCCATGGTGGCCGCATTCGAGCACGGCGTGGACCGCATCATCCCGGTGAGCACCATCGAGGAGGCGCGCCACTACATCGGCCGCCCGGGCTACATCGCCGCAGCCGAACGCAATGGCGAAGTGGTCGAGGGCTTCCAGTTCGGCAATTCGCCGCTGGCCTACGTCGGGCAGGACCTGCGCGGCCAGACCATCGTGATGACCACCACCAACGGCACCAAGGCCATCAACCTGGCGAAGAACGCCCGCAAGCTGGTGGTGGGCTCATTCCTCAACCTCACCGCGCTGAGCGATTGGCTGGTGAAGCAGAACGACAACGTGCTGCTGCTCTGCTCGGGCTGGAAGGACAAGTTCAACCTGGAGGACAGCGTGTTCGCCGGCGCCGTGATGGAAAGGCTGCTGGCCAGCGGCAAGTTCGGCGTGGAAGAGGACAGCAGCATCGCCGCCAAGTACATGTTCATGGCCGCGCGCGACAACTTCCTCAGCATCCTCAAGGCCGCCCCGCGCCGCCGCCGCATCGAGCAGCTGCAGCTGCTGCCCGACGCCAAATACTGCCTCACTCCGGATCAGAGCCAGGTCATACCGGTGCTGCAGGAAGGCGAATTGGTGCGAATGAAGACCTGATCCGCATGCTCCGCCGTGTGGTCCTCTGTTTCGTCGCGCTCGCCGCGATTGCAATGATCCTGGCTCCTGCCAGCGCGCCCAGTGCTCAGGCATGGGGCTTCTACGGGCATAAGCGCATCAACCGCATGGCCTCCTATGCGCTTCCGCCGGAGATGTTCCCCTTCTTCAAGCGCCACATCGATTTCATCAGCGACCACGCCGTGGACCCCGATCGCCGCCGCTACGCCGTGGTTGGCGAGGCCGAGCGGCACTACATCGACATCGATCACTACGCAAAGGGCGGCGCGGATCCGTTCGAGGCCATGCCGCGCAAGTGGGACGATGCCGTGGCGAAGTACACCGAGGACACCCTCAGGGCATACGGCATCGTGCCCTGGCACATCCGCGTGGTGCACGCGCAGCTGGTGCGCGCCTTCCAGCGCGGCGACGTTGACCGGATCCTTCGCTACGCAACGGACTTGGGCCATTATGTGGGCGATGCGCACGTGCCGCTGCACACCACCGAGAATTACAACGGCCAGCTCACGGACCAGCACGGCATCCACGCCTTCTGGGAGAGCCGCATCCCCGAGCTCAGCGCCGAAGGCTACGATCACCTCCTGGGCCGGGCCGAGTACATCGACGATCCCTTGGATGCCGCGTGGAACGCCGTGCGCGAGAGCCACATGCTGGTGGACAGCGTGCTGGGCATCGAGAAGCGATTGAGCCTGCAGTACCCCGAGGATCGGCGCTATGTGTTCGAGGACCGCGGGCGCGGCGCCATGCGCCTCCCATCGCGCGAGTACACCAAAGCATACGAGGACGCCATGCTCGGCATGGTGGAGCGGCGCATGAACGCGAGCATCATCACCCTCGCCAGTTTCTGGTACAGCGCATGGGTGAACGCCGGACAGCCTGATCTGAACCGTATCGAGCAGAAGGATGTGAGCGATTCGCTCAAGGCGGTGCTGGCCGCGGAAGAGGAACTGTGGAAGGGGCGTGGTGATGGCCATGGGCGCGAGCACGAATAGCCATGCCCATCGATATTGACCGATACATCCGGGAGGGCGTTGAGCTGAAGAAACACGGGCGAACGGGCGTGCAGGTGCGCGCGTGGTTGGAGGCCGAAGGCTTGGATGCGGAACAGACCAGAGTGGTGCTGCACGAGATTGGGAAAGCGCAACTCAAAGCGCACGCGGCGAGACGGCCTGCTGGGTACCTCTACGCGAAGGGATTCCTTGGCGCCGGCTTGATCGTGAGCGGTGTCGCTCTGCTGCTGCACTTGTGGTCCGGGATTGAAGGTTGGAACGTGATCTCAACGGTTCCGTTCTTCATGATGGGCGCGGGGCTCGTGATCCTTGTCTCGAAGAATTGACCGAAGGTTTTCCACCGCGCGCCGTTTTTTCAAACGGCGAGTGAATCCTGACGCGCGACGAGTACTTTCGTCCCAGTTCTTTCGCATCGCACCTGTACGAGCATCATCCGGCCGCGAGGCCGTCAACGCGAAGCCCGCACAGGCCAGCAGTTCATCGGAACCAACAAATTCCATCAGGGACCGCACTCTGAGCGGCCTACGGCGGGCCTCGATCACCGTTTCGGCGGTGACTCCCTTCGGGGACAACGAGGATTACGGAAGCCATCACCGCGGTCCCGCCCATGTGATTCCATGGGTTCCTTGAACGTGGCCCTGTGCGGGCTTTTTCTTTCCAATGGCGGCTGGCGTGGTATTGAAGCATCCCGCTAACTTGCGCGTTCCTAAACCAACCAGCATGCTCCGATTCGCACTCGCCCTGCTCATTTCGGTTCCTTTCCTCGCACAGGCCCAGACCGTGCTCTTCAGCGAGGACTTTGACGGAACCCCGGATTTCCAGTTGAACACCGCCGATCAAGGCGGCGCAACGGCATCGCCGGACAACACGTGGTTGATCAACAACGCTTACGCCGGTGGCAGCGGATCGGTGGTCTGCTTCGGTTTCCCCCTGCCTTTCAGCGTGGGTAACACGCCGAGTCAGCCTGTGGGAATCACTAATCCCAACGGCAACTACATGCACATCACCAGCGTGGCGGCCCAGAATAGCGGGATACTGAGCTGCTGCTTCCTCGCCGCCGATGGGCTCTGCGCGGACCCGAGCAGCCATTTCGCGCGCATGACCACCGATGTCGCCACCAGCGCGGCCGACGTCACCTTGAGCTTCTGGTGGCTCTGTGCGGGCGGCAGCAACAACTACGGTGAGGTCTTTTACAGCACCAACAGCGGATCAAGCTGGAACCTGATCAGCACGCCTATCAGCCAGTACCGCAACCAGTCCAATTGGGTGCAGCAGAGCATCACGCTGCCCGCCTTCAGCAACCAATCCACCTTGCGCTTCGGCTTCCGCTTCTTCAATGGCACCACCACTAGCGCGCAGGACCCTGCCTTCGCCGTGGATGATGTCCGCATCACCTCTGCGGTGGCCGTGCCGCCTTCCATCACCACCAGCAATCTTGCTGGCACCACGCTCTGCCAGGGCGTGCAGCTCAGCGTGCCGTACAACATCACGGGCATCTTCACGGCTGGCAATGTGTTCACGGCGCAGCTCAGCGATGCCGCGGGCAGCTTCGCATCGCCCACCGCTATCGGGAGCGTGAACTCCACATCAGGTGGCATCATCACGGCCACCATCCCCGTGGCAGCGCCCCCAGGTGCGAACTACCGTGTTCGTGTGGTGAGCAGCACGCCCGTTGTGATCGGAAGCGATAACGGCGTCAACATCACCATCAATGCCGCGCCTTACGCCGGCCCCGACGGCAACGTGACCCTTTGCAAGAACTCCGGCACCTACGACCTGCTCGATTACATGACCGGCGCGTCCGCTTGCGGTACGTGGACCGGCCCCAATTCGCTGCCTTTCAGCGGCCAATTGGATACCTATACCGACCCCGGCGGCGTGTACACCTACAACACGAATTGCCCGGGCGGCTGCCCGCAGGATGAGGCCACGCTCACCGTGGTCCTGCTCAATCCCGCGAACGCCGGTCTGGACGTGAGCGCATCGCTCTGCACAGGTGGAGCGAACCCGCCCTTGGTGAGCTATGTGAACGGCGGCGATGCCACCGGCATCTTCTTCTATAACGGGCAGGCCGCGACGAACGCACTGTTGGCGAACGCGGGCAGTTACAACCTCATCTACGTGGTGTACGGCACGGCGCCATGCATCAACGATACCAGCGAATTCCTCTTCACGGTGAACCAGGCGCCCGATGCGGGCACGAGCACCACCGTCACCCTTTGCGCGAATGGCCCGGCGGTCTCGCTCTTCACATACTTGGGCGGCACTCCGCAGACCGGTGGCACCTGGGCCACGCCAGCCGGGCAGCCCTTCAACGGGATCTTCAATCCGAGCACCGGCGCGCCAGGCCTCTACGAGTACGAAGTGCCCGGTCAACCTCCGTGCGCCGATGATCAGGCCTTCGTGGCCGTGGTGGTGGATCCATGCTCGGGCATTTACGAGGCCTCGTCTGCTGCGGCATGGAGGTACTTGGGTCAGCAGGGCAGCGAGCACTTGATCGAGGTCGGTGCCGGGTCGGTCAGTGCAATTGAGGTGCACGACGCGATTGGTGCCGTGCGCGCCTCCATCAATGGACCCTTCGGCACTGGTGTGCTGCGCGTGGATCTTGCCGGACAGGCTTCTGGCGCATACTTCCTGCGTGCTCTCGGTGGTTCAAGCGCTCCGGTTCTGCGCGTGCTTCACAGCGGGCGATGAGCCTGTGCAGAAGATGTGCATAACCCGAGCCTGATGAATTTTGCTGAGGAAGGCGGTGCCTCTACGTTGGTCGCACCGTAGTTCTTTACGCCCCTCTGCGCAAGAAGAGGTATCCTGAGGCGAATGCAGTACGACGTCGGAAGTGCAGGCCCAACGAAAGGCGGGCATCAGCGCGGCCACACCTGGTAAGAGGTCATGCGAGCGTGCGGCACGAGTGCATGCCAGCCATGCAACGAGCTTCGGGATTCAGGACAAGCCGCGCAAGCGGTAAGGCTTGATGGCAGAAGACGATCGGGCATGCGATAGGCTACGGCCGGTTCGCATGGGAGCGGGGGGCGCTGACAAGCGCTCCCCGCTCCGCTTTTCAGCCCGGAGCACCGCCTAGGCGAGTGGAGGGAAGGACCTGCCTGCGAATCGTAGCATGACGAACACGAAGGCAGCGATGCCGCTCGATTGCGTGTTGGAAGGGCAGGTGCTCGAGATCACCAAGGCGGCTCAATCCGAAGGAGAGCCGATCACTCCACCACCACCACCAAGTACTTGCTCACGCTCCAGAAAGAGCTGGCGTCGGTGATCACCAGTTTATCACCGCCAACCAAAGTGTAGCTCCCGACGGGGTGCGTGGTGGCCAGTTTCGCCTTCTTGGCCGCCAGCGTGATCTCCTGCGTCCGGGTTATGTCGATGCGCGTGAAATAGTCCTTCGGGAGGTTCTCTGCGTTCAGTTTGTTCACCGCCCCGATCCCGATCACGCCGCCTTCCTTGGTCAGCACGCCATTGGCACGCAGCTCTTTCGAGGTGCCCACGGCATAATAGGCCGTGTTCAGGTCCATGCGCTGCATCTCGTTGAGCTGGCTCTTGTCGCGGTACATCTCGATCAGCGTGGCCAACGAGCTGTTGGTGCTTGCCAGCTGCTCCTTCAGCTCCCCTATCTCGCCGTCCTTCTCCGTGATGGAAGTCTCCAGCCCGGCGATGGTCTTCTCCAACTCAGAGATGGAGGCCGCCGAGCCCTTGGCCTGCTTGCGTAGCCTGGCGATCAGTTCCCTGTTCTCTGCCAGCAGCCCGTCGATGCTGCCGAGGTCTTCCATGATCCGCTGCTCCATATCCGCCGTCTCCACGCCCTCGGCGGGCTTCCCAATCTGACCTTGTTTGGCTCTAATGGTGCGCAGGTTCTCGCTGATCCGGTTCATGCTCGCGAACAGGTCATTGATCGCGCTGTCGCGCTCAGCCACCTGGGCTTTGGCCCGGCCGGCGTCCTCGGAGAGCTGCTGGTACTGGGGGGTCTCCTTCGGATCGCCTTGGCAGGCCGTGAACAGGACCAAGAGGGGAAGAAGGCGGGAGGCGAGGCGCATGGCTGTGGATTCGTGCGATTAACGCGGTGCAGGCTGGGTTTCGTTCGCGCGGCCGAAGGTATTTGGCGAGGGGCAACGCAGGCGCGACGGATAGCGTATGAACCCGGTCCGGTTGGAAGCCCGGGCAAATGACCAGTGAGCCGTTCCAACGCTCCGATACTTTCGGCCGCCATGCGGAGCATCCTGGTGCTGGCCTCTACGCTGCTCCTGAGCCTGGCCGGCCGGGCGCAGCCCGATTCAAGCCTAACCCCCGAATTCGCGGGCCTCTCGGCCAAGGAACGGGCCCGGCTCGCGAAAAAGGAGGTGGAGGAGGCCGCGCAGGACAGCCGGTTCCAAGGAGTGATGGCCGAGGCCGAATCGTTCTTCAAGCAACAGCGCTACGATGAATCGCTGGCTGCTTTCAAGCAAGCGCGCTCGCTCCGTCCGCTCAACGTGTATCCGAAAGTCAAGATCCAGGACCTGCAGGCCTTGATTGCCAAGCGCGACGCAGCGGCGCTGGAACAGAAGGCCCAACAGAAGCAGGAGGCGGAGCAATCCGCGGACCCGCCGGAGGAGCGATCTGCGGGCACGGTCGCTCAACAGGAAGCGGAAGCCCAGGTGGAAGCCGAGTCGCCTTTGAAGCAACCAGCGAAGGTGCAGGTGGACGAAGTGAAGCGCCGGGAGCCTGTGGCGCTCAGGAAGATCTCTGCGCCGGCACCAGAGCAAGCGATGAAGGGTCCCGACGGCATGGTGGAGAGCACCTTCGTGGAAGGCCGGGCAATCGTGCTGGAGCGTCGTGTGGTACGTAGCGGTGTCGAATCGGTGTACCGCAAGGTGAGCCATCCCTGGGGCCAGGTGGTCCACTTCCGCGATGGCGTGGCCATCAGCGAGCGGCAATGGGCCGATGCGTTCGGAGCTCAGTAGAGATGCTCTACCAGCTTCACAGGGAACTCAATCAATCCCTTGTAATCGCGTCCGGTCTCCATCATGTCCAGGTCGCCGGGGGCATGGAGCCATTCCAGCAGCACCTTGGAGCGGCCCGAGGCGTGCAGGTCGTCAAGCCGTTTGAGGATGTCGAGGATGTACTTGGCCGAGCTGGAGTTGAAATAGGTGAGCCCGATGCGCACGGTGGTGCGCTCCGAAGGCTCCGCCGCGTACGCCTCAATCGCTCCGAAGAGCGGGGCGAAGACCTTGTCCGCGTTCTCCGGAATGGAGATGCCGGTGATTTCCAACAGCCCACGGGCCGGGTCCAGCACCATGGCCGGGGCCTTGTCGGTAGGGTCGGTTCTGAAAGGCAGCATGCGGGGCGCTCGCGGGCGAATGTAGATGGAGTCGCGGACCGGTCAGTTCCACAGATCCGCATGCCGCTTACCTTGCAACGGCCAATCCTCCGCCATGAGCATCCGCACCATCGTCGTTCCGTACGACTTCTCGGAATGCGCGACCGACGCGCTACGTGCCGCCTCCACCATCGCAAGGTCGACCGGGGCCTGCATCGATGTGGTGCACGTGTACGAGCAGATGACTGACTTCCACCCGGAGAACCAGAAGCTCCGCGACGACATTGAGTCGAGGCTGGAGAAGGTGCCCCATCTCGATTTCCTTGGCGGCATTGAGCTGAAGAAGTTCATGCTGCGGCAGCTGAGCCTCCCCGAGATGTTCCGCAACGGGCGCATCGCCGAGGCCGACCTGATCGTGATGGGCTCGCACGGGGCCACAGGCTTGCGCGAGATCGTGGGCTCCAACACCCAGCGCATCGTGCGCTCGGCACCCATGCCGGTGCTGGTGATCAAGCAGCATACCGAGGAGCTCCGCGTTGACGACCTGGTCTTCGCCAGCAACTTCAGCCCGGCCGATGTGGAGCGGTTCGAGGCCTTCCGGCCGGTGATCGACATCTGGGACCCGAGGATTCACCTGCTCAAGGTGAACACCCCGAAGGCCTTCGAGCGCAGCGAGGACAGCACCAAGGCCATCGACGCCTTCCTGGAGCGCCACGAGCTGAAGAAGTTCACCGCCACCATCTACAACGACCTGAGCATCGAGGAGGGCATCCTCAATTTCGCCCGGAACATCGACGCGGACATGATTGCCATGGCCACGCACGGCCGCAAGGGCTTCTTCCAGGTGGTGAACGGAAGCCTCACGGAGGATATCGTGAACCACACCACCTTCCCCGTGCTGAGCGTGAAGCTCTGAGAGCCATTTATCTTTGGTCCCGAACCATCAAGCACCATGAAGTTCCTGCACAAGACCTTCGAACTGAAGAAGAAAGAGATCATCGAAGTGGACATCGACGTGGCCACCAAGGTGAAGTTCATGACCGGCCGCGACTTCAAGCATTACAAGCTCGGCAAGACGCATTCCTACTACGGCGGCCTTTACGATGAATCCCCGGTGCGCTTCGTGGTCCCGTTCGAATCGGTCTGGAACGTGGTGGTGGAGAAGGGGGCCTTCCGCAGCCCCATCGAGGTGGTCGCAAAGTGCGGCGTGCTCCCGCCCAATAGCACCGTGCGCTCATCCATTGCAAGCGATGCGCCCGAGCATGTCCGCCTGGCTGAAGCAGCAGAGAACCAAGGAATGGGAGCGCTGCCCGAGGCCGAGGAGGGAATGTGACGGATAGCGAACTGATCGCCGTTGACATGCGTTAGTGCAGCAGACCACAAGGAGCCATGAGCGCCAACACGGAACATGATCGCTTGGAGCGGGTCCTCCTAGGACAGGCGGCGCTGCTGCAAGAGGTGCACGAGTTGCTCGCCGATGAGCAACTGCGCGACGATGTGCTCAGGGCCACCGTGCGCACATCGCGCAACCCGGATCCGGTACATCTGCCCGATGCACATCCTGATCGGGTCTATTCCCTAGGGGAGATCCGTGCGGCCTGCGTGAAGTACCGGCTCCGTTTCCTCGAAGGAGCGCTCTACAAGGGCGACCTGCCGGGACAGGCCGTGCTCGGCATGCGCCGCTTGGAGCGCCTCGCCGGCCATACCGTCACGGGGTACATGGTCCTGGCGCCCGCCGCGCAATTCAGGCTCTGCGACAGCGAAGTGGATCCGCTCCTCTTCGTGCCGATGGGCGATGACCGATTCTACCTGGTGGCGCGCTGGGGCAACGATTTGGCGCCCTGGCGGGCGTGGGTGTATTGGCCGGTGAGGCGCCCATTGCACCTGATTGCCGTTGTGCTCTTGGCGGCGTTGGCCTTCACCATGGCCATGCCTGCCGAGTTGCTGGGCGATGCTGCCAAGCCATGGCTCAGCGGACAGCGGTTGTTGATGCTGTTCTGGAGTACAATGGTGATCAGCGGCTTCACCATGTTCGGATGGTTCGCCTTCTTCGGGCAGTTCAGCAAGGACGCCTGGAACAGCCGCTACTTCAACTGATCTGACGAGTCCGGGCCAACTCCACCGCCAGCTTGGGGCGGCAGAGGCACGTGGCCCTGAACCAGTGCTTCAACTCCTCGCGTTCTTCCGGCAGCAACCGCTTGAAGGCCTTGCGCAATTCCTTGCGGAAGGTGGCGCGGTCAGCGTGGCTGATCTTGTCGAGGACTTCCTGGTAGTAGGTGAGGGGTACGCGCTTCATGGCAGGGGGGGGCGGACGGCTGTACGCAGAAGTGCCGCCTAAGGTTGCGCAGCAACGCGGAGAGGCCCCCGGATGGGAGCCTCCCCGTATGCATGCGATCGGCTTACCCGATGCTGATGACGCGTGACTTGGGCTTCTCTGCTTCGGCCTTCGGGATGCGCACCAGAAGAAGGCCGTTCTGGTACTCGGCGCTGATGGCCTCGGCTTTCACGGTCTTCGGCAGGCGGAAGCTGCGCGCGAACGTGCTGTGCATGAACTCGCGGCGGGTGAAACGCTCGTTCTCCTTCAGGTCCTCAGTCTTCTTCTCCGCGCTGATGGTGAGGGTGTCGTCCTCCACGTTCAGGACCATTTCCTCCTTGGAGAATCCGGGCGCGCTCATGCGCAGCTCGAATTCGTGCTCGCGCTCCACGATGTTCACCGCAGGTGCGGTGCGGCGGGCATCATCCTGGTCGAGCAATTGGCCGATGTCGCGGCCGAAGAACTCGCTCACCAGTTCATTGAAAGGGTTCATCACCCCGGTCGGACGGTACTTCGCAATCGTCATGGCGTGTTGGTTTTTGGCGTGCAGCTGTGCATGCACCGGGTCGGTCAACCGCAATGCCGATGGTGGAAATGCGACGATGTGGCGCTGGTGCGATGTGAACGCACGACAAGTCCTGCGCAGCGCGCGCTCTCGCGCTGACGGAATTTCCGCGCTGGCTTATTGCTGCACGAATCGGAAGGTGACCAGGCCGCGCTGCGGATTGGGCGCCGTGCTGTTGGCACTGAAGGGCGTCTCCTTCGCCGAACGCAGGGCAAGCTCGATCATGCATTCATCGGTGGTGTTCGTGGAAGCCTTGTCGAGCTCCGCTTTGCGCACTCGGCCGCTGCGGTCCAATTCCACGCGCACGCCCACGCGGCCCTGGTCCTTGCACATGTATCCGGGCTTGGCCTCGCCGCGCACACGGTCCAGCAGGTCATGCTCCACCAGCGCTGAGCCTTCCACCTTCACGGGCTCCGCAGGCTTGGTGAGGTAGCGCTCGTGGTCCCATTTGCTGGGATCGAGCTCGGGAATCACAGGATCGGTCTCGCCGCGGTCCCGCCGCTCCTGCTCGATGCGATCGCGCTCCTCCTGCTCCAGCGCGCGCAATTCCTGCTCCACGCGTTCCGCCAGTTTCGCCTGGCTGAAGGAGGGCTTGATCTCCGCGGTGATGTTGCTTGTGAGGCCGGTCACTTTCTCCGGCACTCCGTCCGCTTCGTTCTGGATGCGCTGAATGATGTCATCGGCCTCTTCCGCTGCGATCACGTCAATGCGCATGTCGCTGATCTCATCCTCTCGCGGCTCGCTGCGCATGAAGAGCAGGGTGCTCACGAAGAGCACCGCCGTGTGCAGCGTCAGTGTCCCGATGATGCCGGTCTTGTGCTCATCGAACCAATCGAGGAATGCGGTCAGCATGTCGGGTGGTCGTTCACGGCTTCGACCAAGGTACGTGGGCGCGTTCGCTGCTGCTTATCCGGATCCTCCAAGCAGCGGGCCAGCGGCTGTTCCAACGGTTGCCCGCGCCCTGCACCCAGCCCATGGCAATGCCTTGGTGCGTTGTGAGGGCCACGCCTCGGGCCTCATCGGCCGGCAGGGCTTCACCGCGCAGGAAGCGCAGGGCCTCTGCCCGATTCAGCTCGATCCGGGCCGTCGCATCGGGATCCAGCGCCGCAGAGAGCGCCGCGGCAGGGTGCGGCGACCAAGCATCGCCCTTGCGCTCGGCAACGGGAACCCCCGCAGGCGCCATGCGCAACGCGCTCGACAGCCGGTCAATCGTGGCGCTCCATGCCGCAGGGCGAGCGAGCATCTGGCCATTCTGTTCAATCAGTTCAAGGGGAAGGTCCTTGCGGAGCCACGGCAATTCACTCCGGGTTGAAGCGATGCGATAACCGCCACGCTCTGCCATCGCTCCCGGCTTCCTCACGACCGCGATG
>Ga0169931_10006997_pt1 | contig 16849 bp, 20 predicted proteins | sample Kivu_15m_20L_FD_129675 | JGI IMG/M metagenome (GOLD analysis project Ga0169931, IMG submission 129675) | Freshwater microbial communities from Lake Kivu, Western Province, Rwanda to study Microbial Dark Matter (Phase II) - Kivu_15m_20L... | ecosystem: Environmental > Aquatic > Freshwater > Lake...
AATGGAAGCGGCGGCGATCGAGGCGGAAAGAGAGTCGCCTTCGATGATTGCAAGGGCCGGAATTTCAATCGGAGGAAGCCGGTTGCCGTCAATGAGAAGATAATCGGGAGTTTCAGGCAAAGCGGCGACCGCCTGGCGCATCGCGAAAAACGTTGCCTGCAGAATATTGATCCGGTCGATCGTAGAAACGTCTACGATCCCGATGCCGAAGCGCGTTTCGGGGTGGGAAACGATTTCGTCGAAGAGCCGTTCCCTGCTTGAAGCGGAGAGCTGCTTGCTGTCGTTCAGTTGCTCGAAAACAGGGCTTTTGGAAAGGATGCAGGCTGCTGCGACAACCGGTCCGGCCAAGGGGCCTCTTCCCGCCTCGTCGACGCCGGCGATTAGCCGGTATCCCTTTTTCGCAAGCTCCCGTTCATGGGAAGACATGGCGTGCAAACGAAAAAGCTCCGCTTTCGAAAGGACTTGCCGCATGCAGCAAATCTACAGAAAGCGGAGCATTTCGAAAAAGAATTATTTCGACTCGGACTCAGGCGCCGCTTCGACAGGAGCCTGGGCTTCCGCTTCTCCGCCCGGATTGAATTGCTCGCGGATCTTCGTCGCTTTTCCGGCTTTGCCACGCAGGTAATAGAGTTTTGCGCGGCGCACTTTTCCTGAGCGGATCACTTCGATTCCTGCAATGCGCGGGCTGTGGACGAGGAAAACCCGGTCCATGCTCGACCCGTATGCGGTGCGGTACAGAGTGAATGTTTCGGAAAGACCCGTCCCTTTTTTCGCGATCACCGTTCCGGTGAACGCCTGGATCCGCTCTTTATCGCCTTCGACGATGCGGGTATTGACGCGGACTGTATCCCCGATATTGAAGACGGGAACCTCTGGTTTTAAATAGTGAGCTTCAATCTCTACGATCGCAGGTGCTCGGCTCATGTTATCTCCTTGACTAATTCAGGCCGTATACGGCTCGTTTTTTTTAATGCTTCTGCTCTTCGCCACTTTTGGATCTCGGCGTGGTGGCCGCCGCGCAATACAGCCGGCACTTCCAATCCCTCGAACACCTCGGGCCGCGTATAATGCGGCGCATCGAAAATGCCATTTTGGAACGAGTCCTCACGAACGGCGTCGGGATGCCCGATCACTCCCGGAATGAACCGGGAAACGGCATCGACGAGTATGATCGCGGCGGCGCATCCGTTCGTCAAAACGTAGTCGCCGATGCTGACCTCTTCGTCGACCTCGAGTTGAAGAGCTCTTTCGTCGATCCCCTCGTAATGGCCGCAGAGGAGGATCAAGTGGCTGTATCCGGCCAACTCTTCGCACTTCGCGGCGGTGAGCAATGCGCCTTGCGGCGAGAGGCACATCACGCGGGATCCGGTTTTCCGGACGCTTCTTACCGCTTTAACGACCGGCTCAGGCTTCATCACCATTCCCGGGCCTCCCCCGAACGGCCGGTCGTCGACCTTCTGATGCCGATCCTCCGCAAAATCCCGGATATCCGTGTGCCGGATTTCGATCAGCCCTTTTTCCTGCGCCCGCTTCAGCATGCTCACATCAAACGGACCCTGGAAATATTCAGGGAAGAGCGAGAGGATATCGATCAGCACGGGGTTACACCACTTATGTAAAGAGGGTATTAGTTAGCTTTTTTGCGCTTGACTCTCGCTTTCACCCGTTTTGCAACTTTCTTCTCGGTCATCTGCTTGACGACATCCGGCGCCATCGTTTTGACGAGGGAGCGGACGCGGTCGCTGACTTGCGCCCCGTTATCGATCCAATACTGGAGTCGGGCAACATCGATGAAGTAGTTCTTCTCATTCGGGGCGAATGGATTGTACCAGCCGAGCTTTTCGACATATTTTCCGTCTCTTGGGTTGCGGACGTCGGTTACAACGATCCGGAATCTCTGACGGCTGTTCGCGCCTTGCTGTCTCATACGAATTACTAGTGCCATTTCGTTATCCTTTATTTCCTTTCAAATTGTGATTTCAGATCGCCAAAACCTTTCATTTTCCCTTTGAGGTCCGGCAGACTCTTAAATAGCTGTTTAACTCTCTTAAAACCTTTGACTAAGCGGTTCACGTCCTCGACGTCGACGCCGCTTCCCTTCGCGATCCGCCTGCGCCGTGAAAATTCAAGTTCGTCCTTCTCCTGGCGCTCCCTTGGCGTCATGGAGAGGATGATCGACTCCATCTTCCCGAATTCCTTGTCGTCCACGTCGATATCCCCAAGCCCCCCTAATCCGGGCATCATTTTGAGGATGCTCTTGAAAGACCCCATCTTCCTCACCATTCCCATCTGCTTGAGATAGTCTTCGTAGGTGAAGGTCGCTTTGCGGATCTTCTTTTCGAGCTCTTCGCTCTCTTTTTCGTCGATGTGCTCCTTGGCTTTCTTCACTAAGTTGATCACATCGCCCATGCCGAGGATCCGGTCGGCCATCGAGCGGGGATTGAAAATCTGCAGGTCCCCTACTTTTTCCCCGACCCCTTCGAACTTGAGAGGCTTTTGAGTCACTTCGCGGATCGAAATAGCGGCCCCGGCGCGCGCGCTGCCGTCGAGCATTGTCAAAATCGTGCCGGTGATCTGCACCCGCTTGTCGAATTCGGCAGCCGTTTTCACGGCGTCCTGGCCCGTCGCCGCGCTCGCGACAAAAAGGATTTCTCGAGGAGAGAGCAGCGCCTTTAGCCGCTCCAGCTCGCCCATCAGCTCTTCATCGAGGTGAAGGCGTCCCGCCGTATCGACGATCAAGACATCGTATCCTTCCCGCTCCGCTTTCTCGAACGCCCGCTTTGCCGCTTTCAGCGGGTCTTTTTCCCCTTCCTCGGCAGAGACGGCGACGCCGATTTGGGCGCCGAGCGTCTTCAACTGTTCGACGGCAGCCGGGCGCTGCAAATCGCAAGCAGCCAAAAGGACTTTCTTATGCTTCTCGGTTTTTTGGACATATGCAGCGAGTTTCGCGCAGGAAGTCGTCTTTCCCGAACCCTGCAAACCGCACACCATGACAACAGAGATTTTCCCCTTCAAATCAAGAGGGGTTTCGTCGCTGCCCATCAAGGCGATGAGCTCGTCGTGAACCAATTTAATGAACTGCTGGCCGGGAGTGATCGATTTCAGAACAGCATCGCCAAGCGCTTTCTCTTTGACGCGCGAAACGAATTGGCTTGCGACCGAATAGTTGACGTCGGCATCCAAAAGGGCCAAACGAACCTCGCGCACAGCTTCGCCGATATTCTCCTCGGACAGGGTCTTTTTCCCCGTGAGGCCCGAGAAGAGATTCTGAAGTTTTTCAGTAAGAATGCCGAACATATAAAATGTCTTTTAAGGTCTTAAGTATACTCGAGAAAGTTATTGCATTTCAAGGAAAAAGAAGCGGTCTTTTCCAGACCAATCCTTGACAAGTTCGCTTCTGGCCCAAACCGGCGAGGAAAAAATGTTTTGCACTGCCTCTCCTTGAAGAGAGCCGATTTCCAAAAAGACTTTGGCGCCGGGGTTGAGCATCGGCGGCAGTTCGGCTGCGATCCGCTCGTAAAATTCAGTTCCCTTCTCCCCACCGACGAGCGCCATTTTCGGCTCGAAATCACGGACGGACGGGTCTAAAGCAAAATATTCGCTTACCCCTACGTAAGGCGGGTTGATGATCGCAAAATCGGCCCTTTCCCCTGCGAAGGGGGCGAATAAATCGCCTAAACGCAAGTCGACGTCCACCCCGTTCTTTTCGGCGTTTTCCTTTGCGAGGGCCAATGCCTCCGGCGAAAGGTCGGATAGGCTCGCTTTAAGCTGCGGGCATTTTTTTTTCAGGGAAATCCCCAGACATCCGGAACCCGTGCATACATCCCAAAGAACTCCGGGTTCCGAACCGATCCGCTTCGCGGCCGCATCAGCAAGGATCTCCGTCTCTTGGCGCGGGATGAGCGCACGGCGGTCGACTCGAATCGCGGCGCCGAAAAACTGCACTTCGCCAAGCACGTACTCGATCGGCTCCCCATCGTAAACCCGTTTGCAAAGCGGCCTTGCTTCCGCAAGCTCCTCTTCCCGGACAGGCTGGTCGAAGCGCATGTAGAGCTCGATCCGCCGGATTTTGAGGACGCGGGAAAGGATCTCTTCAGCCAGCCGGCGCGAGCGGCCTGCTTGCGTCTTTTCCAAATACCCGGCCGATGCGGCAAGGATCTCCCCGACCGTTTTCATTGCTTTAATTTTTCTTGGTAAAAGTAGTTTACGAGAGGCACCGTGAGATCGTCCAAATCGCCCTCCATGACCCGGTCTAGCTTATAGAGCGTGACGTCGATCCGGTGGTCGGTCACCCGGTTTTGAGGGAAGTTGTAAGTACGGATCCGCTCCGAGCGGTCGCCGCTTCCGACCTGAGTCGACCTAGAGGCGGACATTTCGGCCGCAGCCTTCCTCCGCTGCTCCTCGGCGATCCGGGATGAGAGGAGGCGCATCGCCTTTTCTTTATTCTTGTGCTGGCTCCGCTCTTCCTGGCAGGCGACGACAGTCCCCGTCGGAATGTGGGTGATCCGAACGGCCGAATCGGTCCGGTTGACGTGCTGTCCGCCCGCTCCCGAAGCCCGGTAAGTATCGATTTGGAGGTCTTTTTCATCGATCTCGATTTGCTCCGTCTCATCCGGCTCGATGAGGACGGCTACCGTAATCGCCGAAGTGTGGACCCTCCCCTGCGTCTCCGTGGCGGGAACCCGCTGCACCCGATGGGTTCCACCCTCGTATTGCATCAGGCGGAACACGTTCAGACCGGAAAGAGACATGATGTATTCTTTGTATCCGCCGATCTCAGAGGGCGCCGTCGAGAGGATCTCGCACTTCCACCCCTTTTGGGAGGCGTAATACTGGTACATCCGGACGCAATCGGCGACAAATAAAGCCGCCTCGTCGCCTCCGGTGCCGGCGCGCAGCTCCAAAATGATATTGCGGCTGTCGCGCGGATCGGGAGGGACGAGGAGGTTTTGCAAGCTGGAGGAAGACGCCTCGCGGATCGCCTCCAAGCGGGCGATTTCCTCGCGCAGCATCTCCAGCATCTCAGGATCGGATTCCGTCTCGAGAAGCGCCTTATTCTCCTGCAGCTGCCTTTCAGCCGACTTCAAGCGATCCCAGACTTCCTTCAGCTCGGAAAGCTGGGCGTGCTCTTGAGTCAATTGACGATAGCGTTTCTGATCGGAGAGCGTTTCGGGCGCGCCGAGCAGGTCTTCGACTTCTCGAAGCCGGCTCAGCAGCTTCTCAACTTTCTCGTTCACTTCTTCTTTTTCGTCTCTTTGACTTTAGCTTTTTTCGCTTCTTCCTGCTTGTCTTGAGCCCTTTTCACTTCCTCGACTTTGCGCTGATATTTTTTGGCGAACTTATCGACGCGGCCTTCGGAGTCGATGAACTGGTTCGACTTCGTGAAGAAAGGGTGGGAGGAGGAAGAAATGGGAACGCGGCAGACAGGATATTCCTTCCCTTCAAATGTTTCTTTTTCTTTTGTCTGAAGGGTGGTGCCGATAATGTAAGTCGATCCGGTTGAGGAGTCGACGAAGAGAACTTCCTGATAGGGTGGGTGCGTTTTTTTCTTCATAACCTGCTCGTTGAATAAACCCTATCGAATATAGCGGCGGTTTTGAAAAAAAACAACATTTTTCATTCCGGGAAGCGGACGCCCATTTTTGGAGAGGCTGGCCCCTAAAGATGGATTATGGTAAAAAAACTTTTATGGAAATCAGATTTACTCCTGCAGAGACCCCTTTTGCGTTAAAAATCCTCTTGGCGCTGATCTTGGCGTCAAGCCTTCTCTCCCATTGGATCGCCCCCTACCTCGCCTTGTCCGCCGCCGGCATCGCCCATCTTTATCTGTGGCAGTTCGCCACCTACGCGCTGATCCATCCGCTGCCGTCCGCAATCCTGCACTTAGCCTTCAACCTCTTCCTAATCTGGACCTTCGGCGCAAGTCTCATGGAAAGGCTCCACACAAAACTTTTTTTCAGCCTGTTCTTCGGAGCTGCTGCAGCCTCCGGTCTTGCCGCCTGGGGCGCGATGACCCTATTCCACACGCCTCTATATTTTCTCGGAAGCTCGGCTCCCCTCTATGCCCTGCTGACTGCCTGGGTGCTATTGAACCCGGAGGCGCGCCTTCTCCTCTTTTTCGCGCTGCCCCTCAAAGCGAGGCACCTTCTCCTGGGGCTTATCGGCTTTAATATCCTGATCGACCTTTCCCGCTCGAACTGGGTTCCTCTCTTTGCCTATCTCGCTTCGGTTCTCTTCGGCTATCTCTTCACCCTTGCCGCCTGCAGGATCCGCAGCCCCTTCCCGTTTCTCATGAAATTTGAAAACTGGGTTTTAAGGCTTTTGGAACGGCTGTCCCATCCTCGCCCAAAAGGGGTGCGCCACACGAAAATTTATGACTTCAAATCCGGGGAGCCGATCTTGAGCGACGATGAGTTCATGGACGCGATGCTCGCAAAAATCTCGCTATACGGCGAAGATTCGCTAAACCCGGAAGACAGAAAACGGATGCAGGAAATCTCCGAGAAAAAATCTCTGGGTAAAAAATTATAACCCATTTGAGCCAGTTGCAAAACTCTTCGGCGTGCGAAATCGCCCTTTTGAGCCATCTTAAACCCGCGCCTCCTCGCCTGCCCTTTCTGGGCAAGCCGCCGTCGGCGCGGGTCGGCAGGGCTTAGCCCTGCCTCTCAAGATGGCTCAAAATCATCGATTTTTCACTGCCGTGGAGTTTTGCAACCGCCCCACTTGCTTTTTTGGCTAAGATGGCGGCCTTGGCTGCCTGGATGCCATGAAGAACCCCTTCTTCGTAACGGAAAAGCGGGTTGAATTCCAGCTCCGGGAAATCGTTCGGCTGAAGAAGGTCATCGTCCGTAGCTGACGCGACGCTCCTCCGGGCCAGCCGGAGCAGAGCCTCTTTTTGCTGACAGATCATTTCATCCAATAGGATGAGGGTCTCTTTTTCCATGCTTTCTCCTCTTTTGGAAAAAACTGACCATCAGGTGGGCAGCTTCATCTTGAAGAATGCCGCTCGTAACCTGTATGGCATGCATCGGATGCTTCTCTTTAAATAGGTCGATCCAGCTTCCGTTCGCCCCCAAGCGGAGATCCGGCGCCGCCCAGACCAACCTCTCGACGCGCGATGCGAGAAGCGCTCCCGCGCACATCGGACACGGCTCCAAAGTGCAATAGAGAGTCGAATCGGCAAGCCGCCAGTTGCCGAGAACCCCGGCGCCTGCAGTAAGGCAGATCATTTCAGCATGAGCGGTCGCGTCTTGGAGAAGCTCCACTTGATTATGGCCCCTCGCAATCACTTGGCCGCCCCGCACAAGGACGGCCCCGACAGGAACTTCCCCTGCCTCGAACGCTTTTTGGGCCTCTTTCAGGGCCTCCCGCATGAATGCTGAATCGTCAGGACTCATTTTGAAGCAATCTGCTTTTGGAGCGATCGGATCTGTTTCTTCAGCGCTTCGACTTCCGTGGCATATTTTTTCAGCACCCCGGCGATTTTCCCTTCGCATTTTTCCTGCACGCGAGCGATTTCCCGAGCAAACTTCTCCTTCATCTGCTCGACCGTTTGCCGCTCATCCGCAGCCGCCGCTTCTTTTTGCTGAGCCGCCTCTTCCTTTAATGCCGCCTCGCGCAAGCTTTGGAAGACCGATTCGGGAAACACAACTCCGTTGAGGACGGAGAAAAGATAGACATTCAGGGCTCCGAATGAGGAGATGGCGCCCTCAAGGACTTTTTCGCTCTCTTCTTCCGTAAGTCCTTGGATCTCGCTATAGTCCTCCGAGATTTGACTGAGGCGCTCCGCGAAGTGGTTATATACGTCGCCGTGCTGGAACACCCAGTGGTTCACAACCCATTCTGCCAAGTCGGCGTCGCCTGCCAATAAATCTTTTTCGTAGGCTGCGAAAATTTCTTCCGTCGTCAGGCGGTTCAACGGGCGGTTGCCGAAGTGGGTTCTGGCAAAGGCGGGGCTTGCCGGAAGATGGTCGGTTTTAATGTCTCGCTTGATCGCGGCAAGGATCGTGGGGATCCAAGGGCGTATCGTTTCAAATTGATTTTTCATATCCGTCCCTCTAGTTAAAAACCGCTTGAAGCATACCACCGCCCCCGCAAAAAGGCAACGGGCTGAAGCCCAGCCTTGAACGATTATTCAAATTCGAGTACAATGCGTGTATTGACTTAAAACTTAACTCGGAGACCCTCCTCGATGTCTTTAGACAAAGGTACCAAGGAAGAAATCACTAAAAAATTTCAGTTGCACGAGAAGGATACTGGTTCAGCCGATGTCCAAATCGCTATTTTGACTGAAAGAATTGCTGAACTCACCGAGCATCTTAAGCTGGCTCCCAAAGACCACAGCTCAAGACTTGCTCTCCTGAAGCTTGTCGGCCAACGGAGAAAATTGCTCGACTATCTCAATTCAACGGACACGAAGAGGTACCAAAACCTAATCGTCCGCCTGAATTTAAGAAAATAATTTTATTGCAGGGAGGCCCCCCCTCCCTGTCTTCCTCCCCACACAGATTTCCGTCCCTCTTCTTCCCTCTAAGGATCCTTTTGGCATTTGTCTTTTAACCCTTTTTGTTTTACGCTGATCCGTTCATACAAATGGAGACACGTTAAAATGTTGCAGAGAGAAACGATCACAGTCCAAGTCGGGAGAAAAACCCTCAAATTCGAAACGGGCAAAATCGCAAGGCAAGCGAACGGGGCGGTCATGCTCCACTGCGACGAGACGGTCGTATTCGCTTCCGCGTGCGCCTCGCAATCCGCCGGCGAAGGCATCGACTTCCTCCCTCTCAGGGTCGATTACCAAGAAAAATATTCCTCCGCAGGACGCACTGCGGGCGGATTCATCAAACGGGAAGGCCGACCGACCGAAAGGGAAATCCTCGTAAGCCGCCTGATCGACCGCCCTCTCCGCCCGATGTTCGAAGACGGATACCATAACGAAGTTCAAGTCCTTGCGTACGTCTTCTCTTATGACGGCGTGAACGTGCCCGACGTCCTTGCGATCTGCGCTTCCTCGGCTGCGCTCGTGATTTCCGACATCCCCCTAGTCAAGCCGATCGGGGCGGTCCGGATGGGTTTTGTCGACGACGAGTTCGTCGTGAATCCAACCACCGAAGAACTGAAGCGCTCCCGCCTCGACCTCGTTCTGGCCGGGACGGAAGATGCGATCCTCATGATCGAAGGGTTCTGCGACTTCCTTACTGAAGAACAAGTACTTGAAGCGATCGAAAAGGGGCAGGAAGCCATTTCGGAGATTTGCAAAACGCTCGCCGCCTGGCGCGAAAAGCTCGGCAAGCCGAAAAAACTCGATACGATCCATAAAATCCCTAATGAGATTACAAACGCCGTCCACGCATCGGCTGCAGCCCTGCTCGAATCGGCTCTCCGCATCTCCTCGAAACAAGAAAGGGAAAAGACCCTTGCGGAAATCCAAGCGACAGTCATGTCCACTCTCATTCCGGCGGGACAAGAAGCGAAGCAGCTGAAAACCGACGTTCTCATGTCTTACAAAAACCTCCAATCTTCTTTGATGCGGAAAATGATCCTTGAAGAAGGGCGCCGCATCGACGGAAGAAAACTCAACGAGATCCGCCCGATCGACATCGAGCAGGCCATCCTTCCGCGCACCCACGGCAGCTCCCTTTTCACCCGGGGAGAAACCCAGACGCTTGCGGTGTGCACCCTTGGCGGAGAAACCTCGGGACAGCGCTACGAAGACCTGCATGGCGAAGGGCTATCCCGCTTTTACCTCCAGTATTTTTTCCCGCCGTTTTCAGTCGGCGAAGTCGGAAGAATGGGAGCTCCGGGACGCCGCGAAATCGGCCACGGCAAACTAGCTGAACGCGCCTTGTCCTCTATCCTCCCTAAGCAAGAGGAGTTCCCTTATGTCATCCGGATCGAATCGAACATTACCGAATCAAACGGTTCTTCTTCCATGGCTTCCGTATGCGGCGGATGCCTTGCGATGATGGACGCCGGAGTGCCGGTCAAACGACCAGTTTCCGGTATCGCAATGGGCCTGATCCTGGAAGACGGGAAGCATGCGATCCTCTCCGATATCCTCGGCGCGGAAGATGCGCTCGGCGACATGGACTTCAAGGTGACGGGCGACGACCGCGGCATCAGCGCATTCCAAATGGACATCAAAGTCGAAGGGATCACCCACTCGATCATGCAGGCGGCTCTTGCCCAAGCTAAGGAAGGCCGAACCCACATCCTGGGCAAAATGCTCGCGGTCTGCCCCAAGCCGAAAGAAGAAATGTCGACCCACGCGCCGCGGATCGAAACGCTGCAAATCAAGCCGAGCAAGATCGGCATCGTCATCGGCCCCGGCGGAAAGCAGATCCGAGCGATCGTCGAAGAGACAGGCGCCCAGATCGATATCAACGACAGCGGCCTGATCAGCATCGCTTCGAACAGCGCCGATTCGATGGCCCGCGCTAAAGCCATCATCATCAACCTCACATCGGAGGTTGAAATCGGCAAAACGTACACGGGCCGGATCACGTCGATCATGCCGTTCGGGTATTTCGTCGAGATTTTCGGCAAAGAAGGACTCTGCCATATTTCCGAAATCTCCAAAAACCGACTGGCCAATATCCACGACGCGCCGTTCCGCGAAGGGGACTCGATCGAGGTGAAGGTGCTGGATGTGAACGACCGCGGCCAGATCAAACTGAGCCACCGCGCTGTCCTCGAAGCGCGCGAGCACGCCCACAGATAGACAGATAGTTTGTACCCGCCGACCTATCGTCGGCGGGCTGCTTTGCGAAACCGCAAGGATCACCCGTATGCAACGAATCTTATCCCGAGAACTTCCGAACGCCATTGGCCAACAGGTTTTCATCCGCGGATGGCTGAACAACCTCCGCTCCCTTGGAAAAGTCTCCTTTCTCGTATTGCGGGATCGGACAGGCTTTGCCCAAGTCGTGATCGAGAGCAAAGAGGAGCTTGCGAAAGTCGCCTCGCTCCAGCCCGGATCGATCCTTTCCATCCGCGGTCAGGCAGCAGCCTCCCAGTCGGCCTTTAAAGCCGAAATCGTTGAACCTGCGATCGAGGTCGAAAACCCGATCCGCGAGGTGCCTCCGATCGAATACTACAAACCGGAAATGCAAGGCGACCTCGAGTTCATTCTCGACCACCGCCCTATTTCCCTCCGAAACCGGCAGATCCAGGCCGTGTTCAAAATCCAAGCTGAAATCGCCCATGCCTATCGCCTCTACATGCACGACACCGTCCAAGGCGTCGAATATTTCGCCCCTAACATCATCGGCGCTTCATCGGAGGGCGGAGCCGAGTTTTTCAACGTCGATTATTTCGGCTATACCGCCACTTTGGCCCAAAGCAGCCAGCTGTATAAGCAAATCATGGTCGGGGTCAATGAGCGAGTCTTTGCCTTGATGCCCTTTTTCCGAGCCGAGCCTTCCCAGACATCGCGCCACCTATCCGAAGGGAAGCAGTTCGAGTTCGAGATGGGTTTTTTCAACCACTGGCATGAAATCCTGGATATCCAAGAAGGGTGCATCAAGTTCATCCTCCAATACCTCCACCGCCACTCAAAAGCGGAAATCGAAACCCTCAAAGGGAGCATCGTCGAAGCTCCGGCCGACGTCCCGTTCCCCCGCCTTACCTTCAAAGAAGCCCAAGAGCTTTACTTCGAAAGGACAGGGATCGACGAGCGGAGCGAGCCCGATTTGAGTCCTGCCGCCGAGAGGGAATTATGCGCGTGGGCCAAGGAAAAGGTAGGAACCGACCTCGTCTTCATCACCGATTGGTACGTCTCGAAACGTCCTTTTTACTCCTTCCCGAACGAACAAGATCCAACGCTGACGAATACCTTCGACCTTCTTTGCGCCGGAACGGAGATCACTTCCGGCGGCCAGCGGCGCCATGCCTACGAATCGATGATCGAAGGGATCCGGATGAAGGGGATGAATCCCGCCCATTTCGAAGACTACTTAAGCATCTTCAAATACGGCATGCCCCCGCACGGCGGTTTCGGGATGGGATTGGAGCGGCTTACGATGACCCTCCTCAAACTCAAAAATATCCGGGAGGCGAGCCTCTTCCCTTCGGATCCGAAGCGGATCGCCGGCAACCGGATCAAGGCCCATATCTTTTTCGGCGGCGAAAATATCAGGAACGAAATCATACGCCGCTGCCGCGATAAAGGGATCCAGTTCGAACACAAGGCGCACGAGCCCACGCCCACATCGCAAGATTCGGCCCGCGCGCGCGGCACCCGGATCGAAGAGGGGGTCAAATCTTTGATCCTTAAGGGAAAAAGCAGCAAGAAAAATTACCAATTCAATATCCCCTCGCATCTCAAGCTCGATATTAAAGCGGCATCCGAAGCGGTTGGGGAAAAATGCGAGTTCGAGGAACCTGCGGCCATCCAAGAGCGCTTCGGTCTTTCCGTCGGAGGCGTGCCTCCGTTCGGCAACCTGCTCAACCTCGATAATTTCTTCGACGAAGAGATCCTCACGCAAAAAAAGGCCGCATTCAACTGCGGCCTTCCCACAGAGTCGATCATTATGGAGTCTAAAGATTTAGCGAACCTGGCAGAACCTAAGTTCGGCAAGTTCGCTAAAAGCTAACGGCGCGTGGTATACCGGAAGGGATTCAAGAATCGGAAGCCAGCAAGGAGGCACCTCTAATTTAAGCCAAGCGGAGCTGGCGTCGAAGCAACTCAACCTGAAAGGTTAGGCGATGCAGACAGGTCTCAAATGAGATGGCTGCCCGACGCAGCTGGAAGCACTATATACTTAAATGGGTTCACGCAGCCGATCTATTAATGGGTTCCCCCCCATTTCGAATAGAGTAAGGCTTGCATATTTGGCGATGAGGGAGAAGCCTTCGGTTGAATCGGGGTGGGGGGAACGCTTGCATCCTTCACGTCAGACTCTTTATCCTCGATTTTAAGGCGCTCTAAATGCAGCACTCCCTCCACAACCGTAACCGTCTTCTGAATGAAAGGAGCCGCTTTGAGACCTTCACCTGCTAGAAAATCGGCTTTAAATACAGAGCTTCGCATGGCTTTAATATCCGTATTCCCCCATCCGGCGCCGGGCTGCAATGATTCCGCTAAGCGGGAGATTTCGGCATCTTGATGCCCCTCTCCATTTTCTACAGGTCGGTGGAATCCGGCAGACGCTGCGGTATTATTTTTCGGATCCAAATTGACAGACATGAACACCTCTTTGTTAAAGGAGCCAAGAGATTAAGATTTAGTTTGATGCGTGTCAAGATTATTTTATACCCCCAAGATGGTCCAGGGGGCATCAAAACGGCAGCGAAAGAAGCTTCGCCTACGACTGACCGTTGCTCAAACGCACCGGCGTATTAGAAGGAACTGTAACTACAATTTCAGGAGAGGAAGGCGGCGAATTTTCCTTCTTGTCTTGAATCTCCTTTGCATTCAAGGGGCGGACAAGAAGCCTTCCCTGAACGAAACGATTCGTTCTGACGAGCGTTCCTTCAACGCCCGCTTCCTGAGAATCATCAGTAACCTGAGCGCCAACCCTCTCCATCCCTTTTCTAGGATTTGCCGTAGGGGGCCGGAGAGAACCATTTGAAAGAAGCGCTCCTAGTTCTTTTTGAGAGTCGGTCTGCAGGAATGCATTTTCTCCTGAGTCCGGGTACTCGGCGCCGCTGATTGCTTGTTTATGACTTGGGTCGAAATTGACAGACATAATTTGTCCTTGGTTAAAGACTCATGGAGTTAAGTATCGATTGCCGGATTGTCAAGATTTTTTTAAATCCCCGAGCGACAACCCGGGGAACGAAAAGCGGATACTTACGCGCTTTTTACCAAGATTTTAAGCGGCTTGGCAGCACGGCTTTTTTGAAACTTAAGTTTCAACACACCGTCCTTTGAGACAGCCTCTACGCTTCCGTGTTCATCCACGCGACCCGGAGGCAAAGGGATCCAATAGGAGAAACTGCGAGACCCCATGAGATGAATCTTCACGCCGGTTTTTTCAACTTCCCCTTTCCCCTCGATCGAAACGCCCCGGCGATCGAAGGATACCTGGATATCCTCAGGTTTCACTCCGGGCAGCGGCGCCTCGAGATATACCATTTCCTCATCTTCATACAAAGAAACGCCCGATTCCTTCGTCTGAGAAAGTCCTTTCAATGGAGCCAAAAAGCCCCGGAACGGAGCAATTTCATCCAAGAGTTCTATACATGCCTGATTCATGGTTCCTCCTTAACTGATGTACAAACCGCAATCTTTGCGGTATACCCACATCGTATCTTAAGGGACCCGATTTTGTCTAGCACTCTAAGCAGTCGAGTGCCAATATATTTGGCAATACACTCAACGTCAACTAGATAAAAGATAGGCAATCTCTAAGAGAGACACCGCGACAGCGAGTCCAAAAAGGAGGACGAGCATCCCCTTTTCGCCCGGAAGCTGCCGGCGGGAAAAGCCGGCAGGCTTCACATACCTTCCTGCCCAGACGATTGCAACAGGCAGGAGGCCATTCAGAAACGCTTCTCCAAATCCCCCTGCAAAGCCAAGCGCGGTCACGAAAATCGCCGGGTCGATAGAGGAGAGAGCAAATGGCGGGGCGAAGGCGATCGCGCAAAGAATCCAACGGGTAGCGCCCGTCCTCTTGATTCCGCATCCGTCGCCTAAAAAATCGACCAGCGAAAAAGCAACGCCGAGCATCGACGTCACAATCGCGAAAAACGCGAAAAACTGCCCCATTTGCATCACCCAGGGAGAGCCGGTTAGCGTCTGCAGGCTTTGAGTCGCGGGCATCCCCTCCCTCAACGCTTCCTCGATCGAACCAAGCGGCACTGCGCCGAGGATCAGCCCCTGCCAGAGAATGAAAACCGCGAGCGGGATAAGGGTTCCGTAAAAAATAGACCGGCGGACAACGCGAGCGTCTCGATTAAAATAGGAGACGAGGGACGGGATCACGTTGTGATAGCCGAAGGCGCTGAAAAGGATGGGGGCGGCAAAGAGGATTTCCGACCATTCGATCCGCTCGAACCGCTCGAAAGAGAGGATGGAGGAGCCTGCGCCGAGAAGCGCGAAGTAGGCGAGGAACATCGCGGTCATCAAGAGATAGTTGATCCGGTCGACCCACTTCAAACCGGCGGCGACGATCCCGCCGAATAACATTCCGAACGCAAGATACCCCCAGACCCCGGAAAGGGCAAACCCCATCGTGTTTTGGACGAATGCGATGAAAATCGGGGCGCCCGCCGCATAGTAAGCGACCATGAGGCAGTAGTAGAGGAAGAGATAGACTGCGCCGGCGATCCATTTGCCGCTTTTGCCGAGGAACCGTTTCGAAATGGAAAGGACGTTTGCCCCCTCGTGCATCCAGAGAGTGGCTTCCAGATACAGATACCCCGTTGCCAGCATGAATAGCCAAACGGCAGCCGTAATCGCCACCGCGGGTAAAAAGCCGGCTTTCGCCGTAAGGAGCGGAATGCCAAGCATCCCCGCCCCGATCGTCGTCCCGGAGACGAGCAGCGTTCCACTGACTGTTTTATTGAACATAATCCAAGCGATTTTACATGTTTAAGGAGTATACCGAAAGGATTTAGGAATTCTTGACGATCATCCAAGTAAAGGCGGTTCCGAACGCCTCAAAAAATAGCATCGAGGGGTGGAAGGAAGGGATGCTCCGGGTGAAAGTCCGGGCCGTCCCCGAAAAAGGGAAGGCCAACGAAGCCCTCTCCGCTTTCTTAGCCGAGCGGTTGGATTTGCCGAAATCAGCGGTTCGGATCGTCTCAGGCCATACGGGACGAATCAAACGGGTCGAAATCGAAGGGCTGTCGAAAGAAGAAATCGAAAAACGTCTACAGTAAGGGATCTTCCGAGGAGACGATTTTCGCCCCTTTTTTCTTCATCGCCTCAACCGCCCTGTTTTCATCGCCGAGGCGCCGGTTGATCGACCGGCATGCGTCGAGGATGACCGTCACCTTGAATCCGAGTTCCAAGGCGTCGAGGACAGAATAGAGGATGCAATAATCGGTCGCCACTCCGACGAAATAGAGGTCTTTCAGCTTGTGTTCGGCGAGGTAATCGGCCAGCCCTGTGGACCGGTGCCGCTCGCTATCGAAAAACGCGCTGTAGCTGTCGACCGAAGGGTCCGTCCCTTTGCTAAAAACCGCTTCGATCCGTTTCGTTTCCAGTTCATCCGCCCATTCCGCGCCCCGGGTGTCTTGGACGCAGTGGTCCGGCCAGAGAATCTGCTCAACTTCGCCCGCTCTAAAGACCTCTCCGACCCGTTTTCCGTGCGCCGAAGCGAAACTCATGTGTCCCGGCGGATGCCAGTCCCTCACGCCTATGATGTGGTCGAACTTCGGGATCAGCTTGTTGATCGTGGCTACGATGAAATTCGCTCCGCTGACCCCCAGCGCCCCTCCGGGGAGGAAATCGCGCTGCACATCGGTGATGATCAGAGTTTTCACTATTTTTTTGGCCACTTCCCACCTCTTAATTTCCCGATAAGCTCGAGCTTTTTATGGTAGAGCCCAACCTCCAGCCCTGCGAAATACGGCTGCGGATTGACGAACCGCTCCATACTCGGCAAGAGCCGGGACAGTTCTTGGCTAGCCCGCTTCTGCACCTCGGAAAGGGACGGAAAATCATAGACCAACTCCCCTTTCCTGAAAATAGGAACGAGGAGGTCTTGCGACTCGCAGTTCCCGAACGCGCGCTCGATATTCGGATCTTGGAAATCGACCGCTCTCAAGGGAAATTGGAAAGGCGTCAGCCCGTCGTAAATCACGTCGCCCGCATAGTGCTTCCCGTCGAAAAAGCGGCGGATTTGTAAAATGCCCGGATTAGTCGCCTTGGCGGTTTGCTCGGACAGTTTGATCCGGTGGA
>Ga0169931_10006998_pt1 | contig 16847 bp, 9 predicted proteins | sample Kivu_15m_20L_FD_129675 | JGI IMG/M metagenome (GOLD analysis project Ga0169931, IMG submission 129675) | Freshwater microbial communities from Lake Kivu, Western Province, Rwanda to study Microbial Dark Matter (Phase II) - Kivu_15m_20L... | ecosystem: Environmental > Aquatic > Freshwater > Lake ...
AACCCCAACCCCAACCCCAACCCCAACCCCAACCCCAACCCCAACCCCAACCCCGCTATCTTTTTAGCAAATATTGTTTTGCTATTTAAAATAAATATCATTTTTTTAATAAAAATCAAAAAAATCTATTTGAAACTCCCTAAGAAGTCTTTATAAGCTATCTTTGTTTATTTTTGTGAGTGTAATGTGTGTGTTGTGAGATATGTTTTGGCGCTGAGTTGACTTGTAATAATTATGAAATTTCTTTCATCGCTGCTCTTCTTTACCAAGTACAAACTGCCCCACCTAGCGAAGTGCTCACCTTCTACATCCCCATCTTCTACACATTCCGCTTCCTCTCCAGCTCCGATCCCTAAAAAATATCCCGTATTTTAAAGTTCTGGTGCGTACTCAGCATCGCATCCATCCTGCAATTCTTCCTCGGCTACATCCTTGCTTAGTAGATGGCTTTTAATATAGAAATTTGGACATTGTTATCGATTTGGTGCTTCACGTTGTGCTCATCTGGAACTAGTTTACTTACAGTCAGCTGATCTACGATTCTTTCATAAGGCCTCTATACAAGAATAATCAGTAAGGCATCACCAAGTTCTCTAAAATATTGGAAAGTTTCTTTGAATAAAAGAGCAGAGCAGTTCAGAGTCATGTCAGTCAAAGCGCAGGCGACAGTAAAAATATAAAGATATAGAAATCAAAGGCTTTATCGGAGACATTTTGGTGGGCACTCTGAATCCAGGCAGCAAGCAAAACAAAGAAACTGGTATCCGCGACTCCAGATACTCATCTGAAGACGACGAAGAGGCATATGGTAACTAAAATAAGGACGATTGAGATTGATCGAGTACTTTCGATATCACTAAAAGTATCCTTTTTATTAGTCGTTTTATTTATTCAAACTCGTAAGCTATTGCATAAAATTCAAAGTGTATCATAATGAAGGTTTACTCATAGTATTATTATTATCATTTTCTGTGGTTTCTGAATGTACTTATGGTCATGGCCATATTGTCTATCTACATAGATTTCAAGGCCAAATACTACCTGTTGCTATGCAGATAGTTCATGCTTTTGCGAAATCTAAACTGCTATGGGCTCAACTACTATTGATATAAGCCCTGATTGCTGCTAGGTCTACTTCCTCGTTCTCTGCTATTCCGTTGACTACTAGGTAAGATATGGATGTTGTTGCGCTGATTGATAGGTGAGACTTGAATGTCTAAAGAGGGACTTTGAGCCTATGCGATTGTCTTACGTCTTGTGTCCTATATATTCCCCAACAGACTTCTCCCTTTTGTCATCTCTTTACGCATCGCTTGAATATTTTTAGGTAAAGCAAGAATCTCACAACGGTCTTCAAGAGGAAACAAATTTTTAGCAAGCATGGTATACCTCACTTTGTTCTATTACACAAAGTTTTTTACTCTTTTTTGCTATGAAACTGTTTTCTTGGGTTATTAAGGAACCGGCTTAGTTTAAGTTAAACGATTGGTTTTGAGTTGACTTATTCTTCTAAACTGTTTTTTAGCTGGAATTCTGGATTACTTAGGGCTCATTCTGGCAGACTCTTGAGCTTTGAAAGAAACAGATTTTCTAGGTTTTTAGGAGAAAGGTGGTTCTACGATTAAAATTTATTGATCTTAAATCTATATTTCTGGGATGTCAAAATTAGATTAATCGCGTTACTGTGTGATCCTACCAATCTGTTTCTTGTAGTTCTTTTTTTAATTAACGACCAAAGATGTAAATTGTACGAGTTTGTATGTCTCCATGTCTTATCCTTCATCGTGGTCATCAGACTCTACGTCCTCTTAAAAGTTCTTAGGATTATTTGCTAGTTTCATCTACTATATCAACTACAGATAAAAATTGCCTTTCTTGGACTTAAGTAGCAACTAAAATTAGTCTTCTTTGTTAACTTTTTCGTCTTTGCTGTTTCTATCTTCCTTACCTGTTTTGAATACTTTTGCAGCAGTGTTCAAACGCTGTTCTTTTTGTTTCTATCTCAAAGCCTTTCTTTCTCGCATCAAGCTCTACAGTTCCAGCAAAGTCTATACAAAACTATTCGTGCCGTTTGCTATACTTTTACCCATTTCTTTCCACAGTGGCTACTAAAACGGAAAAGTCTTCATATGCTGTGGATGATAAAACAATCCTAAAGAAGATTAAACAGTGTATGAATATGGTATCTTTAGTTGATTTAGCATTACAGCTCGCCCTGTGCTTTTCTTTTGGTCTGATATCATGAAAGAACAGCTGTAAAAACGAAATCTTGGATCAATTTTTTATATCAATTTCGGCAACAAACGACATTTATAGTATTATTGATGTGATAAAGGATAGTTAGGTCCATAAAGAAATGTATTTTTTTTACGCGAGTGCCCATGAAAGTCCATAAACATCAAAACCCCATACTTTCGTTGCAACTTGGCTGTAAAACTTTTAACCGAATACATCTAAGGATACATTTCTTTGTTAGAAGACATGAACTAACGATTAAGATCCTTACCTGAAATACTCGATCGAGTATTGCCTAGCACCACTCCATCTGGGTTGAGCATGGGTATTATAAAGAAATTGCAGCGACTTCTCAACTAGATGGCTTCTTTGCTATCCTACATCAAAAATTATATGAAACCTTTAAGAACATGTGAGCCGTTGGACTATCCGGGGTGCACCCTACCTGTGACGATGATGTTTTTCTTCTTTTTTTATTTATATTGATGGTTTGTTATGTGAAGTATAGGCAGGTCTAGACCGCTTAGAGACTTGCCTATTGAAGCTTTTTTGACAAATTAAGATTTACAATACGTTTATATGTCTTTTTGCAGTTGACTGTAGGTGTAAGGGACACAATATGCGAAAAATATTTAATCTTATTCTTCCTAAAATTGATAATTAAAAGACAAATGATACGACGACGGTATGCTGATGCTCTCATATACGATCTAGTATCGAAGATCGCATGCTTAAAAAGTACATTCAGGTAAATCCTGTGACCAAGATTTTTTATTTTTTAACCAAGCTTTTTTTGAAAACACAAAAGGTCTCATACCTTGTTCATATAGGGAACTTGGATTGGTTAAATTGCATATATTTAGTGTAATTTTATCCATTTTTCGTCCATTTTTGACTGAAAAAAAGAACCAAGAAGTATGTCCTCTTGTGTTCGAATCTATTCTTAAAAATAAATCGAACTAAGTAGGCTTGACTTTAATAACACAGTCTAAATTTCCAGACTAGAATGTGCTATCGAATATGTACTATTTTCCAAGGGGTATAGTCGGATTCATTCCTTAAAACGCCCTGTAAAATATTGCAGATTTGTAGTGTCCTCCTGAGCTTTTGCCCTTAATATTATCATGCATACTGCATTGAGAAAACAATTAGTAATTTTTCTGAGATTTACACGATATTTTGGGAAATGAATGACATTTGCTAGTTCTGATTTATCAGGTAGATGGTCCTAGCTGTGATTGATACCATATTTTTTGTGAAGTGCAAGCGTGTTGAGTGGCCTTGGACCCAAGTAAAGCACACGATATGGATGCTGGCTGTTGAGTTTAGTGAATTATTTGGATATAATTTCGAGTGGAAAGTACTGGAACTCTAGGGGAATGGATGGAGTTTTATCGTCAGGTAACTAGCTGAGTTATATAAAGAGTACGGAAGTAAAAGATTTATGTCAGGTTCTTAGTGGATGTCATCCTTTTCCATCTTATTAATATATTTATCACATGGGTCAAAAGTAATAATCTAATATCTAATAACTACCAAAAATAATTGACAAAAGCTAAGATTTTTATTCAAAAAAGTACAAAGATTCGATAAATGTTGAGATGATAATCAGCAAGTAGTCGTTGTGATTCCACATTTGCTTAAAAAGATGTCTCCCTTGCATACCCATGCGTTATTTTCGCAAACTTTTTCCGGATTGTAAGTCCTATAGACAGTGTTGCTAGTAGCTTTCGGTTTTACATCAAGTAGTCTTATATATGCAGGTATGAGGCTACGCAGATATAAGTCGTTGTCTTTGGCAAAATTATCACATCTCGAAAGTACCTTAAATTCTATGAAAACCGTTTGTATAGTTCCAAGCTTTAGGTTAAATAGTGAACGATTCATGCTTGATGATATGAAAATGACAAATATAAGCATCATCTGGCCACCGAAGGCAGTTTATTGTTCTCATTTCTTCGCACCATATGGCTCTATGGGTTCACCTTCCGTCCTGGTAACTTCTGTTCGGCCGCCACTGCCCTCATCAACTTGGAACCTGAATGTTTGAGCTAAGAATCACAAGACAAACACATCCACGGATGCTTGGATATCGACCCTTAATTTTAATTCTATAGCGCATGTTGTTCGTAGACTTGCATGATGAAATTATTCAATCGAGTTTATATTCTTTTTAGTGATTTTTAATGATCTTTGCTTTATACTTTTTTGTTTATACTAGATTTACAGTCTTACATCTATCTTACGAGTTAGTTGACTATAACTGCAAGGTCGTTGCTTGTTACTATCTTGCCTTCAAGTTGTTTAACACCAGCCTGTAGTTATACTTTAAGTTTCTGCATTTTTGTTGATAAATTTTTCCAATCTTACTTGGTCTAGTTGGGTTTAATCAGAATAGTTTTGGTTTAGATTGAGCCTGAGTTGCCGTTGACTAGTAGTTCTTCGAACTATTATCTGAGTCTATTCATTTATTTTCTGATTTATTTACGTAATTGCTGATTGTTATCTTATTTGAACTGCATGATTCGTGTAGCCATTCTTTGTTTTTTCTTCTCAGTAGTCTCCTCAGGATGTTAGTCTTAGTCCTTATCAAACTTCATCAATAGGTCCATATAGTCATTTTTGAGCATCTCAACGTCACTGATCAGTTAATTAATTCGATCATCGTTGCCTTATTTATTAGTGATGGCAGTTTAGTTGAGCTTGGGATCCCTACGACGTGGCACTGATTGTGGTGACAAAAGATTGCTCATTTTATCTTTCTGCGTATGGAAAGATTAGCCTTAGTTGTGCTCATAGTCATATTGCAACAACTCATGTGATCTTTCGAGCATATCTAAATTTTTCTATATATTCTGCATCTTGTTAGTGTTTTCCTTAAGCTGAAGATCAATTATCCTCGTTTTGTCCATAAAACTTTATCGCATTTTCAGGAATTCTTTAGCCAAAATGTTCACTCTATCCTATATGTCTTCCTAAATCGAGTTTTCGCTTGCCAAGTTTAGTTACATGTCGAACATCCCTTTTTTGAAAGACTTTGATGAATTTCTTTTCATTCTTTCATATATTTACTTATCAGTCGGCTAGCTCTGGTCGTGCTCAGTTTAGTTTCTTATGTTTTATTTGCTAACCAGCTGAGTTTTGGATGTTCTTAAAGGTCTAGGGTCAGTATTTTTGTGTTTTTTTGTTTGAATGTGCTTCGTCAAGGTCTATATATTAGCCTTTCTCAGCTCGTTTTCCTACTAAAGATCAGTGATTCTTTCTCTAATGCTCAAAAGAGCCCGCTAGAAGGGATTTAGGTGAGTTCCTGCTTTCTATTCATTTCTTTTGGGAGGGTTCACTAAGGATTCTTTTCTAACAATAGTCTTCTTTTAACCCTAGATTAGTTGTTCCTTGTACTAAGTCTAAATGATTCTGCTTTGCCTGCTGACCTTAGAGTTTTTGTTCTCACTCTGATCCTATTCACTGTTTGCCTCCTCAAAGTAGCCCATTTGTTCGTTCATCTAGCCGATATATTGCTCATGAGCCCGTACTAGCTCGCCCTGCTATTTACATAGACCAGCCAAAAGACTGACCTATCTTTGATTTGCATTCATATTTTGTGTTATTTTGTGCTGCTATGCTGATAACTTAGCAACTTGTGCCTGAAGGTCCTGCATGAATGTGCTGATGATGTTGAAGTTGTTGGCTATGCACTGGACGTCGAAGTTGACGGTCATTAGGTTTTAGGTCTCAAGTTCCATCTATAGAAATTTTTTAATAGAAATATGAAATAGTATAAAGAGTAAACGACTAGCATCTATAAATAATCAATAATCATATATAGAATTGTTGCGTCTTCCGGCCTATTTTACCTTCATCTGTTCTTTCAAAATACCTGCCAATAGTCGAGCAGATCTGTCTTTTTTAAGTCTCTACTAATTAAGGTAATTTTTGTGCTGGGAAATCAAAAAGTCGGTCTTGGAGTTTTACTGTATTACTTTCTTTCGTTGAATGTCTTATTTTTATGATCTATTCTGATTCGATTACTTAATAAAGCCTTTGAGTTCGTTTTAGATGTTCCATTTTTTACGATATTCGTGCTGGTAGTCTCTACGATGCATCTATATTCAGGTATTTTTACTTGAAGATATACAGGTACGGGTCTTTCTTGATGCTTTCTTGCGCTTTTGTCAGTATTTTCAATTTTCTTATCATAATTCATTTATCTGTAGCTTTGAAGAATACCGAGTTATTTTTTGAGTCTTTACTAAGGTTCTTGATATCTTATTTTTCTAGAATTTCCTTATTATTTTGTACCCTAGAATCTACTTAATGCTTGATCATAATTTTTCCTATTGTTTTGCAAATTAGAAGCACTTCTTTAATGCCTTAACCCTCTTTACCTCATACTTGATTTATCTTGAATGTTCTAAATAGCTTATTGTTATCTTCTTGGCGTCAGTGTAGCTATTCTTTGCCTATAAAGCATATCTTTCTGCCTATCCGCTTAAGTCAATACAACATTTTGCTTTACGATAAACGGTGAGCCCTTTTGCGTATACTACTACGGATAGAAAAGATGGCTGCTAACAAAAGACGGGTTCACATAATCTTTATTGCGTTGACCATCTTTGAAAGGACTATGAAAAATAGTCGCGTTGTCTTTCTTGTTGATCTCCCGATTGACGTAGACTGCTCTGTGCGAGCAACTTCTTTCCAATCTGGGACTGACCGAACCCTCACCGTATGGTCTGCGCATATGACTGTTAAAATATATAGTTATTATCTCATATCATTCTTCCTATTTTTTAACCTACACAGGTTTTGGCGCCTTTTCTTTCTTCTCCATCTGCTCAAGCAACAACTTTCGTTCGGCTCTCAGCTTTTCCTGGAGTTGATGCATGAAGGCCTCGTTGTTGCGGAGAACTTAGCGACGCTGAGCACCAATCAAATCTTGTTCTTACTCTAAATAGAACACAGTATACCTGGATGTTCGGCTTACTACTCGTCGTAGTCGTAGATCTCAAGTCCTTGCTTGTTGATCACAGGCTTCTTAGCAACGATTCTTGTATTTTTGTGAGTCTAGCTTGGACTGATAGAATCGCCTAGAGATGGAGTGGCACTACGTTCGTCCTGAGGTTATTAAGATGTATTCAAAATTTAAAGATATTTGTTCAAGGCTTCTTTGAGTTTTTCAGGGGTATCTGGTAGCTGCACTTGCAAATTCTTTTTATCGATGGCGCTTAGTTTTTTGAGCTGCCTGACAACCCACTGGCCCATCTTTTTGATAAAGTTATAAGCAGAAGTAGCTTTCTGATCGACCACATCGAACTCTTTGATTTCTTCTGAATATATATAAAATTACCATGCAAGTCTTGTGACTTGATCTTGATATTTTGCAACACATCAAGTTCCATCTATAAAGCCTTGAATTCATGTATCAGTCCTTCGGCTTCGTTCTTCAGAGATTAAATAGTCTTTTAGTTGTCAGAAATCTTGCTTAGCAGCTATCCGTATACGATTTATTTGTTCATATATTTGTTCACTAGAGTCTGTCCATCACTCACTCCGGTTGCTGTTTTTATCTCCAAGAAGGCATCTTAGACTAATCTGAATTTCTACATTTATTTGTCGATTTTATTTCGAAGCATCTGACTTACGAATCTGTGTGTCAGAATGATCTTCCTCCACGATTTTTAGGAGTTGTCTTTGTCTTGAATGGCTCTCTATGCAATGTGTGCTAGTTCATCTTTTCTATCTTCATTTGTCTATACCAAAACTTGTTTCTCTCCAATCATGTCCTTGAGATGTTGCATATGTTCCTATCTTTATGTATGCTAGGCTCTCACTTCCCTCTCCAGCTTGATATAAGTCTTGACTGCTCTATCTTCTGATTCTATTATTTAAGTGCCTTCTTTCCTGTATATGTTCAGTTGTTTTTCCAAGTAAGATAACCGTTTTTCCTGATCGAACTTCCTCTGATCATACACAACCTTATCCGCCTTGTGCCTAGCCTCTAATGCCAACAACACCTTTTTCTAAGTCTCAGTAACATCCAGCAAATCTTTTTTATCTTGTAATTCTTTCCTCAATGCTTAGGCTTTGGTCTTAGCTTAGTTGATTTGGAAGTCCTCTCCGTTTTTAAATATCGTATATTTGCCCATATCTTACTACATGAATATGGATTTACCTTCATTTTATCGATGCGTGATTCTAGGGCAGCGGTTTTTTTTTTGATATCATCGTATTTCTTCCTGACGTCTGCTAGGTTAAAATGGGCTGAATTGTACTTGCCCTAGTTGGGCTAGTTTGGCTCCACTCGAAGCTTGTTCAGATCGTTGCCTGTAAGCATGGAGAGGTCTGCGTGTCTGAGTAGGGCTGGGCTTACTTGATGCCTCGGTTGACAGAGTTGAGAGCTGCGAACTAGTTGTCTAGGAAACTCTGGGAGGTCTTGCGGAGGGAACCGGTCTTGGTGATGCGGTGGAGACGGAAGGACTGAATGAAGTGAATGGTACGTTAGCTCTGCTGGTTTTCATAAGAAATATGTATAACTTTTAAATGCAACTAACAAACGGCTCATATCACCAAATAACAACACAAATAATAAATCTAAACTACGATTTAGAATACGCTTAATAAACTATAGATTAGTATTCTTATTTTGATTCTTTCTTTTTACTTTTTTGATGTTATTAATTTTATTTTCAATGATAATCCTCTAAAACCTGACCCTGACAACTTCTAGGGCTGCCTTCACCAACAGCACCCAAAAAATAATAAAGGTGACCATAAGTATGTATCACTACATGCAGATAATCAACTAATTAGTTCTCAGCCTGCTGGAGCCAAAAGTGCCACTTGCATGTAATGGAAGTAACCAATGTCCCTGCCTTTCGTGCCTAATGCTTAGTATTAGTTTTAGATCATCGATGTGTATAAGTTTGGCTACAATCCATAGGACTTGGTCAGGGTCATTGGGGGAAAGTTTACTATTGAAGCCTAATAGGCATACGCGAGTTGGTAAGTTTTTACAGATAAAAAGCAAAAATCAGGGTTCCTTTCAGCCAATATAAGGACTAGAAATAAGTATGTGCCTATCAAGGCTGGGCCGAGGGTCGATCAAGTCCTCACAATATCTTCCATAGTAGGTAAAAATATACAGATTAAGCATACATGACTACCTTGAAACAGAAGCGAGGATACATCCAAGTGACCATTGAGGGCAAAACTGATAAAATATACAAGACAGAAATATCTAAAAGCAAGTCAGGATAGTTGCTGTTTACTTAGAACCTTTAGATTCCCAAAAATGACGATGTTTCATAGGCAAAAGTACAAGTCTTTTCCTACGATGCCAAATAATAAAAGTCATAACTGTTGGGCAGCGGTGTTCTGCATATGGATCCTTAAAAATACTAGAAAAAAGTGATAGTTACAGACTAGAAAGGAACATAAGTGGGATAGCTGTTTATTGACCATAAGATACTAACAAAAGATGCTTTTGATACATCTAAGCAGCTCAGCAAGATAGTCCATCGTGTGCCACCTCTCAACAAAAGCATGGATTTGGATAGAAGAATAAACTAAGCCACCAGACATAGTACAGTCAAAGGACTCTCTCAAACATACGGCCAGTAACTGATTATTCCAAGAACGAAGCCAATAACTTACAAGAAAATGTCAGTAGTTAGCTACAATAATAATATTTTCACGCCCACCTAGTAGAGATTCAAAAGCTATGAAGACAAGCAAACCAGTATAGTATCGTACCTGAAGGAGCAAACTTTCGATTTCAAGGAAAATCATTCTAAAAATTACTATAGAGGGGCGTCGATCGGAAAAGGCAACAAATGTGATTTTACAGCATAAGTAAAAGAAAATCCATCAGTAGGAGTGTATAAGTTACCAAGTATATGGGATAGATACTGATAATTTGACTTGATTTATGTCATATCTAAAGCGAATCAAATAGTAGTGTACTAAGTGCTAAAAGGTATCTATTCTTATATGATTGCTCTATGGTCAATATTACAACCAATCTTGATTTATATATTTAATTATGGAGAAACCAGTTAATGCTTTGCAACAAAACGCAGCCATGTAGGACATGTTCGCCCTCTCCCTAAGATGCATATCATATTGTGGAACCTCTGCCAAGGACAGCCTCACAAACTAGGAAACCAACTGCCTAGGTAAATTGTATATTAACATAGAGACCTGTGGAAGGAATATGATGTTTATCAAATCCAACTACAGGACCATTTTGCAGCAGATGAGGTGGGGAGAATAAATGCAACAATTTTTTAGACGATGAATAGGAAATAATGTTTATTTGTCATTAATCTTAGTTTATTTGTCATTAATCTTAGTTTTTAATACATATATGCAGCATTTACACTGTATTATAGATGATCATAATAGCACTAATACTTAGCCTTCTGCCCTTATCCTCCTCTATGTTCTGTTGGTCTCGCTGCTCAACTCCTATAAATGCTAGCTGTGGATCAACTCCCTACCAATGCACCACCTGTCCTGCCACCATATACTCTTCATGCTTTACACCCATCTCTGGCATATCTCTTATCTAGCAAATATCTGCTAATACAATGTCTACTAGTGAGTACGTGATGAGCAGACCAAGTGCCCCTATTACCTGCACGACTAATTACAACATGTCAGGCACGATAACTGATGTTGATTACATCTTTGCTGGCACTTTTATAGGCAATGACTATATCTACAAAAACTTTTCTATCTCCCAAGACCACTATGGAATGATCATAAGAATATCAATTGCATATGTCGGGGCGTGGTCGTAGTATGATCGACTACAGCTGACACTATATGATGGCCTACAGACTCATAGAAATTAATTGTAATATACTTGCACATTAGCAGCCACAGGGTACACTTAAATGTTGTGCAATACAACCCGAGCTGGCAATAGAGTAGACTGTCTGCTGCACTACTAGTACACAATACCCCACAATACGTCTTTTCTTCTTTTCAATCTAAGTTCTCTAACTAACCAAAACGACCCTACTTTGCACTTCTGGTCGCCCTTCGACATAAACATCTACACTGTTGATTGCGCATCTGCATGTAAAATATGTTTTGGAGCACTAACCACATAGTGTACAGTATGCGATCCTGGTTTCTTCCTTTCAGGTACATCTTGCTTAGGTGCTTGTGTTGCACCTAATGCATACCATATGGCATCGACTAGTGCATTAACTGGTGGTTCTTGCGTGGATAGTTGTCCTAGAGGGTACTATGCGAGTGGATTTAATTGTGTGGCTTGTGCGAGTGGTTGTTTGATATGTACTGCTTCAGGATGCACTTTACGCTTAGAAGACACTGTAATCAACAAATCTTTATGGTAGGACAAACTGGTAGTATGGGTGTTACTCATAATTGTTGCAGCTTTGTTGATGGTTGCAGTGATATGGCGTATAGTATGGAGGAAAAGCGCCATAACTCCTACTATTGAGTAGAGATCGATGGTGAATGATGTGAGGAACTAGGGCATGTAGAAGGCGAGTGTGGTGTAGGACAGGAATACGAATGCTAACTGGCATATAATGTAGATATAGTGGAACGATGATATCAAAATTGATTAGAGGCCAAGAGATAGGAAGAGGCATGCAAGGGATGTGAGTATGGAAATACTAGGAATCAACTGATTTTGATATATCTTATCATTTAAATAGCCATCAATTTATATCAACAAACATCATCATAATTTGAATGTTTGGACGATAGACTGAACACAATTAAGCCTATTTATCTGATCCTAGTTAGTAATACGTTTAAAATGCGTTTAAAATTTTAATTGACTTTACAAATAAATCGTAAATGAGAAAAAGCATACTTCTATTTCACAAAAATATATTAGTACCAAAAGTATAAAACAAAGGCAGTATATATCATCAGAAATCAATAGTATTCACTCGTAGTTAAGCATATCCTTTAACATCTAGAACACATTACGGTACTACGAGCCAAACACTATCGACAGCATCAGCAAGTATATCACTCTTACTGGCTAGTACCAAATGCACAACTTCTACTTCAACAACCTGTCATTCTGCACCACTCCACTACTCTACAGCCAACTCCACAACACATCACCCACCACCCTCAGAGCACGAACTCGACATGACAAACACACCCTCAGAGTTTTATCGAAGTTCTACCTAGACAACTCCCCGTACTAGTCGAAACAAAGATACTATATAACCAGTTTCATTATAACTGATTTATCAGCTATTCCGTGAGCAGCTTAGTACAGCTATCTGAATTGCCAAAAATGCACCTAATCCATTTTTTATTTAACCTTGTATACTTTACTTATCATCTAGGTCAGTTTCTGTAACTGCTATGGATCTTTTTGGTTGAAAATAGAACAATATTCCAACAATACGCCTAAAAAGATTTTGTTGCTGTTATCTTTGCTCTGGTTATAAGCTATATCATAACTGTTGTTGAACTGTCTTAGTCGTTAAAACTATCTTTCGATGTGTGATAAAGATTGTTTTCCTAGCCCTCTCCCCGGGTCCAAAGCCTATTAGAATTTTAGAGCTATCCTTGAGTACTACTTGCGTTGTCTTACTCCAGTAGACACATATTGCGAAAAGAAACTATTGAGTTAGGTAGTCAGACCTTACTGACTCAAATTTTAGTTGATGGTTGGTCTTTTTACTTGCAGACGCAGTTTGGATCTCCTGGCTACGCATTTCTATGCTTACTATTGTCTCATTTTGGTACAAACTAGAGCCTGTCTAGGAAACACCTAGTAATTAACCCCGATATCTTCGACCTTTCCTTTGACTACCTGATCCATAAATCTTCTTATGATACTTTGCTTGAGAGTCAACCTCTGAGCTCTCTACTGTTCCTACAATATCCGTCTATACCCCTGGTAGTTCCTTATATAGCTATCTGCCGGTGCGATTAGTAATTTTTGAGTGGAAAAGTATATTTATGAGATGTGAGTGATGGGTGTGCCTGTCTAGTGCATTAAAACGTATTTTATATCCCGATTGCAGTTCTTTTTTTAGTACATGGCCAGAATCAGCTACTACATTAATACTTGAAGAAGCTAAGTGTGAGTAGGCGGCTATGGCACACAATAGTAGCGTACTAGTGAAATGGCTGTTGAATCCTAGCCTTTCCACTATAGATCCATCATTATTTACAGCAATTATTACTTCTTAGATATACTCTTCATCCCAGACTACAGTTCTTGCCTTCCATCATCAAACAACTAATCCTGTTATACCATAATCCTGATAACTCTTTCCATCTGTGCCATAAAATTACCAGTATACTCACCCATCAACTGCCCCCTTATCAATTTCTTGAATATTTTCTCAAAATTAATCTGGATTGCTTTCTCCTCAATATCTCTAGGCTACTTGATCTTATCAATAATATGAATGTGAATATAGGGGAAGATGTACTAGTCGATGTAGGGGTTGATGGCTTGTTTCCGACGTAGACGACGTCTGTTGGGTTGCTGGCTCTATCCTGGTAGTTATTTAGATGATGACTTTGGTAGTTTGGTGGGGCTGTTGAGAACTGCTTTGGTTTATATCATCGAACTAGTTCTCTTCCTAGGCGTACTATTGCCTCCATTTGCATTAAAATTGTTAAATTTGTTGATCATTGTGGTTTGTGGTCTGATTTTATCCATCCGTGAGTGATGTTGCGAGTGGGAGGGTAGTTTGAAATCTGCTTCTAAATAGTTGGAGTTGGTGAGGGGGGCGTGGTGGTGGGTGTTGCCTAGGAGTGGACTGTTGAAGCTGACTGCCCTTCGTGTTGGTCTTGGGAATTTGTTGGTTAACATAAAAATATTAAAACTTACTAACAAGGATGTTAAAATAAGGCTCGAAAGGTATTTATTCTACCAGTGGTAAGTATTGATCTATCTAATGAAAATAGTGTTTTTATTAATTTAGATTGATATGAAAGTGTTGGTTTGATTCTAGACTATATACATTCTGACCCATTACTTTTTACTCAAATAAGTAAAAGAAATGTCCATACCTCGCTACGAACTCGATCTCTAAGACTCCAAATAAATGAACGACGACCAACAAGCCCTCTTCCTCAACATCTCACGCTCTCGTTCTTCTGATTCCTTCCTTGGCAAACTATTGCCTCATCCCTCTGATGTGCCAGATCGATCTCTGGTGTGGGATGTGCCTTTTGCTACTACTAATAGGCATAGTAATTTTTTGATGGTGCATGAGGGGGAGAAGGAGAAGGAGAGGGAAGAGAAGGAGGTGAGGGTGTTTAGGAAGATAAGGAAGGAGAAGGTGAGGGGGAGATGCGATTATTAAAAAAATATTTGTGGGTACATAACTAAAAAAGTCATCAGAGAATTCGTAGGCACCACCTACAGCGCATAAGTAGACCACCTGATGCACAAATACCAATGCACTCGATAATAATGCAAAAGTTACTACCTACGTCGCGTCTAGCAAGTAACAGGTCCCAGCCATCTCCCTTCTCTCTTCTTAACTACTCCTGACTAATCTCTTTCGATTGGTAATTGCAAGCGAGCATTCCACTAGTTTTACCATTGGTTTTTGAGGTAGAGATACATTCGTCATTTGTTGTTGTAGGGCAAGATGACTAACAAGCAGGCGTATATATAGTACAAGAATAAGCATTTGTTCAGGTATAGTCAGGAAGAAGTGCCAGGGATGATGGTTACTAGGAGTAGGAGTGGAAGGAGGAAAGAAGTCAAACAGGAGAGCTAGGATTAAGATGAAGAGTGATAAGATGGGCAGTATATGTATAAATAGTGACTGAATATGTATCAATAGTGGGTATATATGTAAGTATTTGTATGTATGATATTGAAATTGGCGTAGTTTTTAAGAGTTTAATATGTAATTTAATCCAAAATCAAAAATTTTGATATATTTTACATATCTCCTTAAATCTTTTTTAATTATCAATTAACTTATATTCTTTAACAATCACCTTAGATAAAACTTCTTTAATTACATATAATATCACAATTTCCATAATGCTAACCCAAAAACTGAACCAAAATGCCAAAAACCTGCGTTTCATATCTCGCGCCTAGATCTTCCAACGCAACCGACTATCGCTCTAGTAACCTGACTATTTCAAGCACTACCCTCCCAACATAAAATCATCAATACTTGCCTCAATCAATGGCCCACTACCCACAACCAAAACAGCACCTACACTATTCACTATTTCTTACCTTAGACGAGCATCAAGCCCAGTATACAGGAGCAGAAACTAGCAAGGTGAATTATAGGCACATATGCTATACTAATCATTATGGATGCTCGCGGGTTGCTAGGAAAAATAGTACTAGAATTATACTCTGGCAGCTAGAGATTTCGAAAAAGATTTAAGTATGTGCCTAGGGGCAGGTAGTAAAGATATCAGAGAGATGGCGATTATCGTTGCCGGTAATAAGATCATAGGACGATAGTAAGACATCATAAGAATCGTAGGGGAAGATCCCAAACAAATATGGGTGCTTATCAATCATGTATTCTAAAAAAGAATCAGCCCCACTTCACTACTACCCTATTTAGTTGCTCCCAATTTAATCATTTTCCAGACTTTCTATCAATTGACTAATTTGCGTAATGAAACAGCCTGTCCAGTAATAATATAGAACCAGGGTGCTTTGCTTCAATTAGTAGGAGTGATAGGCGGTGGTATGTAGTAGATAAAGAGATGCGCTTTGGGGGTGTTGGGTAATCTTGCAGCAGAGAAACAATAGTATATATAGGTGCTACTACGATAGTAAATAGGACTATTGAAAGGTCTCACTTTGGTTCTATAGGGCAATAACAAACAAACCACCAAAGATGCGTGCTGGCTATTAGCCAATCTATCAACGTGCAAGCAAGGAGCAGTCACGATCATTCTCGATCAAAATATAATGTCAAAACTGGTATCTTTGTTCTGCTTTGGCTAGGACACTCCAACTCGCAAGTAGTTGTGCCATTTGTTCATTTGTTTGGCCCACAATGCAGACCGCTAGAAATCATTCACCCTCTTCCACCACTAAAACCTGCTCTCGATCTGCCACTCCTTCCTCATTCTCTAAGACCCCTAACTCAACGCAGCCACTCTCTCACTCATAAAATAACTAATATAACTAGGCTAGAGTGTACCTGGGTAAGATGGTAGTAACTTGATGATAAATTTGTTGGTTAGAACAGGGGAGCTGAGAAATTAGATTGCTAAGAAGAGTTATTCATAGAATAATGAGATTAGTTTGTTGAGTGGGGAGATTATAGAGTTGTTGGAGGAGGTGGAAGATGATTACTGACAACATGATTATACATTTGCGTTGCAATTTACATTTAATATAACTAGTAAGAGTTAGGAACATAAATACATGCAGCAATCAATCATTTTAATCAAAATACTGTTGTTTTTCCATAGGAACATAAATACATGCAGCAATCAATCATTTTAATCAAAGTACTGTTGTTTTTCCATCCAACTAATCTCATTCTTCATACCTTATTTTCTCTCCACGTCCAGTAAATAGCGTCTCCACAAGTCTTATTAAGTAAAACTCAATTACCCTTCACTTTCGTCTTCCATATACTCTGCATGACCCT
>Ga0169931_10007000_pt1 | contig 16846 bp, 15 predicted proteins | sample Kivu_15m_20L_FD_129675 | JGI IMG/M metagenome (GOLD analysis project Ga0169931, IMG submission 129675) | Freshwater microbial communities from Lake Kivu, Western Province, Rwanda to study Microbial Dark Matter (Phase II) - Kivu_15m_20L... | ecosystem: Environmental > Aquatic > Freshwater > Lake...
AACCACCCCCGACGACTGGTGGAGCGGCGTTGGGCCGGGCAGGGGCTGGGCCATGGCCATGGACCCCTCCCGGGGCTGCAGGGACCGCTCGGCGCGGAGCGCTCTGCAGCAAACCGTACCCAACGCCAGCACCACCGGCCGTGCCGCCCAGCCCCCCAGCGCCCCAGCCCCGGCGCTCCGCGCCCCTGAACCGTCACAGCGTCCACTCACCTGGCACAGCTTCGTATGCCAACAGGGGGATTGTCCCCAGGTCGCGGCCTCCGTATGGTGACCACCAGCCCGATTGGCTCACACCGGCGTGCGGTTCCACATCCAGCAGGACAGCGACATTCCGGCGTCGACCCAGCTGTACAACCAGATCTGCTTCGCCATCGCGGCACGGCACTACCCGCCGGGACATCGCCTGCCGAGCACGCGCCAGCTGGCCATGCAGACCGGACTGCACCGCAACACGATCAGCAAGGTGTACCGCCAGTTGGAGCTGGACGGGGTGGTGGAAGCCATGGCCGGCTCCGGCATCTACGTGCGTGACCAGCAGCGACCGCGGGAGATCAAGCCCCCGCCGGGCCTGCGCGCCCGGGCCACGGCCGACATCGACCAGGAGGTGCGCCAGAGCGTGGATGGGCTGCTCAACGCCGGCTGCACCCTGCAGCAGGCCCGCGACCTGCTCACCCGGGAGATCGACTGGCGCCTGCGCTGCGGTGCCCGGGTGCTGGTGAGCACCCCCAGGGAAGACATCGGCGCCTCGATGCTGATCGCCGAGGAGCTCAGCCCAAACCTGGAGGTGCCGGTGGAGGTGGTGCCGGTGGAGGAACTGGAGGCGGTGCTGGAGAGCTCCAACAACGGCACTGTGGTGACCAGTCGCTACTTTCTGCAGCCGGTGGAGGAAATCGCCAAGCGCCATGGGGTGCGGGCCGTGCCGGTGGATCTCAACGACTTCCGCCACGAGCTCGACCTGCTCAAGGAGCTGCGGGCCGGCAGCTGCGTGGGGCTGGTGAGCATCAGCCCCGGCATCCTGCGGGCCGCCGAGGTGATCCTCCACAGCATGCGCGGCAACGAGCTGCTGGTGATGACCGCCAACCCCGACACCGGCAGCCGCCTGCTGGCCCTGCTGCGCGCCGCCAGCCACGTGCTCTGCGATCGCCCCAGCCTGCCGATGGTGGAGCAGACCCTCCGCCAGAACCGGGCCCAGCTGATGCGGCTGCCGGTGGTGCACTGCGCCCAGAGCTATCTCGGCGGCGCCACCATCGACGCGCTACGCAAGGAAATCGGACTGCTGACGATCTGAACCCCACTGGCCAGAACTGAGGACAGACGGCAGCGCTGATCATGAAAGCGGATGAAGAGATTCGAACTCTCGACCCTCTCCTTGGCAAGGAGATGCTCTACCACTGAGCTACATCCGCAGCTGCCGGGGCTGGAGCTCCGACGCCGTGATCATGCACGAGCGAGGGGCACTTGGTCAAACGGCGCTCCACGGGGGCCTGGTTTCGGCAGGATGGGGGGATGCTCAAGGCCCTGCACGCCGACCTGGCGATCATTAGGGAACGGGATCCGGCGGCCAGGGGCACGCTGGAGATCCTGCTCTGCTATCCGGGGCTGCACGCCGTCACCCTGCACCGTCTCAGCCATCGGCTGTGGCTGGGGCGCTGGCCGCTGCTGCCCCTGGCGGCGCGGCTGCTGAGCCAACTGGGCCGCTGCCTCACCGGAATTGAAATCCATCCGGGGGCGCGGATCGGCGAGGGGGTGTTCATCGACCACGGCATGGGCGTCGTGATCGGCGAAACGGCCGTGGTGGGCGACCACTGCCTGCTGTATCAGGGGGTGACCCTGGGGGGCACCGGCAAGGACCATGGCAAGCGCCATCCCACCCTGGGGGACAACGTGGTGGTGGGCGCTGGCGCCAAGGTGCTGGGGGCAATCACGGTGGGCGCGAACACGCGCATCGGCGCCGGTTCGGTGGTGCTGCGCAACGTGGAGGCCGACAGCACGGTGGTGGGCATCCCGGGGCGGGTGATCCACCAGAGCGGTGTGCGGGTGGATCCGCTGGCCCACTCCGCCCTGCCGGATGCGGAGGCGCGCGTGATCCGCAACCTGATGGAACGCATCGACACCCTGGAGGGCGAACTGGCCCGCACCCAGGCCTGCCTGCGGGAACTGGCCGCCGGTCGGCCCCTGCTGGAGCACAGCCGCGGTGAGGCCCAGAACCTCAAAGACCGGGAGATCCTGGAATTCCTCGGCGAGAACCGCCCCGGCATCACGAGCTGAACCGGGGCACCGCCCCCTCTCGGTAAGCTGGATCCAGTGCTGGCTGCGCCGCCTCGATGCTCAAGCTCCTGCTGGGTGATCCCAATGCCCGCAAGCTGAAGCGCTACCAGCCGATTGTTTCTGACATCAACCTGCTCGAAGAGGAGATCGCCCCCCTCTCCGACGACGAGCTGCGCGGTCTCACGGCTGAATTCCGCCAGAAGCTCACGGCCCTGCAGGAGGAGTGTGCCAGCCGGCGCCTCAGCCTGGAGGCCACCTTGGAGAAGGAGCGCAAGCTGCTCGATGAGCTCCTCCCCCAGGCCTACGCCGTGGTGCGCGAAGCCGGCAAGCGGGTGCTGGGGATGCGCCATTTCGACGTGCAGCTGATCGGCGGCATGGTGCTGCACGACGGCCAGATCGCCGAGATGAAGACCGGAGAGGGCAAAACCCTGGTGGCCACCCTGCCCGCCTACCTCAACGCCCTCACCGGCCGGGGAGTGCATGTGGTCACCGTGAACGACTACCTCGCCCGCCGGGACGCCGAGTGGATGGGCCAGATCCACCGCTTCCTGGGGCTCACGGTGGGCCTGATCCAGCAGGAGATGGATCCGGCAAGCCGCCGGATCAACTACAGCGCTGACATCACCTACGCCACCAACTCGGAGCTGGGTTTTGACTACCTGCGCGACAACATGGCCACCGACATCGCCGAGGTGGTGCAGCGCGACTTCCACTACTGCGTGATCGATGAGGTCGACTCGATCCTTGTCGATGAGGCACGCACGCCGCTGATCATCTCCGGCCAGGTGGAGCGCCCCCAGGAGAAGTACCAACGGGCCGCCGAGGTGGCCGCTGAGCTTGTGCGTGCCGCCGAACTGGGCAAGGACGGCATCGATCCAGAGGGGGATTATGAGGTGGATGAGAAGCAGCGCAGCTGCACACTCACCGATGAGGGCTATGCCAAAGCCGAGCTGCTGCTGGGGGTGAGCGACCTGTTTGATCCCGCCGATCCCTGGGCTCACTACATCAGCAATGCGCTTAAGGCCAAGGAGCTGTTCATCAAGGACGTGAACTACATTGTGCGGGGCAGTGATGCCGTGATTGTTGATGAGTTCACCGGCAGGGTGATGCCGGGACGGCGCTGGAGTGACGGACAGCACCAGGCGATCGAAGCCAAGGAGGGTCTACCGGTCCAGCCCGAAACCCAGACGCTCGCCTCGATCACCTACCAGAACTTCTTCCTGCTCTATCCCCGCCTGGCCGGCATGACCGGAACCGCCAAGACGGAGGAGGTGGAGTTCGAGAAGACCTACAAGCTGGAGGTCACGATCGTGCCCACCAACCGCGCCCGCGCCCGTCAGGATTGGAGTGATCAGGTCTACAAGACCGAAGTCGCCAAATGGCGCGCCGTGGCGGCCGAAACGGCTGAGATCCACAGGGGCGGCCGGCCGGTGCTGGTGGGCACCACCAGTGTGGAGAAATCGGAGCTGCTCTCCGCCCTGCTGGGCGAACAGCAGATTCCCCACAACCTGCTGAACGCCAAGCCTGAAAATGTCGAGCGCGAGGCCGAGATCGTGGCCCAGGCCGGCCGGGCCGGCGCCGTGACCATCGCCACCAACATGGCCGGCCGCGGCACCGACATCATCCTGGGCGGCAATGCCGACTACATGGCTCGCCTCAAGCTACGCGAAGTGCAGCTGCCACGCCTGGTGCGGCCGGAAGAAGGTCACAAGCCCCCTGTCCCCCTGCAGCGGGCCGCCCAGGCGGCCCCGGGTTTCGGTGCTGCCCCGGAGGCAGGCATCAGCAAGGCCCCGAGCGAGGCCCGTGCCATCGGCGCCCTCTACCCCTGCCCCCTCAGCGACCGCACCGAGCACTCACTCTCGGCCCTGGCCCGCGACCTGGTGACCGCCTGGGGCGACCGCCAACTGAGCGTCCTGGAACTGGAGGATCGCATCGCCCAGGCAGCCGAGAAGGCGCCGACGGAGGATCCCCAGATCCAGGCCCTGCGCCAGGTGATTCAGCAGGTGAAAGCCGAATACGAAGTCGTCACCAAGGCCGAGGAGACCCGGGTGCGCGAGGCCGGGGGGCTGCATGTGATCGGCACCGAACGCCATGAATCGCGCCGGGTGGATAACCAGCTGCGGGGTCGGGCCGGCCGCCAGGGTGACCCGGGCTCCACCCGCTTCTTCCTGTCTCTTGAAGACAACCTGCTGCGTATCTTCGGGGGAGATCGGGTGGCAGGACTGATGAATGCCTTTCGCGTTGAGGAAGACATGCCAATCGAATCCGGCATGCTCACCCGCTCCCTGGAAGGGGCCCAGAAAAAGGTGGAAACCTATTACTATGACATTCGAAAGCAAGTGTTTGAGTACGACGAGGTCATGAATAACCAGCGCAAGGCGGTCTATGCCGAGCGGCGGCGGGTGCTGGAGGGACGCGAACTCAAGGCCCAGGTCATCGGCTACGGCGAACGCACCATCGACGACATCGTGGAGGCCTACGTGAACCCCGAGCTGCCACCCGAGGAGTGGGATCTGACCAGACTGGTCGATAAAACCAAGGAATTCATCTACCTGCTCGATGATCTCACACCAGATCAACTACAAGGCTTAACGATGGAGGAGCTCAAGGCGTTCCTGCAGGAGCAGATGCGCAATGCCTACGACATCAAGGAGGGTCAGTTTGAGCAACAACGGCCAGGCCTGATGCGCGAAGCCGAGCGCTTCTTCATCCTTCAGCAGATTGACACCCTCTGGCGTGAGCACCTGCAGTCTATGGATGCCCTGCGGGAATCCGTGGGTCTACGGGGTTATGGCCAGAAAGATCCCCTGATCGAATACAAAAATGAGGGCTACGACATGTTCCTAGAAATGATGACCCAAATGCGGCGGAATGTGATTTATTCGATGTTCATGTTCCAGCCGGCACCGGCAGCACAAACGGCCTGAGCCATCTGCCTCCTCCTAATCTCGTGACAGAATCATCAGTCGGGACGCTGAGATTTCCCCCCAGCCTCCTGAGACAGCGAGAACTGTGGTGGCGGCTTACAGAACGGGAAGTTTTAGGCCGCTACCGTGGATCAGCCCTTGGAATTGGCTGGAGTTTCATCACGCCATTGGCGATGCTGGCGGTTTATACCTTCGTATTTTCGCAGGTCTTCAAGGCTCGCTGGGGCGAGCTTGACCAGGCAGGACCGCTGGGATTTGCAGTGAATCTATTCGCCGGGCTGATTGTGTTCAACCTGTTCAGCGAATGCGTGAGTCGAGCCCCAAACTTGGTAGTGAATAACCCAAATTATGTCAAGAAAGTAGTGTTCCCTTTGGAGGTTCTAGGCAGTGTTGCCGTTGGCAGCGCTGGATTTCATGCCCTCACAAGCCTGTCGATTCTTCTGGTCTTTGTGCTGTTCGCCTTCCATCAGCTGCCCATTACAGTGGTATGGCTGCCTTTAGTTTGGCTGCCTCTGATCTTAGGCTCGCTCGCTTGCACCTGGTTTCTATCAGCTGCAGGGGTCTTTCTACGGGATATTGGCCAATTGATCAACGTTGGCCTCAACATGCTGATGTTCCTCAGCCCAATCTTCTTCCCGGTATCAGCCTTGCCGCCCAGATGGCAGCCATTTCTGGGGCTCAATCCCTTGGCACAGGTCATCGAACAGACAAGACGTACAATCATCCAGGGTCTTCATCCAAGCTGGAGCTACCTTTTTTTTGGTGTCCTACTCAGCACAGCGGCCTGTGAGCTCAGTTTTCGGGCATTCCAGAAGTCAAAACGAGCCTTTGCCGATGTCCTCTGAACCAGCCATGTCATTGGACCACCACAGATTGGATCAAGAAGCTTGGAATGATGGACTGGTGATCCGATGTACTGATCTAGGTAAGTGCTATCAAATTTATGACAACCCTAAATCCCGCCTCAAACAGGCGTTGTGGCGAGGTAGGCGCCAATATTTCCGTGAGTTTTGGGCCCTACGTCATGTGAGCTTTGATGTCAAGCGCGGCGAAAGCCTCGGTATCATTGGCCGCAATGGTAGCGGCAAAAGCACGCTGCTGCAGTTACTCTGCGGAACCCTTACTCCAACAGAAGGCACTCTTCGTGCCAATGGACGCATTGCAGCCCTTCTAGAACTAGGCAGTGGCTTTAATCCAGAATTTACCGGTCTTGAGAATGTTTATCTCAATGCTGCGATGCTGGGCCTCACAGAGCACGAGATAGAGTTTCGGCTTGATGAGATATTATCATTTGCTGATATTGGTGAGTTTATTAATCAACCTGTAAAGACATACTCAAGTGGCATGTCGGTAAGGCTTGCCTTTGCGGTCATTGCACACGTCGACGCCAACATTCTTGTCATTGACGAAGCACTTGCTGTTGGAGATGCAATTTTTGTTCAGCGCTGTATGCGCTTTATCCGGCGGATGCGGGACGAGCGTTGTCTTTTATTCGTCAGCCATGATCCAGAGGCAGTCAAGAGTCTATGTAGCCATTCGCTCTGGCTCAGTCAAGGTGCACCCAAAGCCCATGGAATCTGCCGATCCGTGATTCTAGACTACATGCACTATTGCCAAGCTGAAAGTCATGGAGACCATCATGACTTCTCCTCCCTCCGTCAATCAAATGCTGCAGCCAATAACAACAGCACTGATTCTCCAGAGTTGTCCGACACCACCTTAACAGCAGGTGTAGATTATCATGACTATGAGACTATTACCAGTTGGAAGAACAACTTTTCCAATGCTGTTGGTTGGACAACAGGAGATGCTGAGCTTATCAGCATACGATTGAAGCCGATTGGACACGATGAGACAAATTTTATCTTGAGAGGTGGCGAAAAGGTAGAGATTGAAATCTGCGCCAAGACTAACAAGCGACTCAGCAAACCTATTTTGGGCTTCTTGATTAATGACCGACTTGGCCAGAATCTGGTTGGCAAAAATACACTGGTATTGAGAAATGTTGACGAGGTGTTGCCTGTCCAGAAAGATAGTCTTCTCACGGCACGGTTTCGACTATGGTTTCCTATGCTTCCAAGTGGATCATACTTCTTAATGGCCTCCGTTGCAGATGGTAACTTGACTAGCAATGTCCAACATAACTGGGTTGAGAATGCCATCGAATTAACGGTGCACTCAAGTCGAGTGCGCTATGGTCTCGCCGGTGCATTTATCACCAGTGTAGAGTTCTCGATAGATGGCCATCCCAGTTAACATGTTTTTATCTGGTTGTTTTTGTCAGCCTATTATTATGCCAATGTAACGCCTCCTTTGTAAACACCTTAATTCAAACGTGTTTCCTCCATTTTTATGACAACCATGTGGCAGGACTTTCTGACCAACGATCAGCTTCCAGTCCATAAGTGGACTCATTACCTTCCTGTGTATGAAGAGATCTTCTACCGCTACAAAAATAGAACCTGCACTGTTCTTGAGATTGGCTGCTCAAAAGGAGGCAGTCTTCAACTGTGGAAAAGATATCTTGGTCCCTATGCATTGATCATTGGCATTGACATTGATCCAACCTGCAAAGCAGTTGAAGAGGATCAGATTAAAGTCGAGATCGGGTCTCAGAGCGATCGTGAGTTTCTCAACCATGTCACATCTTCCCATGGCCCATTTGATATTATTATCGATGATGGTAGCCACCTGGCAGCAGATATTCAGTTATCTTTTCAGACTTTGTTTACAAGTCTCACGCCTGATGGTGTCTATATTGTCGAAGATCTTCATGCCGCATACTGGAGTGAATATGGCGGCGGCCTAGGCCAGCCAATTAGTTTTATTGAGTTTACGAAGACCGTAATCGATGCCATGCATTGCTCCTATATTAGAGATGATGTTCTATTTGACGACTTCGTACTCAGTGTTGCCAACGCAACGCGAAGTATTGTCATCGTGGATAGTCTAATCGCATATCAAAAGGGTCGTAGTCTTCGCAAGCATGCTCCTCTAATTGGCAAGGAAAAGCCAATTTCGAATCTTATTAGTGAACTGACCTTCTAATTCAGTGAGGCTTCTCGATGACATTTATTAATAGATCAAATCAAGACCTGGCAGCTATTGACTTTAAGGCGCTAACACTCAATCCTGTTTACATAGCGCCGTCTGCATGGTGGCAGCATGTACCCATTGCTCACTGGCTAGTCTGCCAACTTCAGCCAGCCAGAATTGTGGAACTTGGAACCCATTACGGCGTATCCTTTTTTTCCTTCTGCGAAGCTGCACAAGCATTCTCGCCAAACACTTTTGTCTATGCTGTTGATACGTGGGAGGGGGATGAACATGCCTCCTACTATGGAAATGACGTTTATGCCAAGGTCGAGAGTCACTGGCAGCAGGCTCATCGCCTTCGCTCACAGCTGATCCGCTCCACTTTTGATCACGCTAGCGACTATTTTGAAGATGGATCCATTGACATTTTACACATTGATGGATTGCATACCTATGAAGCTGTAAAGCATGACTATCAAATCTGGCTGCCAAAGATGAATACTAATTCGATCATTCTCTTTCACGATATCAATGTCAGGGAACGGGACTTTGGTGTCTGGAAACTTTGGTATGAGGTCAAGCTTACAAATAAAACCTATGAGATTTTGAACGGACATGGTCTAGGCATCCTGATCGTCGGCGAAGAAATGGCAGGCAGGCTTCATCAGTTTTCTGCTCTTGCCACTACTTTTCAGGCTAAAGGTGAGCTGCTAGAAAAGATGGCAAGCTTGACACCTAGTGGCAGCTTTGGAATGACTCCCATTGAATATAGCAAAGCTGAAGTAGAGCAGGCCAAGGCTGAAGTAGAACAGGCCAGAGTTGCAGTAAACCAGGCCCGAGTTGAAGTAGAGCAGGCCAGGACCGAAGCAGAGCAAAGCAGCCGGCAACGCATGGAGATTGAGAGTTCCAGGTTTTGGCGGATGACAAAGCCAGCGAGACGACTATTTGACTTCATCAAAAGGTGTCAGGCAGGCTCAGCTTAGAATTTATTGAATGTAAAATTCCATGCATTGACATGATCCAGCAGTCACTCTCTACCCAAGGCTGATGCGGTTGTTTCGGCAAGTTTAGCTGCGATGTCAATAAGGAGCCAGGTCTATTACCTACGCCATGCTCCTAGCCACCACAGCAGTTGCCGCTCGAACTCGCCGCAATCACAAGTTAATGGTTTTCAATCGCGATACTTGCCTGTTAGCTAGCAACAGAACAGCGTTCGATCGATGAGGATAGCGAGCTATCTGCAGTCAGTCGCAGCGCCAGATCCAGCACGGGAACTTCTTGTCTATAAGGCACTTCTTCCGCCAGTGCGAGCAGGGCCTGAATGATCCGTAGTGGCGTCACCAGGCGGCTGAAGGACTGGCCCTGAGCCCAGCAGCCCAGGGCTCGCCGGCCGTCAATCATGACAGCAACAGACTTCTACTGGACAGTGAGGGTCGCTGCTCCACGGGCAGCGTGCCGCAGGCGCTGAAGCCCGGCGACGATGCCTTCACGATCCATCTTGAGCTTTATCAGCTCTGCTTCCAATCCCTTCACCCTGGCGATCTGCTCATCGCGGGCCTTCTGCGCCTGCTGAAGCTTTTCGGATTGGTCAGCCAGTTGCTGCTTCAACTCTGCAGCGCTCTGCAGCACCGCTGTCTTGTCACTGGCGGCCGCATCCCGTTCATCCGTCAGCTTCGCTAGCTCTGCTTCCAATCCCTTCACCCTGGCGATCTGCTCATCGCGGGCCTTCTGCGCCTGCTGAAGCTTTTCGGATTGGTCAGCCAGTTGCTGCTTCAACTCCGTGGTCTCTCCTTCCCAGGCCTCAAACCTCCTTTCCCCGATCTGCAGCAGCTCTCGATAGCGATCTTCAAGGATCGTGAGGCTGCGCTGGATGGCCAGGGAGTCCACGGCGAGAATGCTTTTCAGCATGTTAGACGCGCCAATGCCAACCAGCTCAACCCTCACCGAACAACTGGCCTCTCTGGGCGTGTACCTGCCGGCCTGGCCCGAGGAACCGCAGATGGGCGACGCGGCAGGCGACTGGATCCAGCGGGGGCAAGCCTACGCGGAGGGGGTGCGGCTGTGGCGGGCACAGTTGCGCAATGCACCGCTAAGTACCAAGGGGGTCGTGCATCAATTGTTGCAGCACTTAGAGACTAGTGACCGCCCCACCCATTGGGACAGATGGCTGCATGCATGCATACATCCAGAAGTCAGAAAAACCATATCCCTAGATCGATGGAAGCAGTCCACAGAGATCCTTCAAGATGCCCCACTGTCCAACGCACAAGTATTGGGTGGTGTGCTTGCCTTTGCAGACGCCCAGCAACTGGCCAGTGCAGTCATTGGCACAATTAGGCTTGTCAAGGACGGCAATCTAGACTGCAAGGAAGTTCTTGTAGTTTGCTCACTACTGACATCCAGCTCAGACACTGAATGGCGCATTAACGAGGGACGGACTTGCCCAAAAGCCTATGAAACATCTGTTGACATCTGCCTTGGATACACCAAATTGCTAGTGGCAGCACTGAGACAGTGTCAGGATCATGCACTAGATGCGAGGCAAGCTTGCCACAAATCTGTTCTTTCTGCCCTTGAGGATCTCCTGGATCTTATTGGCGAGGAGGATCAGTGGAGTGGCATCCCGAAGGCACAAACGCTGCAAATCCTCAATCAATCCGGACTAGAAGCCTCGCTAGTTTACTTGGAGAAGCAAATACCTTGGTCAGTGCCAAGAACTACTCATGCAGCCCACGCCAGACTGCTTGCAACTCAACTGCTCATTAATTCTGGAGAATGGGAGCATACGCTGGAACTGAGCAACAGAAGTGTTGCACAATTAAATGAGTATGCTCAACTTGATGAATTGCGAACATCTCAATTAGAGATTATTCTTGCGGAAACTGAGCTCATTGCTCACGAGTTGAGTCTTGCACTTAGCAACGGCTCTTTAGCGGCGTCATCCCCCTCGCAAACCGAGGGAACCCAGCAATGGCAAAGCCTAAGCCGCTCTCAGCTTGGACAGGATCTATGGGTATTGGAGCAAGTAGGATGGAAGCAGGGTGGTTTCTTCGTAGAATTTGGGGCCACTGACGGAGTACTACTGAACAACAGTTGGCTCTTAGAAAAATACTTCGGCTGGAAGGGAATCTGTGCAGAACCTAATCCAAAGTTGTTTCAACGGTTGCGACACAATCGTTCTTGCATATTGAGCCCAGCTTGCGTCTATCGTATTAGCGGCAAGACGATGCGCTTTATCCTGGCTGATGCCTATGGGGGAATTGAAGACTTTGGGCGAGAAGATCAACACGTAGATATACGCAGCGCCTATGCAGAAGCCGGCAATGTGATTAGCTTGACTACTGTCTCATTAATGGATCTACTCAGTCAGCACAAAGCGCCAGAGATAATTGACTATTTGAGTATTGATACCGAAGGCAGCGAGTTGGCCATTCTAGAGGGGATTGACTGGAGTCGCTATCAGTTCCGGTGCATCACCGTGGAACATAATTTCACCGAGCAACGGCAGGGAATCAGGAACCTTCTAGAAGCTCAAGGTTATCAATGTCAAGAACGGGATTGGGATGACTGGTACGTCAAAAGTCTATAGGAATTCAGGACTAATTGGGCGGCGATGACAAGACTAGCTGGCTTGATCTTGTTTGCAATCTTTCCTGGTTCGCCGGGATTGTGGTCATCACAGCAACACAACCATGTCCGATTAATATCTCCAACAAACATATCTCCCAAAGTTACCTGGGCAGCCCTCAACAGCTCGTGACACTGCCAGGAGACCATGATCCAACCCGATCGGTGTCTTCACTCGCTTGATCTGATTCTTACTTCGATTGTTATACACACTCGCACAAGTCAAATTTTGAACAGTCTTGTTATTCTGCTGCTGTCGGAAATGCCGCAGATTCTTGCTCCTTTCGTGGTTGGGCAATGAGTTGGATTTGTGGGCTGTGCAGATCTTCCAGTTGACACGTGTAGTTGGCACCTGTTTTGCAGATGGCTTCGTCACAAAGTCGAGTCCTTCAACAGTCGATCCGGGATTCCCGCCAATGGCGAATGGCGTGGCATGGCAGATCATTTCCCCCCGCATCTGCTGCTACTGGCAGAGTTAAAGATCAAACAGCCCCTGTGATTCTTGCTCTGTTGACAGCACTGCCAACAGCTGAATCCGCCTGCTGCGCGCTGTGCTGCTATCCGCGACGGATGATCACTCAGATCTCAGATGGTGCAGTGGAACTCAATCGACTGGTGTGTCACGGCAAGATGCTGCGGGGCTCGATCAGCCGCCGCCCGCGGTGGGCTCGAGCCATACCGCTGGGTAGCCTCATCACGCACACCTCACGGTGTGATGCCAGTCTGCACACCACACGAAACAGACGGATGCCGACCGGAGTGAGGCCCTACTTGCATACATCAGAGCGCTCCTTCTGGACCCGAATGACGCTGAATCCCATGATTACTGGTATGCCTCTACTGTCCTTGGACTGGCGGCGCAGCTCGTGGAGTCAGCCGTCTGATCAGGTTACGATTTCGATCAACGATCCGGAGTGAACTGGGAGTGAAATGAGAGAGAGTGCCAACAAGCAATGTTCACACCATAGCCAGGTTGACATCAATGACGACACCCACACCGACAGTCCCAACGCCATCGCTCCAGCCCATCAAGGAGTTGGGCGTTGGTTCCACCTGGCAAGCCATGCCCGAGCCCCATCCCTTGGACCACAAACCCTGCTCCATCGTTCTTGCCATTCCCGCCAGGCTTGAGTCCAGTCGTCTCCCCGGCAAGTTGATCGCCGACATCAATGGCAAACCCATGGTGCGGCATGTACTCGATCGCTGCGCCAAGGCGCAATCACCCACCGCCATCCGGCTCTGCACCGACAGCCCAGCCCTGGCGGAACAGGCCAGCCAGTGGGGGTTCACGACCGTGATGACCAGCCCGCACTGCTCATCGGGCAGTGACCGCCTCGCCTCAGTGGTCACCGAGCTGATCGCAGCCGGCGGCAGGCCAGCAGCGCAGACGTTGATCATCAATGTGCAGGGTGATCAACCTTGCCTGGATCCAGCGTTGATTGATGGCATCGCAGCGGCATTTGCGGCCCGTGAGCCCACACCTGAGGTGCTCACACCAATCTATAGGCTGCCCGCCGAGAAGCTCCACAATCCCAATGTGGTCAAAGTGCTTCTGGCGGTCGATGGCCGGGCCCTTTACTTTTCCCGCTCTGCTCTACCACACGTGCGCGATGCCGATCCCGCCGTCTGGAATGATCACACCACTTACTGGGGGCATGTGGGCATCTACGCCTACCGTGCGGATGTGCTGATGCGCTGGATCAAGCTGCCGGAGTCGCCCTTGGAACACCTGGAAAAGCTGGAGCAGCTGCGCCTGATTGAGGCCGGCATCCAGATTCACACCCTGGAAGTGTGCGGTGACATCCTCTCTGTGGATACGGCCGAAGATCTGGAGCAGGCGCGAGCCCTGATGGGGCACGATGACTGCCATCAGCCCCAACCCTAGTCATCATGAATCCGTCTCAGGCCATGGGCACGGCCCTGAGCCGCTGCCTGAAGGAGGAGGCCCAGGCCATTGCCGCCGCTGCTGATCGCCTGCAGCCAGAGCAGGTGGAGACGGCCCTGGCCCTGTTGGCCAGTTGCAAAGCCCGGCGGGCGAAGCTTGTGGTGACGGGTGTGGGCAAGAGCGGAATGGTGGCCCGCAAGATCGCCGCCACCTTCTCCTCGATCGGCCTGACCGCGGTGTTCCTCAACCCGGTGGATGCCCTGCATGGCGACATGGGGATGGTGGCTTGCGACGACCTGGTGATGCTGCTCTCGAACAGCGGCGAGACCGAGGAGCTGCTGGCGATCCTTCCCCATCTCAGACGCCGTGGCACCTCCCTGATCGCCTTGGTGGGGATGGTGCGATCCACCCTCGCGGGCCAGTGCGATGTGGTTCTGGATGGTTCGGTGGATCGGGAAGCATGCCCGCTCAACCTCGTTCCCACCGCCAGCACGGCGGTGGCCATGGCCATCGGTGATGCGCTGGCGGCAGTTTGGATGGAACGGGTCGGCATCTCGGAACACGATTTCGCGATCAACCACCCTGGCGGCGCCCTGGGGCGACAGCTCACCTTGACCGTGGCGGATCTGATGGTGCCGGTGGAGCACCTCCGACCACTGGCTCCCGATGCTCCCCTGGCGGCCGTGATCGCCAACCTCACGATGGGCAGCCTGGAACGGGGAAGCCTGGGCGCCGCCTGGGTCCATGCCCCCGGCGATGCCAGCCGCTTCGGCGGCTTGATCACGGATGGTGATCTGCGTCGCAACCTCCAGCACCATGGACCTGGGGACTGGACAAACCTGTCCGCAGCTGTCATCGCCACCGCTGATCCGATCACGGTAACCCCAGAGGTGATGGCCGCCGCAGCGATGGAGCTGATGGAACGCAACGGCAAACGCGTCATCTCGGTGCTGCCCGTGATGGATCCGGCCGACACCGATCAGCTGCTTGGCATCCTGCGCCTCCATGATCTGGTGCGTGCTGGGTTGAGTCGCCCATGAGCCTTCCGTTGCGTCTGATCGCAGGCCCCTGTGTGATCGAAAGCCGTGAGCTGGTACTGGCGATCGCAGAGCAGGTGACTGACATCTGCAGGCGCCTGGGCATCGACTACGTGTTCAAGGCCAGCTTCGACAAGGCCAACCGCAGCTCTGGCGGTTCATTCCGCGGACCAGGAGCCGCCGCTGGTCTTGAGATCCTGGCCGAGGTGCGCGAACGCCTGGGGGTGCCCGTGCTCACGGACATCCATGAGAGCCATCAGGCCGCCGCGGTCGCGGAGGTGGTGGATGTGCTGCAGATTCCAGCCTTCCTCTGCCGCCAGACCGATCTGCTGCAAGCCGCCGCCCAGGCGGTGGCGGGCACCACGACCTGCGTGAATGTCAAAAAGGGCCAGTTCCTTGCCCCCTGGGACATGGTTCAGGTTGTGAGAAAGCTGGAGGACTTTGGTTTGGAGGCCAGCAGTGGCAGGCTCTGGCTCACGGAGCGAGGATCCTGCTTCGGCTACAACACTCTTGTCGTGGACTATCGGAGCCTCCCCCAGCTGCAGGCCTTGGGCTGTCCTGTGATCTTCGATGCCACCCACGCGGTGCAACAACCCGGCCAGCGGGGCAACAGCTCCGGCGGGCAGCGGGAATTCGTCTCTCCCCTGGCCCGGGCAGCCGTCGCGGTCGGTGTCGACGGGTTGTTCATGGAAGTGCACCCCGACCCTGAACAGGCCCTCAGCGACGGGCCCAATATGGTGCCGCTTCACCGATTGGAGTCCCTGCTCCGCCAGCTGCTCAGCATTCGTGAAGCCGTCGCCGCTGGCATGGCCGTGAGCAGCCTGTGATCCCATCGGCATTCATCTCTGGCATGCAGCGCTGGCGACTCGCTCCACGCCTGCGTCGGATCCGGCTGGTGGTCTGCGATGTGGATGGTGTCCTCACCGATGGTGGCCTTCACTACGACGAGGCGGGCCGGGTGGTGAAGCGGTTTGACGTCCGCGACGGGCTGGCCGTGCGCATGCTGCAGCAGGCTGGACTCACGGTGGCCCTGATGAGCGGTGGCCGCGGTGGTGCCACCGTGGAGCGTGCCCGCCATCTCAACATTGATCACTGCAGGGTGGAGGTGTCCAACAAATTGGAGGGCCTCCTGCAACTGCGTCGTGACCTCGCCATGGACCGCGATCAAACCGCCTTCCTCGGGGATGATCTGAATGACCTCAGCGTGCGGCCAGCCACCGGGCTGCTGATCGCGACGGCTGACGCTGCTGCGGGTCTGCGTCGCCAGGCCGACTGGATCCTGCGCCGCCGCGGCGGCGATGCCGTGCTGCGCGAGTTCAGCGAGGCCCTGCTGGCCAGCCAGGGCTGGCTGCAGCGGTTTGAGCAGGCGGGGATGGGCACAGCCAACTGAACCTTGATGGCGCGGCTGGAGTCCTGGCTGGGTTCCCAACTCTCCGGGCGAGGCTCCTAGCGTTGGATCCCCACCGGGAGCCGCGGCCATGGCGCCTGAGGAGTCTGGATCGACTGCCACCGCTCCGTCGACGGCGTCACCCCCAGCTGCACCCCCCGCCGACCTGCCCGCTCCGGAGGACGCCAGCAGCGGCGGCGGCTGGCCCCTGATCGACGGCTGGGCCCGCGCCACCCTGTCGCCCACCGGCCCCCGGTTGTGGCAGGCCCTCACGCACAGGAGCGCCTGCCTCAGCTGCGCCTGGGGCACGGGCGGCCAGAACGGCGGCTTCCGCGACGAGCTGGGCGAGCCTTTGCAGCGCTGCCTCAAGAGCGTGGAGGCGATCGGCGCCGAGCTGCAGCCCGCCGTGCCCGCCGAGGTGTTCGCCGGCCGCAGCCTCGCAGAGTTGCAGCGGCTCAGCTCGGCTGACTGCGACCGCCTCGGCCGGCTGGATCGGCCCCTGATCCGCCGCGCCGGCAGCGCGCACTACGGGCCGATCAGCTGGCCGGAGGTGCACCAGCTGGTGGCCGAGGCGTTCCGCACGCCGGCGCCGGAGCGGGTGGCCTCCTACAGCTCCGGCCGCTCCTCCAACGAGGCCGCCTACCTGCTGCAGCTGCTGCTGCGGGCCATGGGCTCCAAC
>Ga0169931_10007001_pt1 | contig 16838 bp, 14 predicted proteins | sample Kivu_15m_20L_FD_129675 | JGI IMG/M metagenome (GOLD analysis project Ga0169931, IMG submission 129675) | Freshwater microbial communities from Lake Kivu, Western Province, Rwanda to study Microbial Dark Matter (Phase II) - Kivu_15m_20L... | ecosystem: Environmental > Aquatic > Freshwater > Lake...
ATGTTTTTCAATCAACTCAATCAGTAACTGAGGGTACTTGGGGTTGGTGGCATAGCCACATTTCTTCAGGCCATGAGCCCAGCCTTTATAATCTGTGGGAGACAATTCGAAAAGAGAAGCGTAGCGAGATTTTTTCAAGAATAAACTATGGTCTTCAAAAGACGCCTTTGCATTGGAATACACTCTGAAACATTCGTTTCTTCGATCATCATCCTTAAAAAACTTTTTACCCTCCCATTCAGATCCGCACTTGATTCCAAAATGATTATTGGCTTGCGTTGCCAAATCGGAGGATCCGCTTCCTGATTCTAAAATTCCTTGTGCCATCGTAATACTGGCGGGAATACCGTGTTCCTGCATCTGCATAATACACTCTTCCGTCCATTTTTCAATGTACATCTCAGTTGACTTTTGAGACAACATTGTGGAAGAAATCAATAGCAAAAAATACAATAGGTGTTTCATGGTGAAACAATGATAGTAGAATCTTTTGAATTAAAATCCTCTGTTTTGAAAACTGAGCCGTCTTGGTTATAACTTTTCCAAGTTCCTACTTTTTCGTTGTCCTTGTAAAATCCATCAATCCTCATTTGTCCATTCTCATACCACAATTGGTAGGGTCCATTTAAAACGCCTAATTGATAGGTGTGTAGACTGAACGGTTTACCATCCTTGTAATAAGACCTACAAGTACCATTTCTTTTGTTGTCCTGGTACAAAATATCGGTATGTACCTGCTCATTGTTGTAAAACGTCTTTTCCTGCAACTTTGCTCCTGTTTGAGGATCCTCCACCACTATCATCATGGGCTTACCATCACCATAGGTAGATAAAACTCTTTCTTTGGGCTTGTTTTGACAAGCAACCAAAAGGATAAAAGGTAAAAAATATAAAACTCTCATTTGTTTCTTTGAATCGTAAAATCAACCAATTGCTGAAAAGCTGTGTTCACGGGACTGTCAGGGAAACTCAATAACAAATCCTTCGCTTGATTTGCGTATCGATTCATCGATTGCTGCGCAAATTCCACGGCCTTGGTTTCCATCAATATTTTCTGCAATCCGATAAGGTCAGATGAGGAAATGTTCTTTTTTTTCAAAAGCGATTTGATCTGCTTTCTTTGAATTTCGGTTCCCTTTTCGAGCGCAAAAATGATGGGTAAGGTGATTTTGTTTTCCTGAATATCCGCTCCCACGGGCTTTCCTATATCTCCTCCGAATCCCAAATCCAACAAGTCGTCTTTGATTTGAAACGCGATGCCAATGCTCATTCCTAAATCATACATTTTCTGCTTGTCCTCCTCACACGCGGCGCCGGCAGCAGCCCCCATCGCGCAACAAGCGGCAATCAACGAAGCTGTTTTTTGTTGAATTATTCGGTAATACACTTCCTCATTCACCTTCATCCTCCGAGACTTTTCTTGTTGAAGCAATTCTCCCTCACTCATCTCTTTTACCGCCGTGGCCACGATTTTTAGGAGGTCAAATGCATCATTGTTGATGCTGAGCAACAAACCCCTGGAAAGCAAATAATCACCAAACAGTACCGCTATCTTGTTTTTCCAAAGCGCGTTGATAGAGAAAAAACCCCTTCTCGTCATGGCTTCATCAACTACATCATCATGAACCAAAGTGGCGGTGTGCAAAAGCTCAATTAGCGCCGCGGCGATGTAGGTTTTTTCCTTGGGCTCACTGAATAGGCGCGCAGACAAAAACACCAACATGGGACGAAGTTGTTTGCCTTTTCTTTTGATGATGTAATGGGAAATTTTGTCGAGTAAGCCGTGATCGGTCTTCAAACTGTTGGCAAAAAACGTTTCAAACTCCCGCATTTCATGCTGAATAGGGGCTTGGATTTGCTGAAGAGAAACGGTTGCGCTCATGGTGGACAAAGGTAATGAAAGCTCATCTTGCAAACGCTACACGGCAGCCCGGAAGTTTGTGAATTCTACCATTGATTTCCAATTCAAATAATTCACATGAAAATTGAGAAGACTCCATACCGGATTTCAGCAAAAGTTCATCCACATGCAAACTTCTGTGCTCCTTTAACAATTCCAACAACCGGTGTGCGGTCAGTGAAATTGAGGGTTCTGAAAAGTTCATCTCCATTTGACCCTTCATGCCTAAATCTTGCAACAACGTGGGTATGTCTTGAATGATAGCGGCGATGTTTCTTTTGATCAAACCATTGCAACCCGCGCTCTTGGGATCTGATATTCTTCCCGGAAGTGCATAAATATCTCGGTTGTATTGTTGTGCAAACTGAGCGGTAATCAAACTCCCTCCGCTTTCAGCAGATTCCACGATAATCACGGCATCTGTCAAACCCGCAATGATTCTATTGCGCATGGGAAACCGCTCTCTATCGGCCACAATTCCCGGTGGATATTCAGAAACAACTCCTCCCTGTATCTGCATTTTTTCAGCAATATCCCGATGAGCTGCGGGGTAAATGGTGTGCAGGCCATGGGCTACACATCCAACAGTAGGAATGCTTCGCTCAATACATTGGGTGTGTGCGGTGTGATCAATGCCATATGCCAATCCAGAAACAATGCAGACCGGCTGTTGCTGGATAGCTTTAAGAAAGTCTTTCACAAATTGAATTCCGTAAGGCGTAGTAGAGCGCGAGCCCACTATTCCAAGCATAAAAGGATAGCTCTTCAGGGCTTGCCCTTTTGAAAATAATACGACCGGTGCATCATCGCATTGTCCTAAACGATGCGGAAAACGGGCGTCTGTATAAAATGTAATTTCAATCTTATTCTTTTGACATTTCTCCACTATACGCTCTGCATTTAGCATCAATTCTTTTGAGTGAAGACATTTATACAACTCTGAAGAAAAAAAACCAAGGTGTTTGAAATCCCTCATTGGAGCGCGAAAAACCTCCATGGGATGTTGGAAGGTGTGTAATATATCGCGCGTTCTTTTAGGACCTATTCCGGGCATTAAAGTCAACGCCACCTGTTGAGCCAACAACGTATCCATCATTGTGCAAAATTCCGTTAAGATGAGGAAGGTAAACGCCTATAAATTATGGGAAATTCCTATAATTTATTTGTTCTCAATGATGTATTTTTCAATGGCCGCGCTCATACTGGGAGACTGCGGATTCGGCGCTGTGATATCCAAACGTAGTTTTGCATCTTGTGCAGCATCCGCTGTGGTTTTGCCAAAAACCGCTATCCGAGTATTATTCTGTTTGAACTTTGGGAAATTCTTAAATAAAGATTCAATATCCGAAGGTGAAAAGAACACCAACATATCATATTTAACGTCCGCCAAATCAGAAAGATCACTGCATACGGTTTTGAACATCGTGGCTCTAGAATACTGATAACCCTCTTTTTCTAATGTTGCGGGGATGCTTTGATTCAAAAGATCTGAGCAGGGAAGCAGCAGCTTATCTGTTTTGTGCTTACTGATAAAATCCAATACAGATTGAAAAGTCCCTGTGCCATAAAAAATCTTTCTCTTCCTGAATAAAATGTATTTCTGTAAATAAAATGCAATCGCCTCTGACATGCAGAAGTACTTCATTTCATTAGGAATAGTCAGGCGCATTTCCTTGGCAATCCGGAAATAGTGGTCCACCGCGTTTCGACTCGTAAAAATTACACCTGCGTGTTCCAAAATATCAATACGCTGCTGCCTAAAATCGATAGAGCTGATTCCCTCCACGTGGATAAATGGCCGATAATCTATTTTGATTTTGTACTTCCTACTCAAGTCATAATACGGGTTCTTTTCATTGCCCGGATCTTGCTGCGTAATCAAAATAGATTTTACTTTCTCTGCCATAACTAACACTGGAAAACCCTTTCTAATTTCCCATTGAATTAAAAAATATTTTCAAACCAATGGCAATGGGAAGGATTTCCAAAGTGCAAATGTAAAAAAAGATAAAGAATAATGGAACTCTTGCCTGAAAAGCCACCCAAGCACCCTTCAAAATTCGCCAACACCATGCCGCTCCTATGATTAGCCAAGCGCCGATCAAAGCGGAATGCAACCAACTTTGGTCCATGAGCGTAATCCAAACCAACAAAGGGAATAGCACCATCGCCATGATGCGATTCGTTGCAAAAGTCCTATAGCTGTATTCAATAAGTGTAAAATCTCCATCTACCAGCCACTGCACTATTCTGATGCCTAACCATTTCAAAGTGTACATCATCAATACCCCCAACCATACTATCAAAAACAATGTCCAAGAATTTATCTGCAATTCAAAAAAATGCATCAGCGTCAATACCACTAATAAACTGACTGACGCGGCATGCAAAAGCACAAGAAAAAAATGACTCCTAGGAGTGATATTCTCTTCTCTCATCAATTGCCTCATCAATACATCACTCCGGAAAGCGCGAATAACATTTTTTATTTTTGTATGGTAAAATGCATAGTAAAAAGAAAAAAAGCCCCCACTCAAAATAAAAAAAATAAACATCCAATCTTCAAAGAGATTCTCGGCGGGTCGGAGCGTGGGAACCACTAAAAACATTATCTGATCATTTTCAAAAAACCGATTTCCTTTTCTGAAAGATGGCGGAATCTGCCTCGCGTCAAATCCTTTTTACTCAATCCTGCATACATCACACGATCTAGTTTTTTCAACCTAAAGCCCAAATGTTCAAACATTCTCTTCACAATATTGGTGCGACCACTATTGATTCTAATTCCCACTTGTTTGCCATCTTTTGATCCTTCCACGAAAGCAATTTGATCTGCTTGAACAAAACCATCCTCTAACTGAACTCCCTCTAACATTCGGTTCAAATCTTTTTGAGAAATCCTTTCTGATAGCTCTACATGATACAACTTTGGAAAATCGTGTTTTGGGTGTGTCAACCGCTTGGCCATATCACCATCATTGGTAAACAACAGTAAGCCCATCGCATCCTTCTCCATTCTGCCCACGGGGTAAATACGCTCTTTGCATGCGCTTCTCACCAAATCCATCACCGTCTCTCTTCCTCCTGGATCATCCTGCGTGCACAAAAATCCTTTAGGTTTGTTCAAAAGAACGTAACGATATTGCTCAGGTCGTATTACTCGATCATCATATTTCACCTCATCTTTTTGCGGATTGATTTTTTCACCCAATTCCGTAACCACCTTTCCATTGACGCTGATCAAACCCAATGCAATTAATTCATCCGCATCTCTTCTTGACGCGATACCGGCTTGAGATAAAAATTTATTCAACCTCACCAAACCATCTCTCTCTGTCCTAGAAATATAACCTCCTCTTGGATTAAAATCTATGTCCAGGTCTTTGTGGCTCTTTCTAAATCGTGGCTTTGCCTCCTCCTCAGAAGCGTCGGATCTTCTTCTGCGGTCAAATGGTTTTTTAGGGCCACAAGACTTTTTCTCTCCAAATGATTTTCTTCCACCTTCTCTGTTCGAGTATGGCCTTGCCCCTTCCGAGCTAGAAGACCTTCTGGGGCGTGATTCCTCATTTCCAGATCTTGAGCGAGTAGGACGGCCTCCCTCTTCTCTTGCTGGCTTTTCATTACTCCTTACAGGGCGAGATGATCTACCTCCCTCCTCTCTGGACGGCTTATCGAACTTTCGCGTTGGTCGAGTGGGCTTCTCGGGGCTGGAAGATCTTGCGACGCGCGAATCACTCGATTTTGGGCTTCGCTCAGCGCGACCCCTTCCTTTCTCCTGATTTCCTCTGCCTCTTCTTTCCCCTCCACCGGTATTGTCACGTTTTTGCTCTCTTGCCATGAATATTGATTTTTGGCAAAATTACGCAATCTAAAGCAAGCGAGCGGAAAGCAATGTGGGATAAAAGCTACATTCAATGTGCGAGATGCGCGATTTGGTTCCAACCCCATAAATGGTAATCAAATCAAAACGCGGCTCTTTCATGCAGTTGGTTTGGGTAATGAAGGCGTTGGCGCTCTTCATAATATTGATTTTCTGTTGTTGCCGAACCGCCCGATCCACAGGGATTTCAAAGCCTGTTCGGGTCTTCACCTCTACAAACAAAATCTCCGTATCGTTCTCGGCAATGATGTCCACCTCATATTTACCCTGACGCCAATTTTGTGCAGTAATTGAATATCCAATCGATTTTAAATACTCCGCGGCCTGATTTTCGCCGCTTTTACCTATTTCAATGGTTGTTTCTTCCATGTTTCATAATATTATCGCGCAAAATTATTTTAGCGTGAAAAAAATCCTTATTCCATATCTCCTATTAATTATGCCGATTTATGCGTTGTCTCAAAACACAGCCACTCCTGTAAAAAAATCACGCTCCTACTATTTCTATTGGGGTTATCACCGCAATTTTTATGCTCCCTCCGACATTCATTACAAAAGTGATCACTACGATTTTACTTTATACGATGCTAAGGCCAATGACATGCCTGCATCACTGAAACAATACTTCGATTTAAAAAACATCTCTGTTCCTCAGTACAATATCCGCTTAGGCGCTGAATGGAAAAACAATTGGTTCATCTCCATTGGGGTAGATCATCACAAATATCGGTTGACCCCCACTCAAAATATTCAAATCGGGGGATATATAAATCCATCTTCCCTTTCCTATTATAACGCTGACTCCACAATCACAACCGAGGAACAATACACCGGCTCCTTTTCTTACCAAGATTCCCTTTTATACAGAAGGGAATTCATGGGCTTTCATCATAGCAATGGGATGAACCAATTTAGAATTTCCATTGAAAAAAGAATTCCCCTCTTCCATATTCCCAAAATAAACACCAACGTGGAAATATATGCAGGGGCGGGATTAGGGGCCATTGTGTGTTGGACTGATTTTACTTTTTTCAGAACTCGGTTTTTAAATAATCTTCACCTGAGCGGGTGGGGAATGAGCGGCTTATATGGCGTTCGATTTGTCCATAAAAATCGCTTTTTTGTGCAATATGGATTTCAAAACGGATTTGATTTTTTGACAGACATCCAACTGGAAAACAAAGGCTCCTCAGCCAAAGCCCAACAAAACGTCCATTACTTTGAAAGGGGGGTGTAAGTGGGTTGGGTTTTTGGCGATGTCAATAACCGCAAATGTACCACCACCTCAACAAATTGATGTACATAAGTTTTGTTCTCTGATCAAGTTTTCGCGTTTTTCAAGGTGAATTTTGAAGGAAGATGAAATCACTTTTAGAAGTTGCTGATTTAACCATTCAAGTGGGAAATGAAACGTTGGTGAGCCAGGTTCATTTTTCCGTTTTTCCCGGTGAGTGCACCGCTATAGTAGGAGAGTCTGGAAGCGGGAAAACACTTTCGTGTATGACGTTGCTCCAATTGAATCCCATTCAATTTAATTACCCTTCAGGAAGTCTTCTTTTCGACGTGTCAATTGCTCAAAACACCACCCCCTTCTCCCCTGATCATGCAGCATTGAAAGATTTGCGCGGTAGGAAAATCGGGATGATTTTTCAAGAGCCTATGTCAGCCTTGAACCCAACCATGAAAGTGGGAAAACAGGTGGCGGAAGGAATAATCACCCACTTGCATTTATCTGAAGAAGAGGCTAAAAAAAAAGTAATCTCCCTATTTGAAGAGGTAAAAATCCCTGATCCGATCAATGCTTTTGAGAAATATCCGCATGAAATGTCGGGTGGACAGAGGCAGCGTGTAATGATTGCCTTGGCCCTCAGTTGCGATCCCCTCATCATCATTGCTGATGAACCCACCACCGCTCTCGATGTCAGTGTTCAAAAAGCTGTGTTATCCCTTCTGAAAGAAATTCAATCAAAAAGAGGAATTGGCTTGATTTTCATTTCTCATGACCTTGCCGTAGTGAAGGATATCGCCCACCACGTCTATGTCATGCAAAAAGGCAAAGTGGTAGAAAGCGGAAATGCCTCCAGTGTTTTAGAAAACCCGCAACATCCCTATACACAAGGCCTTCTGGCCTGCCGACCTCATGGAAAAAAACGAGGAGAGCGGTTGTTCACTTTGAATGAAATTCGTCAAGAAAAAGTTTCATCCTCCTCTAAAAAAAGTGATGAAATCATTTTAGCAGTAAAAAATCTTCACAAACAATATGATCGTTTCTTGGCGGTGAACCCCCTTTCGTTTGAGATATTCAAAGGAGAGACGCTGGGGTTAATTGGAGAAAGTGGCTGCGGAAAAACCACATTAAGTAGAATGCTCATGGGCTTACTCCCTATGTCTTCGGGTGAAATTTTTTGGAAAAATCAATTATTAACCCGCCCTGATTTACCCTTTGCCAAGGTCCATAGAAAGAAGATTCAAATGATCTTTCAGGATCCTTTTGCCTCCCTCAACCCTAAACTGACCATTCAAGAAATCCTCACAGAACCCATGCAAATTCATGGTATTGGGTCAAACGCTTCTCATCGAAAAGAATTGGCCATGCAATGGCTCGATAAAGTAGGAATGCCCAACCCCGCTGATTGCCTCGCAAAATATCCTCATCACTTTTCTGGTGGGCAGCGACAACGAGTAGTGATTGCACGTGCATTGGCCTGTGAACCCGAGCTCATTATTTGCGACGAAAGCGTTGCCGCCTTGGATGTCTCTGTGCAAGCGCAAGTACTCAATTTATTAAATGATTTAAAAGCAGAACTCTCTCTTACCTACCTTTTCATTTCTCATGATCTGCATGTTGTCAAGTACATGGCGGACCGTGTAATGGTGATGCAAAAGGGCAGAATCGTGGAAATCGGTGAAGCCGACGAGGTGTTTGAAAATCCTAAAAATGATTATACCAAATCCTTATTGGCGTCCGTGATTTAAGTATTTTCGCTGCATGAACGACGCGGTAAATAAACTTCAATCTTTGCAAGCCCAGGCATTACTGGGTGGCGGAGAAAAAAGAATAGAATCACAACATAAAAAAGGGAAATTAACGGCGAGAGAGCGCATCCTAGTGCTTTTGGATGAGGGTACTTTTGAGGAGATCGGAATGCTCGTTACGCATCGAAGCGCCAATTTTGGATTGGAGCAAGAAAAATATTTGGGAGATGGTGTAATCACAGGATATGGTAAAATATCTGGTCGCTTGGTGTATGTTTTTTCTCAGGACTTCACAGTAATGGGAGGATCTTTGGCAGAAGCACACGCTCAGAAGATTTGCAAAATAATGGACTTGGCCATGAAAAATGGCGCTCCCCTCGTTGGATTAAATGATAGCGGTGGAGCAAGAATTCAAGAAGGAGTGGTATCACTAGGAGGATATGCTGATATTTTTTACAGAAATGTCCAAGCCAGTGGGGTTATTCCACAAATCAGTGCAATCATGGGACCTTGCGCCGGTGGGGCGGTGTATAGCCCTGCCCTCACAGATTTCATCATGATGGTAGAAAACACCTCTTACATGTTTGTTACAGGACCCAACGTCGTGAAGACGGTCACCCACGAAGAGGTAACCAGTGAAGAGCTTGGTGGAGCTAGCACGCACAGTGTAAAAAGTGGGGTCACTCAATTTACCGCTGAAAATGATGTGGTTTGTTTGCAACAAATTCGAAACCTTCTCTCCTACCTTCCCTCTAATTGTGAAGAGGATGCGCCTCGCTTGAAATATTCTGAAGGAAAAGAAATCAGAGAGAAATTAAATACCATCATTCCTGATTCTGCCAATCAACCCTACGATATGCATGACGTCATCCAAAACATCATTGATGAGGAGAGCTGGATGGAGGTGCATAAAGATTATGCAGAAAATATCATTGTTGGTTTTGCTCGTTTAGCGGGCAGAAGCATTGGTATTGTGGCCAACCAACCCGCCTTTTTAGCGGGAGTTCTGGATATTAAGTCAAGCAACAAGGCCGCTCGTTTTGTTCGTTTTTGTGATGCCTTCAATATCCCTTTGTTAGTACTAGAAGATGTTCCCGGATTTTTGCCCGGAACGGATCAAGAGTGGAATGGAATTATTTCCAATGGAGCCAAACTATTGTACGCCTTTAGCGAAGCTACTGTTCCAAGAGTTACCGTCATTACGCGTAAAGCCTATGGCGGAGCGTATGACGTGATGAACTCCAAACACATTGGGGCCGACATGAACTTTGCTTGGCCAAGTGCAGAAATTGCCGTGATGGGAGCCAAAGGTGCCGCTGAGATTATTTTCAAAAAAGAAATTGCAGAATCAGAAAATCCAGAGGCCAAGTGGAAAGAAAAAGAAAGCGAATATGCGCAGCTTTTTGCCAATCCATATAGCGCGGCAGAAAGGGGGTATGTAGATGAGGTGATTCTACCTTCACAAACTCGAGAAAAATTAACGCGCGCATTTGAAATGCTGGAAAACAAAGCAGAGGCGCCCATTAAGAAAAAACACGGGAATATTCCGTTGTAATGAAAACCCAATTAAAAATTGTTCGGGTACTTGGAGGTCTGGGAAATCAGATGTTTCAAGTGGCTTATGCCCGTTGGATTGAACAAAACTTTCCTAATTGCCATGTGCGATGTGATACGAGTGACTTTAAAAACTATGGTTTACACCAGGGTTATTTAATCGAAAAAGTTTTCAATCTCAAAGTGCAAGTGGCTCAAAACAAAGAGTTGCGTAAAATGGGTGCGGATTCTTCTTCTTTCCTATTCAAAGTAAAGAGAAAATTAAACATTCCAAGATCTCACTATTTAGAGGAAAAAGAGGAAGATCGCTTTTTGTTTCATCCTGATTGGATCAATGAGCAGCACCAATATTTAGATGGTTATTGGCAGTGCCGTCAATATGTAGAGTCTGTAAAAAACATAAAGGAATTGTTTCAATTCCCCGCCTTCACCGATCAAGAGAACCTTTCTCTCGTGCAAACCATTAAAAACACACCTAATAGTGTTTCGATGCACATTCGTAGGGGAGATTATGTTAACCATCCCAAATACAATAATATTTGCACACTGGAATATTACCAGAACGCGCTGAGTGTCCTTCATAATAGAGTGGGAGCGATCACTGTATTTGTCTTCTCCGATGATATTGAGTGGTGCAGGGCTCATTTTCAAGGAGAGCAATTTGTTCCCGTAAGTCACAACAAGGGAGTTCACTCTTTCCGCGATTTACAACTGATGTCGCTATGCCAACACCACATTATTGCCAATTCCAGTTTTAGTTGGTGGGCCGCCTATTTGGGGGATGAGAATGGGGTTGTGTTAGGGCCCAAAAAATGGAAAAATAACATGGTGGGCACGCGAGATTTATTTCCCGATAATTGGTTACATATATAACGTATGAAATTGTTTCAATCCATTCAAAAGCATATTCCCGTTTTTTTGATTTCGCTATTTGCTTGCGTACTTTTATTTCACTACACAGGAAAATATGGGGTTTCTATTTGCGTAGATTGTGTAAACTACATGGAAGCGGCCAATTCTATCAAAAATGGACTAGGTTACAGTAATTGTGCTGGAGATTTGATGAATCACTTTCCTCCTTTTTACTCCTTATTATTGGCCTTTTCCTCTCAGATATCCGGAATAGACGTAGCTGACATCGGGATTTGGTTTAACATGTGTTGCCTTTGCGTCTTTCTTTTATTCAGCTTTCGCTTATTACTCGATTGGACACATCACCGCGTGATCAGTATTATAAGTGTCCTTTGGTTGCTCACCACGCCTATGATGTTTGTGTTTAACACTAATCAGACCGAACCTTTTTTCCTTGCCGCCTTGAGCGTTATTGTATACCGACTTTTGCAACCCAACAAAAACGTTGCCGCTCACTTACTAATCGGGTTTTTGTTAGCTGCTATGACCCTCACTCGCTATGCGGGAATCTGTTTTATTGCCGGAACGCTCTTGTTTATCTTGATCGAAAACTGGGGACAATTGAAAAAAACAGCTCTCTTTGCTTTCATCACTTTAACTCCTTTTATTTTGTCATTCGTAATCTGGAAATGGTACACCTCCCAAGCCAGCGCTAATATCACGTCAAGAGCTATATTATTTCATTTTGTCTCAGCCCAGCATTGGCATGAGCTCTGGTTAACTACCCGGTCGTTTTTCTTTAATAACACCGTCTCGTTTTATTGTCTTTTAATACTACTATTTTTTTCCGTTATATCCACTACCCTACATTTCAAAGAACTAAGAAAAAATCGATTGATTATCGCCTCGTTTATTGGATTGATGATTTACTTCCTTTTTTTGGTGGTGTCCATATCATGGGTAGACTTTGCCATTCCATTTGACAACCGCTTATTGGCTCCCGCCTCCTTCTTTTTGACCCTCTTTTTGTCTACTACCCTATTCTTTTCTTTAAAAAAGTACAACAACATTTTATATCCTTTATTTGTTTTTCTCTGTGGTATTTACCTGCTAGGAAACTTGAAAAAAGCACACATTTTCTGGGAAAAATACCGCAATGAAGGAGAGGGCTACAATAGCTCATTTTTTGAACCCATTCCCGAAGAGGTACTCACGCGATTCTGTGAAAACAAAATCATTTACACCAATAATCCTGGTGCGGTGAAATTGAGTTTTCCTAATAGCTGCTCCATGGTTCAACCTCTTCCTTTGCAGTACATTGAAATCAACAACCAAGTCAATCCGGATTTTATAGCGCGTTACACTTCGATTAAAAACGAAATGAAAAACAAATCGGCCGCTATTGTGCTTGTTCAAAGTGCTAAAATCAGCGGCACCTCGCTTGAATCATTAGACGCGTCTCTTATTCAAGACTCCTCTTTCCACTTTTATAGTATAGGAAATTCAATCATTTACTATTAATCGATTTTTTTCAGTGACGTTGGCTAAGTTGATTTATAATCAATTTCTCCAACTGCAATACCTCCTTAGTGTGGTACTTACCCGTCGCTGGGCCATTGAATCCGGTATGAATATGCACCACCTTGCCTTCGCTGTTTATCATGATCATCGTAGGAAAGGCCATCACTTTTTCTAGTTGCGGAAATACATTATGTGCGCGCTCTTTTCCTTTTCCCTCTGCCCTACCCACATAGGCCTCGTAACCACAATTCAATTGCGCCACTTGTTTTTGAAGGGTTTTCTTGTTCTCTGCAATATCATCTGTTCTTTCAAAAGCCACTGGAATAATCTGCAAACCTCTTCCTCCATATTTTTTGTACATCGCGGCCATCACTTTCCCCTCGTCCGTGCAATTAGGACACCATGATCCCATCAATTGAATGATGGTCACCTTGCCTTTCCAATCCTCTACGCCAAAAGTTCTCATATTGCCCTGCAAATCCATGGCGCTGAAAGAAAAAACCTCATTCTCTCTTCCGGGTTTCAATTGCACCAACTCCTCAGGGTGGCGCAATTCAAATTCAGCATTGTCCTCTCCCTCCCATTTTTCAGAATACGTAATGCCGCTGTAAAATCTTCCATTGAAAAATTTACCATTTTGATGATCCATTTGAGCGGTAAAACAAAATAAATGCGCTCCATCCAAACATTGGATTTGCATGTGTTCATTATCCCATATTCCTTTCAAAAATCGATAATCTCCCGTTTCTGTCAAGAATGTTCCTGTGCATGTTCCATCATCTTTTAAATCAAATAAACCAATGGAATTGTAGGCATCAGGAGTACCAGGCTCAAATACCACTTTCTGTCGCTTTTGAATCACTAATTCTTGCTTTATCCCCAATGATGATGGCTCTTCCTCAGTGCTAATAAAAGGCTGTCTTTGGGCATCAAAATAAACCGGCTTACCCCCCTTTTTAATGAACCACCCTTTCCATGCCATATCTCCCTTATCAGAAGGATTAAATTCAATTTTAGAATCAAAGTAGGGAAAAAGAAAGCCAGGAAATTTCTGGCCTTCTATGCTATTTAAATAAATAGTTTCTCCTCCGTTTTCAATGGTCAAACCCATCGATTGCTCCCCGTGTTCCAACAAAACATCAAAAACCGCATCGACGCTGTCATTCAAGTGAAATTTCATTCTCCATGATTCCGTCTGCGATAGTACATTCATACCAATGAAAAATGACAGAAAAAAGAAAATGGTTGTTTTCATTAAATATCAAACTTGATCCCTTGTGCCAATGGCAAAGAGGTAGAATAATTGATCGTGTTGGTTTGACGTCTCATGTAATTTCTCCAGGCATCTGATCCGCTTTCACGACCTCCACCCGTCTCCTTTTCTCCTCCAAATGCCCCTCCAATCTCCGCTCCACTGGTTCCAATATTCACGTTGGCAATGCCACAATCTGATCCTTCACAACTCAAGAAACGCTCTGCCTCTCGCATGTTCAACGTCATAATGGAAGAACTCAATCCTTGCACCACTCCATTTTGCATTGCAATCGCTTCATCCAAAGTCTTGTAAGACATCACATATAAAATGGGAGCAAACGTCTCATGTTGTACAATATCCATGTCGTTATTCGCTTCAATGATACAAGGCTTCACATAACATCCAGACGCGTACTGATCTCCTTCCAACACTCCTCCCTCTACCAATACTTTTCCACCTTGCGCTTTAGCTTGCGCTATCGCATTTAAATAATTGTTTACAGCATCTTGATCAATCAGCGGACCCACGTGGTTATTGGCATCCAAGGGGTCTCCAATACGCAACTGTCCATACGCTTTTACCAAACTTTCTTTGGTAGCGGCATATAAACTCTCATGGATAATCAATCTTCTTGTGGTGGTGCAACGCTGTCCTGCAGTACCTACTGCTCCAAAGACCATTGCAGGAATACACATTTTTAAATCTGCGGTGTCCGTCACGATAATCGCGTTATTTCCACCCAATTCTAACAAACTCTTTCCAAAACGCTCTGCTACTTTCGCCCCCACGATTCGTCCCATTCTGGTAGATCCAGTGGCTGATATCAATGGAACGCGCGTATCTGTTACCAACCATTCTCCCTCTTGTACTTTTCCAGTAATGATGCAGGAGATGCCCTCCGGTAAGTTGTTTTCTTTAGCTACCTCATTCCATATGTTCTGACAGGCAATGGCACAAAGTGGGGCTTTTTCAGAAGCCTTCCACACACATACATCTCCACAAATCCAAGCCAATGCTGAGTTCCAGCTCCAAACTGCAACTGGAAAATTAAATGCGGAAATAATGCCTACAACTCCAAGTGAATGCCATTGCTCATACATGCGGTGTCCTGGACGCTCGCTATGCATGGTTAATCCATACAATTGACGACTCAACCCTACAGCAAAATCGCATATATCAATCATCTCCTGTACTTCTCCCCATCCTTCTTGCAACGATTTTCCCATTTCATAACTCACTAACTTTCCTAACGCGTCTTTCTTTTCACGTAATTTTTCTCCGAATTGACGAACAATCTCTCCCCTCTTAGGCGCAGGTATCGTTCTCCATTCGATAAACGCTTTTTGAGCGGTTAAAATCACTTGTTCGTATTCCTCTTTGGTGGTAGCTTTTACATCACTAATGTGTTTTCCATCTACTGGGGAATAAGAGGAGATAACCTCTCCACTTCCCATAAAATTCAATCCTGTTGAAGTACCTGCGTTCACCGCCTCCAATCCCAGGGTTTTTAAAATTGCTTGCATTTATTTATTATTAAAATCGTTGATTACATCTACCTTTAATTTCTCTGCTCTATTGGCTATTTCCCACGCGGTGTGAAATACCAGTTGATCGATCTCTGTCATCTTACTGTACAATATCTTTTCAGGATCATCGCCGGGCTTGTGATAATCCTCGTGAACCCCACTGAAATAAAAAATAACCGGAATATTGTGCTTGGCAAAATTGTAGTGATCTGAGCGATAGTAAAACTGGTTGGGATCATTGGGATCATTGTACGTGTAATCCAATTGAAGCTGGGTGTATTTTTGATTGCAGTTCTCCGAAATTTTATGAAGATCCGTGCTGAGTTTATCCGATCCAATCAAGTACACATAGCGTTCATCTTCGTGATCCACATCCTTCCTTCCTACCATATCAATATTTAAATCACATACTGTATTTACCAATGGATATATAGGATGATCTGAATACCACTCACTTCCCAACAACCCTTTCTCTTCCCCGCTGACATGCAAAAACAAAATACTCCGCTTAGGGCCGTGTCCTTCTTTTTTAGCATCGGTAAAAGCCTTGGCAATTTCCATCACACTTACCGTGCCTGACCCATCATCATCCGCTCCATTGTGAATTTGTCCATTGATAATACCCACATGATCATAGTGTGCACTGATAACCACTACCTCAGCTCTTAATTCCGGATCTTCTCCTTCCAAAAAGGCCAATACATTATCAGAAACCAAATCCTCTCGTTTCACGTGGATATCAATATTCAAATCCAGTTTAGATTTTTTTGCCTTGACTTTTTTTCCTTTCAATGCGATTTTTCGCATGGTTTCCAAATTCTTGTATCCCGCATTTTTCAATAACACTTCTGCAAAACGCTCTGAGCAATGAAGATATGGAATGGTCAAATCTTCATCATCTTCTGATCCTGTTCGATCCAAAGTCATTCTCGGCGTTTCTAAATAATACTTGATTCTGCTCATGTATTGATCATAGTTCTGATCAATTTGGATGAACATTTTTGCACCTTGTTGAATAGCCTCTTTTCTTTTAATTTCTCTATCAAAAGTCCAATCAGAAAATTCTTCTGTGCCGGTGATCAAACTCTTTCCATTCTTGATAGGTTCCGCTGATAAACAAACCACAATTTTGTTTTTTACATCCAAATCTTGGTAATCATTCCATTCTTGTGTGTGAATACCATAACCCACAAAAACCACTTCACTGGATTTGATTTCTTCCGTTTTTCTGGCGCTGAAAAAATAAAAGTCTTTGATAAATAAAAAAGTTTCTCCGTTGATGACTGTTTTAGAATCCGTAAAATACAACTTCTTCAATGGAAAAATTTGACGCTGAGTGGAAATACCAATGGAGGAGTAATATTGATCTAAAAA
>Ga0169931_10007004_pt1 | contig 16833 bp, 14 predicted proteins | sample Kivu_15m_20L_FD_129675 | JGI IMG/M metagenome (GOLD analysis project Ga0169931, IMG submission 129675) | Freshwater microbial communities from Lake Kivu, Western Province, Rwanda to study Microbial Dark Matter (Phase II) - Kivu_15m_20L... | ecosystem: Environmental > Aquatic > Freshwater > Lake...
AGAGCCAGAAGAGGAGTATCCCTACCTTTTTCATTTCGTCGCGGAAGCGGTTTTATCTTTTTCTTCTTGAGAATAATAATCTGCGGGGAAGCCATTGAGTTGACGCCAGATTTCGTACCATACAGGGACATCGTTAAATAAGGCAATCCCCTCAGCACCCGAACCCATACGCAACAGATCTGGCCACTTTTCTTCTTCTGGATCCTCCGTGACCAGGACCCGGTACTGGTTGGTCGGACCTGCAAACTGGTCAATGGCAATCACTACCCCACCAAAGGTACCGTTGGAGAGTTGAGGCCATCCCGAAAAGACAATGGCAGGCCATCCATCAAAAATGAATCGGACCTTATTTCCTGGTTGAATCAAGGGTAAGTCTACCGGCTGCACGTACATTTCTACAGCCAATTCGGCATCTGCAGGAACAATGTTGACAATCTCTGCCCCCTCCTTGATGGTCTCACCAATACCCACCTGAATGGCTTTGGCTATGTAACCATTTTGCGGAGCCAAAATGTAGCGGTACTGAGAACGCTGCGCATAGTTGGAATACTGGTTTTCCAATTTGGTAACGGTGGCCTCTGCATCAAATTGGCTGGACATGGCTGTGTACATGTCGGATTTTGCCTTAGCCACCTTGTCTCTGAATTCGTTATCAATGGCGCTTAAATCGATTCGTGAGGTAATAAACTCATTCTTACTACTCAAAAATTTGTTTTCAGAACCAATCAATTTGGCTTGAACCTCTTGAAACTTAAGTCTTCTACCCTCTAGGGCTGTTACTGAAATTAAGCCTTCCTTCAAAAGTTGTTCGGCACGATCCAATTGGTACTTTCCAATATCATAGTTGACCTTGGCTTGTACCAGCTCCATGCTATCGGACTGTACTTTCAATTCTGCAATCTTTAGGTAGTTCCGGGCTTGTTGCAATTTTAGTATGTTGTTTTGCTCCAGTGCAGAAATTTGACTTTCCAACGCCCCTACTTTTTCACCATAGGATGCTGCAGCTCTGTTTTTGGCATCTACTTGTTGCTGAGTTCGCGGAAGAAGCAAGGGATCAAAATACTCGTCCTTGGTTTCGGAAATTCTCAAAATGGTATCACCTGCAGCAACAAAGTCACCTTCTGCCACATACCACTTTTCAATTCGCCCCGCAATAATGGAGTGAATTGTCTGCGGTCTCTGGTCCGGACGAAGTGCAGTTACCATTCCTTTAGAACGGATATTTTGTGTCCAAGGAAGAAATAACATCAGGAAAAACACTACAATCATCCAGCCTAAAATTTTCAGCTTTTTTCTACTTTCCTTATTTGGGAGTGTTGTCACCAAACTTTCTGCTCCACTAAATGGAGTAGTATCTTGAATTTTATTCTTAGAAATATTCAACATCGCCAGTTAGTTTTTGAAGGTGAGAAACGCATTATATTTTCCTTTAAAGGCAAGTTTGCCTGCATCCATTAAGATTATTTCATCCGCAAGTTGCTGCACGGAGGGTTCATCAGAAATAAGGATTAAAGTCCAAGGTCCCTTCATGATGAACTCAATCACACGTTCTTTGACTTTGGGATCCACATAGTTTAGGATGTTTTCCATGATCAAGGCTTTAGGGTTCCCCACAAATCCCCTTGCAAGTAGAATCTGATGTGCAATGGTCTTGGACAAGCCCTTTCCTTCAGGCTGAAGTAGCGTTTCTATACCCAAAGGTGCCTGATAGATAAACTCTTTTAATCCGACAAGGTCAATTAAGTGATCCAATTGCTCCTGGGTACAGGCTCTACCAAGGCATATATTTTCATGAATCGTTCCATGGAAAATTTGCTGGAGTTCCAAAAAATCTCCAACCATCCCACGGAACTTTTCCAAATTGATGTATTCCAAAGACAAGTCATTGACCAATACCTTGCCTTGATATTCTTCATAAAGCCCAGAAAACAAAGCCATCATCGCACTTTTCCCGCTTCCACTTTTACCAGTCACCACCACTTTCTTACCAGGATCTATACTTAGCGACACCCCCGAAAGTAAAGGTACGAGTGCATCTGCAGGCTGAAATACCACATTTTCCATACTGAACTTTATGCCTTCAGAAGTAGGATCTACTACTTTTTCATGAGGCTCATGGTGCTCCAAATCCAAATCCATAATTTGCCCCAGCTTGTCAACTGAAACCAAAGTGTCCTATACGGTTTCCAAAGAAAGGATCAGTTTCTCTACCGAATTGACTACCAGTACAATGATTACTTCTGCAGCCACAAATTGTCCAATAGAAATCTGATCGTTAATCAATAGAAAACTACCTGCAAGCAACAAACTGGTTACAATCAGCACCTTAAATCCAACCATTACCTTGTATTGAAAAATCAATACATTGAAATGCTGGGAACGAAACTCGATGTATTTTTGAATCAATTTATCTGCACGAAGAACAGGTAAGTTATTCGTGCCCACCAACTTAAAGGAATTGAGCGTTCTCCCTACCTCTTCTAACCAATAGGCTGTTTTGTATTTGTAAGAAGATTCCTTTACGGCTGTCTCCATCCCTCTAGGAGCGGTGAAGTAAAAGATCAAGCCCAATATCCCAAATAGACCCAAACCAAAAAGGGTGAAAGTGGCGTGGTAGAAGGAAAGCAACAAGAGGCCAAAAACTACCTGTAAAAGGGCCGAAGTGAAATCAATCAAGATTTTGGCAATCCCCTTTTGAAGGCTTACCGTATCAAAAAAACGGTTGACAATCTCAGGCGCATATTTACCATGTAGAATTTCGGTTTTGATTCTTGGAAGCCGATAGGCTATGGATAGACCAGACTTGGAAAAAATACGCTGCTGAAATTTTTCCATAATCTGCAATTGAGAAATCTGCAGAAATCCTCCAAAAATGATCCCCAAAGCCACAATGACCACCAATATTATCCATGAGGTGGTAATCCTTCCTCCTAGGATAAAGTTGAGAATGGCCTGAATACCCAAAGGCAGGGAAAGTGCAATCAATCCATTTAAAACTGCATAGAAGTAAATGGCATATACTTGATTTTTCTCCTCTTTGAGAATGTTGAAAAATCGTTTGATTGGAGTTAATTCGAGTTCGGGCTGCATCAGTGAATGGCTTTGATCACAAGTTGATGAAAGAATTGAAATCGGTCTTTGCTTTCAGGCCCAGCATCAAGCATGCCGGGTAAATGCTGGGAATTAAAACTTTGTAACAGACTGGATTCAAGGATGGTGGAAACAAGCGTGGTTGGATATAGGTAATCTGGATTAATCTCTGTGATGATGGAAGAAACGCGATCACCAAACTTGTATACCTGAGCAAAAATCCCTGATTCATGTTCCAAATCCACTTCCTTGGTCAAAAACCCCTTGATGGACTCATTGATCACAAGGCTGCGTAACACTTCAGGATTAAGAAAATCATTTTCCTTATAAATGGGCCCCTCTACCAAGAGACGAATAGCAAGTGCTAAACGCTCCTTTGCATCCGATTGATTTGCGGTGAGGAACACCAAATTATGTTCTAACCAAGCCCAATACCAAGAACTAAGGTACAAGAGCAATTTGTGCTTGTTTTCAAAATAACGGTAAATCGCTGCTTCTGTACTTCCAATCTTTGCACCCAATTTCTTAAATGTGAAGTGCTCCATACCCAATTCCTGAATCAGTAAGGCTCCCTCTCTTACGATAAGCATCCCTAATTCAGAACTGAATGGATCCTTTAGAAACAGTTTGCTGTTGACCTGTACTCGAATTTTCTTTAAAATAGATTCCATGCTTTGCTGTCGAAACTGATGCTATAACGAAAGATAAGTATCAAAAGTTTGCTTTTCAATCATTTTTGTTAGTAATAATAACAAAAAGTAAATAAGGATATACGTTTGAATTTTTTGAGTTTCAGAATTGAAGAAATGGAGTGACCCACAAAAGAACAAAAACGCTGCCGAATCCTGTTTTTAGTTAGTTTTCTTTAGTGATCACCTGGTGCTTACTCACCCAGAAAGCCCAATAAAGAAGTATAGGATGAAAAATCAACAACCTGACCCAGGCTAACCATTCTGGAGCGCAGAGTCCTCCTTCGATGCAGGAACCAATCTGAATGAAATACACATGAGAGGGTATAAAACAAACCAATAATCCAAAAATGCCCCAAGCAGCACGCCTCCGAGTAGGCAAATACAAGATTCCTAACCCCAATAATACCTCAGCAACACCAGAAAGAATATTGATCCATTCAGGATGGGAGAAAAACGGAGGAATGAGTGGAAGGTAAAAATCGGGCGTTACAAAATGGTTGAGACCTGCTAGGAGGTAAAAATACCCCATGCTGTAAATGAGGAACTTCTGAGCAATTTTTTTCATCTTATTCGTTTAAGAATGAATAAGATACAAAAGAATCAGAATTGGAGAAAACTTATTTTTCCCAGGCTCAAAAACCTCGGTACTTCAATTTGCCTACTCCATATAGGTATAGCGTCTTGGAATAGCGAAGCATAGCAGGCATCAGCAAAAGGGTCAGCCCCGCTACAGTACTCAGGTACATCCACAGTTCCGGCTTCGCAACCAATACATTGATGGCTACCAAGGAGGTTACCATGAGCGCCACTGAAAAGGCATAACTGATGTACATGGCTCCATCGTAAAAACCAGGCTCAGGAACCAAACTGGCATCACAAACGGTGCATCGAGAATGAATCACGGTGAGTTTTCGGTAACTAAATGGAGAAACAGGAAACATATTTCCTTCTCGACACTTTGGGCACTTGGCTCCTGCGATGGCTTTTGCTAAACTATTCGGCATGATTGAAAAAACGAATAGGTAAATTTAGCCAAACTGGATAACCCTTCCTGTGATTTAAGTTACGCTGAGAAACCCTAATACCTAATTTCAAAAAAATTTGAAGTTAACGCAATTCCTCTAGATCGTAATCTTTCCCCTTCCCCCATTGCAGCAACTCGTGCAGCGTGTAAAATTCAAGAGTGTCTAAATCTTTAATTCGAAAATTCTCCCCGGATAACCAAGCCATCACTTCAATTTTACGGACTTCACCCTGATTGACCAAGCGGTAAATCCGACCTACACGTAAGTTATCTAAGGCTAATGGCATTAGGATTTGGCTTTAATTAGGACTCCTGTAGCTTCAAAAGTGATTTCCTTTTTGGGTGCAGTGATTGCCGCTACCTCTTCCTTGGACTTACCTTGATCTTCTGCGTAGTGCCTTAGGGTTTCTACATCTGTTTCCGACAAAGTGGCTTCTCCTTCAATCGTAATGGGGAATCCTTGAGAATTGGTGGGAATAAAAAAGCCGTAATCCTTAAAAGTAACCCGCATGCTAGATCCATTAGGCAACTCCATCGCAAACCAGCATCCTTTGTTGGTACATACCTCCTTGATGTTTCCTGAAACCTTTCCTGTAAAGGTTCCTGAGGCTTCCACTTTTTGAACCAGCATGGCAGTAGTCACCACACCTGCTTCCTTCACTACATCTCCATAATTTCCAGGTACTACCTTGGCTTCACCAACTAGTTCATAGGTGGTCTTCTGTGCCACCACACCTGTTTTTTGGCAAGCAGCGAGGCCCACAACTAGGGCCAGGATAAAAAGAGTAGCATTCGTTTTCATGGTTCAAAGTAATCTTTACAAAATCAAGTATACAGGCTACTCCAAAAAAGCACATTTTTGAGCCCACCTGTACCTCAAAAATAGGTGAAATGTATGAGCCTCAAAAGTATTTTTATTCGTGGACCTTTCCCAATTCAAAATCCAAAATTGAATAATCTAAAAAAAAACCAATTACGATCCCCATTTGGGATAACTCTGAATTCTTGGAAATTCAATCAGGAAAAAGATTTTTAATAATTTCAAAAATAACTGGTCAGATTTTTTGACAATCCATTAATTTTAGTGTTTAAAATTTCACCTGCTCCATGCCATTTACCAAAAAATTCATCATTGATTTTGACAGTACCTTTACCCGAGTAGAGGCTTTAGATATACTGGGAGAAATCAGTCTATCTGGAGATCCCAAACAAAAGGAAAAACTACAGGCCATCAAGGACATTACGGACAAAGGTATGGACGGGAGCCTGACCTTTAGAGAGAGTCTGGAGCAGCGACTACAAATCCTTCAAGCCAACAAAGGACAAATCGCAGAATTGATTGTAATCCTGAGGCAAAAGGTATCCAAGTCCTTTGAGCGCAACCGAGATTGGCTGAAAGACAATGCCGCAGACGTATTTATCATCTCCAATGGCTTCAAGGATTTCATTATCCCGATTGTCACTGAATACGGCATCCAGCAAGAAAATGTGTTCGCCAATGATTTGGTTTACGATAAGAATGGAAAAATAATCGATTTCAACCGAGAAAATCCACTTTCAAAAAATAACGGAAAATCAGAAACAATTCGATCCATCAACCTTGAAGGGGATATTTATGTGATCGGTGATGGCTACACGGATTACGAAATCAAAGCCTCTGGCTTAGCCAATAAATTTTATGCATTTACAGAGAATGTAAACCGCCCCAAGGTCACCAGTCAAGCAGACCACATTGCGCCAAGTTTTGATGAGATTCTGTACATCAACAAACTGAATACCAAGTTTTCCTACCCAAAAAGTAGAATCAAGGTACTGCTCCTTGAAAATGTACACCCCATAGCCTTGGAAATCCTAAAAGAAGAAGGCTACCAAGTAGAAGTGGCATCAGGCGCCCTCAGCGAGGAGGAGTTGTGCAAAAAAATTAGCGGCATTTCAATTTTAGGTATCCGCTCCAAAACAACCGTTACTAAAAAGGTACTCGAACATGCCAATCGGCTCTTGGCCATCGGCGCTTTTTGCATTGGCACCAACCAAATTGATTTGGAGGAATGCCAAAGAAAAGGGGTGGCCGTATTTAATGCTCCTTTCTCCAATACACGTTCTGTGGTGGAAATGGCCATTGCGGAAATCATATTCTTGATGCGCAGATTCCAAGACAAATCCCTAGGCATGCACCGAGGGGTTTGGGATAAATCAGCAACAGGCTCCTTTGAAATTCGCGGAAAGAAATTGGGCATTGTGGGCTATGGTAACATTGGTGCACAACTCTCCGTCTTGGCAGAAAACCTTGGTATGAACGTATTCTATTACGATGTCATCGAAAAATTAGCCCTCGGCAATGCCACAAAAATGAACTCGCTAGAGGAATTGTTGTCCACCTGCGATGTGATTACGCTTCATGTAGATGGGAGAAAAGACAACAAGTGTCTACTGGACAAAGCGAAAATTGCCAAGATGAAACCAGGCTCATTACTTTTAAACCTGAGCCGGGGGCATGTAGTGGATATCCCAGCCTTGCGCGAGGCCATACTTTCCGGACACATAGGAGGCTGTGCAGTGGACGTTTTTCCCGAAGAACCCAACAACAAAGAACCCTTTGAGTCGGAACTCAAAGGCCTGCCAAATACCATCCTCACCCCTCACATTGGAGGAAGCACCCTGGAAGCGCAAGAAAACATTGCCCGATTTGTGCCAGGAAAAATCATGGAGTACATCAACACGGGCAACACCTACAATTCGGTCAACTTCCCAAATATCCAACTCCCCTTCTTGAAGGATGCGCACCGTCTCATCCACTTGCACCAAAATGAACCCGGTGTCTTGGCCAAGATCAACCAGATTCTTGCCAACTACCAAATCAATATTGTCGGGCAGTACCTCAAAACCAATGAAAAAATCGGTTACGTGATCACGGATATTGACAAGGTGTACGATCCAGAAGCAATTGAAGCCCTGAAAAATATTCCAGGCACCATCCGATTCAGAACCTTATATTGAGAGTGGTAAAACCATAAAAAAAGCCCTTTCGGGCTTTTTTTATTATCTATTTCCGTAAAGTTCGTCGTAATAGGATTGGTAAGCCCCAGAGGTCACTCGGTCCAACCAGCCCTCGTTTTCAAGGTACCAAGAGATCGTCAATTCAATCCCCTCCTCAAACTGTAGGCTTGGCTCCCAACCCAGTTCCTGCTGAATTTTGGTCGCATCGATTGCATAGCGTAAATCGTGACCTGCCCGATCCTGCACAAAAGTGATCAACTTCTCAGAGGTACCAGGCTCCCTCCCCAATTTCACATCCATCTTTTGGCACAAGAGACGGACGATGTCGATATTTTTCCACTCGTTGAAGCCCCCGATATTGTAAGTCTCGCCTGGTTTGCCTTTGTGGAACACCACATCAATCGCACGGGCATGGTCTTTGACAAACAACCAATCCCGTACATTCTCTCCTTTACCATAGACAGGCAAAGGCTTGTTGTTCTTGATGTTATGGATACAAAGCGGGATCAATTTCTCCGGAAAATGGTTGGGTCCGTAGTTGTTGGAACAATTGGAAACCACCGTTTTCATTTTGTAGGTATTTGCATAAGCCCGTACAAAGTGATCGGAAGAAGCCTTTGATGCGGAATAGGGAGATTGGGGGTCGTATGCTGTGGTCTCCACAAAAAACCCTCCATCATGCAAGGATCCATAGACTTCATCGGTAGACACATGGTAAAACAAATGCTGATCAAATGCTCCAGCCCAGGCTTTTTTGGCCACATTAAGCAAGTTCACCGTCCCAAAGACATTGGTCTTCACAAAAGCGAGGGGATCAGAAATGGAACGATCCACATGAGATTCTGCTGCCAAGTGAATGACATCCGTAATTCCATGCTTTGCGAAAATTGCTTCCAAAACCTGCTCTTCTAGAATATCTGCTTTTTCAAAAAAGTAGTTGGGTGCATGCTCCACCTCAGTCAGATTCTCCAAGTTGCCCGCATAAGTCAACGCATCCAGGTTGACGATTCGATACTGCGGATAGGTAGTCACAAAAAGTTTGACCACATGGGATCCAATAAATCCGGCTCCACCGGTAATTAAAATTGATTTTGACATTGTGTTATCTATAAAAGTTACTGTACCATTTTGTAAACTCTGCTACTCCTTGAGCCACGGTCGTATGCGGTTGATACCCCAAATCTCGTTCCATTGCACTAATATCTGCATGAGTCTCCACCACATCGCCAGGTTGCATGGGCAGTAATTCCATCTTTGCCTTTTGACCTAACCCCTTCTCAATTTCTCCGATAAACTCTAGCAAAGGCACTGGAGAGGAATTGCCAATATTGTAAATCTTGTAAGGTGCGGTCGAACTCGATGGGTCCGGATGCTGAGGATCGTAATTTGGGTTGGGTGTAGCAGGCTTTTCTGCCACACGGATGATTCCATCCACAATATCGTCAATGAAAGTGAAATCCCGTTTCATCTTTCCGGCATTAAACACCTGAATCGATTCCCCTTTGCGTATTGCATCTGCAAAAAGGAAGTAAGACATATCCGGTCTTCCCCAGGGACCATAAACGGTAAAGAAGCGTAGTCCTGTAGTAGGGATATTAAAGAGATGGCTGTAACTGTGGGCCATCAGTTCGTTTGCCTTCTTAGAGGCCGCATACAAGGAAATCGGGTGATCCACCGAATCCGAAGTGGAGAAAGGCATTTTGGTATTGCTCCCATAGACTGAACTAGAGGAAGCAAACACCAGGTGTTGAATAGGATGAAATCGACAACACTCTAAGAGATTTAAAAAACCGGCAAAGTTGCTATGCAGGTAATCTTCCGGATGGAGAATCGAGTTTCGTACCCCTGCTTGCGCTGCCAAATGGATGACCCCCTCCAATTTCTCGCTTCCAAAAAGATGCAGCAGGGCGGCCTTATCCACCAAATCAAGTTGAATAAATCGGTAATTGGGCTGAGTGCTAGAAGCTACCCATGCCCCAGAGACTACTTTTTCGGAAGCAATTCCAGAGGCTGCTAGTCGTGCAAACTTTAATTCCCTGCTGTAATACGAATTGATGTTATCCAAACCCAACACTTCATGTCCGTTGGCGAGTAGTTGCTGCACCACATGAAATCCAATAAACCCAGCAGATCCAGTCACAAGGTATTTCATCGGCAGCAAACAAGGATTAGGTCACCAAATAATTCCATAGCAACTCTTATTCTTGAGCGCAAACTAGACCTTGGTATTTTTCCAAGTGCAGTTTACGCAAAGTTTTTCGGTCAAACTTTTCCTGTACTTCTTGGTACAAAGCATCGGCATAGGTAGCAAGTGCCTCGCGCTTCACATAGCCAAACTCTAATGCTTCCTTCAATACTGCCACCTCCCCTACGGGAAAAACCAAACCTGTCTTCTTCTGCTTGATCAGAGAAGTATTCCCCACACAGTTGGAACAGATAATGGGTACCTGCATGGCAGCAGCCTCAAGGAGCACATTCGAAAATCCTTCCTCATGCGAAGGCTGCACCAAAACGTCGGCTAAGGCCAAATGATGTTCCACGTGATCTGTCCAATCGATTTGGACCACACGAGGATGCTCGCGAATGGTTTGCAGGATTTCTTGGTCAAGAGGTTCTTCTTCCTTATCAAAGGATCCGATTAGGACCAACTTCGAAGAAGATACAATTTTGGAACGCAAAAAAGCATTCACTAAATCCTCAATCCCTTTTCGTTTGATCAACTTGCCCACTGCCAAAATAATAAAATCATTTTCTCCGGGTAGCATACGCATGGTAGCGGCTACTAAATGATTTTCTTTCAATACTTGGCGATTAAACTTTTCTAAATCTATCCCCAAGATGGAGCCATGCCCAATAAGGCTAAATTTAGAAGGATCCAATTTTGAATTACTTGTAAAAAATGTAAGCATGCCTGTGGAATTAACCCAAAGTGCTGTAGCATTCGAAAAGGTCCATTTTTCTAAAAGTGTAAACCCTTTTTGAGGATTCTTTGCATGAACCGGCATTTCGGTAATGCTATGGATTCGATGGGTAATCCCAGCAAACTTGGCCGCAAGCATTCCCAAATACCCGACTTTGGAATCGTAACTGTGAATCACATCCGGCTTCTCCTTTCGGAGTAATTGAAACAACAACCAAAAGGAAATACAGTCTTCCACATAATTGACTCCCTTTACGAAGGGTATGACTTCATGCTGCACCCCTTCAGTGCGGCAAATCTGCTGCACCTCTCTCCCATCCGCACTCACCAGAAGGACCTCCCAACCTTCCTCCTTCATCAACTTGGGCTGACCAGAAAGTAAAAGTTTGAAGGTAACCGGTTCGGTGGAGAGAAGAAGGAGTTTCGGCATTTAGGGGAAAGTAAGGATTATAAAGGTAAAATTTTCTCCGGAGAACTTGGTTAAAATTAAGCCTGAGAACTAGAAGATTCGGCCTGAAATACCATCTCCAAACCCTTGCTTCACAAAAAAAGTCAGTGATTTTGAAAATATCATAAATTTTTCATTGGATTCTTTTTAGAAATCATGGACGAAAATAAATCAAAAAATCAATCACTATTGCAAGCAGGGTAATTTACTCACTGAAAATTGGATTGAATTTGATTTAAAATATTAAATAAATATAATTTTTTATATTTATTTTTATTTATTTATATTTTCAGTTTTTAATATTTTAATTAAATTTATAACGGGTGATAAAACTTTTAGCATTTCTTTTTTAAATGAATCTATTTTTTGAAGAAGGACTACTCAGTAATTTTTTCCTTCTTTAGTTTTTTTAAACTGACTTTTAAACGCAAAAAGGCCTTCAAAATTGAAGGCCTTTTTTTATGCATGAGTTTTAGCGATTAGTCAAATAATTCTGCCAACTTGGCTTCAAGACTAGGACCTCTCAAATCCTTTGCAATGATTTTTCCATCTGGGTCGACCAGGTAAGTAGCAGGAATTGCTTGTATCTGATACAACGTTGCTGCAGCAGAATTGAAGTATTGCAAATCAGAAACCTGCGTCCAAGTCAACTGATCATCTGCAATCGCTTTAACCCAATCTTCTCTGCTTCGATCCAAGGATACTCCAAAAACTTCAAAGCCTTTTGAGTTGTACTGATTGTAGAGACGAACCACATTTGGATTTTCTTGCCTGCAGGGCTTGCACCAAGCTGCCCAAAAATCAATAAGAACATACTTGCCTTTCAAATCAGAAAGTTTGGTCGTTTTTCCACTTGGATCAGGAAGCACAATGTCTGGGGCCACCTGCCCTACTGCCAAGGCTCTCATTTCATCCAGTTGTTGCTTCATCTGCAAGATGGCAATGGTTCCAGGATAATTCTCGTTGAGTTTGGTAATCAAGGCATCAATAAAGGGGAAATCATTCTGTGGGTTTAAGAGTCCCACTGCTGCCAAGGAAGCAAAGGAATTACCCATGCTTTCAATCATCTCTTTGACTTTTACCACTTGCTGAGATTCCAGATTCATCGCATCCATTTGAATTTGACGAATCGCTTCCGCGTTATTTTTGCTCATTGCCTCGTAGTACCGCTCATTGAGTTGGTTGACCTGCACCTGGTAGGCTTCCATCAACTTTTCCAACTTCAGCATTTCCTTGCTATCCTGCGATCCCTCAATTTGGAGGCTATTTGGATCCGAGAAATTGAACTTCACTTGCACATTCTCTTTGAATAGTGCCAATTTGACTACACGCTGACCATACAGGTTCAACTCATAAAAAGTTGGGGTACCAATGGAATCAAATTCATAGGTAAAGTCGCCATTGGATTTAATTTCTAAGGTATCCAACACCTTGGGTCTACTATCGGTATACTGGGAAAGCACCACTACCCCTTCAGGAGCATTTTGTAGATTGCCGGTGATGACCACTTTGCCAGTCTCTGAATCTGATCCTCCACAGGAGAATAAAGCCAGGGTGGCACTCAGTAAAATTCCTAACATAAATTTTCTCATCGTTTAATTCGCTAATAATTCACTCAAAATTTGGGCGGCTACTTTTGGATCTGCCTTACCCTGTGATTTTCTCATTAACTCACCCATAAATAAGCCCAAAAGACCTTTTTTCCCTGATCTGTATTCCGCTACCTTACCTGGGTTTTCCTGCAATACTTCTTTGGCCAAAGGCAACAGCAAACCTTGATCGCTCTCCTGAATCAGATTGAAATCTTGCGCAATGGACAGTGGTATAACGTCCGGATGGCGTAAAAGTTCTGGAAAAATCTTTTGGGATGCAACCGAAAAAGAAACCTTCCCCTCTTCCACCAGCGCAATCAGTTGTGCCATCGCCTGCACAGTTAAGGGGAATTCCGAAAAGGAAATTCCCTTCTCGTTCAAATAGGATTTGATGGGCCCCATCATCCAATTGGAAGCGGCTTTGTAATGTATTGTTTGTGCACTCAGGGACTCAAACCAGTCCGCTACCGCTTTGGATTCTGTTAATAAGGCCGCATCATATCTTGGCAAACCATAAACTTCCTTAAATTTTCGGTACAAGGCTCTAGGTAAGGCCGGCAATTCAGCCTTTACTTTTTCAATCCATTCTTCCTTAAGGATAACAGGAGGTAAGTCAGGCTCAGGAAAATAACGGTAATCGTTCAATTCCTCCTTGGTGCGCATGCTCGTCGTCACCCCTTTATCTGCATCAAAAGTTCGCGTTTCCGATACAATCTCCAGTCCCTGTTCCAAAAGGGCTATTTGGCGCTCAAATTCAAAATCAATGGCACGACCTAAGTTGCGGAAGGAATTCATGTTTTTGATTTCCACTTTCTTGCCCAAGGTTTCCGAACCATGAAGTCTAACCGACACATTGGCATCACAACGAAGGGATCCTTCTTCCATGTTGCCATCGCAAATCCCCAGGTACATGACCATCTTTCGAATCTCTGCTAAAAATATTACCGCCTCTTCTGAAGATCGAAGGCAAGGTTCGGTCACCAATTCAATCAGTGCAGTACCCGCTCGATTGTAATCAACCCAACTCTCCTCACGCTCCGGAGAATGAATCAGTTTACCGGCATCTTCTTCCAAATGAATTCGATTCAATTGAATCTCGCGCTCAGTGCCATCCTCCATAGTCAGGAAGACATTGCCCCCTACACAGATCGGCTCTTTGTCCTGAGTGATTTGGTATCCCTTGGGTAGATCTGGATAAAAATAATTCTTCCGATCAAAACTGCTTTTTCTGCTGATTTGGGAGCCACAAGCCAAACCCATACGCACCGCAAACTCTAGTGCGCGCATATTTAGTTTGGGCAAGGTTCCCGGATGTCCTAGCGTAATGACTGAAACCTGTGTATTGGCTTGAGCCCCAAAATTATTGGCGTCTCCAGCAAATAGTTTGCTGGAGGTGGCCAATTGCGCATGAACTTCCAGTCCTACCACCAATTGGTACTTGTCTGTTAGTTCCTGAGTCAACATGGATTCGTAAAAGTCAATTACAACAAGAGAGACTTGGCTTTCGATACTACTTTAGGCAAGCCTGCTAAGTCTTTACCTCCAGCTGTTGCGAAGAAAGCTTGTCCTCCTCCACCGCCTTGGATTTCTTTGGCCAATTCACGAACCAGGTTGCCCGCATGTAGCCCCGTGGACTCCAATAAAGACTCATCGATAAAGACAGCCACTTGAGGGGTATTGCTGATGGAAGCAGCCAAAACAATGCATGCCTTGGAAACCTCATTCTTTAACTCATACACCAACTTTTTCAAAGAATCTGCATTTGGCAATTCGACTGAAGCAATGAGCACTTGCTTGCCTTCTTTTTCGACAAACTGTCCCTTCAACTGCTCCTTCACGCTTGCAGCCTTCTCCAAGTGCAAGTATTCAATTTCTTTTCGCAACTCATTGCGCTCCTGAACTAAGGCCTCTACCGCCTTCACTAGGTCTCTAGGATTTTTCAAGAGTTCTTGCAATTCCTTCACCAACCCTTCCTGCTCTCGCAAGTACTGCTCTGCAGCAGTAGCTGTAATCGCTTCGATACGGCGTACACCGGAAGATATGGATCCTTCACTGCTGATTTTGAATAGGCCGATTTGGCTAGTCTGTGGGACGTGGGTACCTCCACAGAGTTCCACTGAAAAATCCCTTCCAAAAGTGATCACCCGAACAAAATCCCCATATTTCTCCCCAAACAAAGCGGTTGCACCTTGCTTTTTGGCATCTTCAATGGGCACATTACGCTGCTCCACCAAGGGAATGTTTTCGCGTATCTTGGCATTGACCATATCCTCTACCCGCGACAGTTCTTCATCCGTCATTTTTCCAAAGTGAGAAAAATCAAAACGAAGCAACTGCTCATTGACTAAGGAACCCCGCTGCTGAATGTGATCCCCCAATACGGACTTCAAGGCAGACTGCAATAAGTGCGTCGCCGTATGGTTATTCATGGTTAATTGACGCTTTTCGGGATCCACTGCCGCAAAAAACTGGGCCTCAGGACTATTTGGAAGCTTTTCTACAAAATGAACAATCAGATCATTCTCTTTTTTGGTATCCAACACGCGAATCTGTTCGGTTTCAGTCTTCAACCAACCCGTATCTCCTACCTGACCTCCACTCTCTGCATAAAAAGGAGTTTTATCCAATACCAATTGAAAGCGATCTCCTTTCTTATCCGAGATGGTTCGGTACTTCACGATTTGTGCATAGGCCTCCAGCGTGTCGTAGCCAACAAACTCCACTCCAGCATCTTCGTGGACCAAGACCCAATCCCCGGTATCTTGCTCAGATGCGGCTCTGGATCGGGTCTTTTGTTTTTCCATTTCTTCGGCAAAGCCTTTTTCATCTACTGAAAACCCATTTTCACGGGCTATCAAAGAGGTAAGGTCTAGTGGAAACCCGAAGGTATCGTACAATTCAAAGGCTGTTTTTCCAGAAATAATCGCTTCTTTTTTAGCAACCAACTCTGCTTTGATACCATCAAGCATGCGAAGTCCATTGTCAAGCGTACGCAAAAAAGAGGCTTCTTCCTCTTGAATCACCTTGGCGATAAATTCCTGCTGGGCACGAACCTCTGGAAAAATATCTCCAAAATTCGAAGCGATCAAAGGGGTCAACTCGTGCAAGAACGGCTTTTGAAAACCTAGGAAGGTATAGCCGTAGCGAACTGCTCTACGCAAGATTCGGCGTATCACATACCCTGCCTTGTTGTTGGAAGGAATCTGTCCATCAGCAATCGCGAAAGATATCGCGCGGATATGGTCCACAATCACACGGAAGGCAATAGCTGTAGGCTCGTCTTTGCCATAGGTTTTTCCAGACTTAAACTCCAATGCTTGGATAAACGGCAAGAACAAATCGGTATCGTAATTGGAAGATTTCTGTTGGATTGCCCGTACCAAACGCTCAAAACCCATTCCTGTATCCACGTGAGTGGCTGGAAGAGGCTTCAAACTTCCATCCGATACTCTGTTGAACTGCATGAATACCAGGTTCCAGATCTCGATTACTTGAGGATGGTCATTGTTGACCAATTCGCGGCCAGGCACAGCAGCACGCTCGGCATCGGACCGCAAGTCCACGTGGATCTCCGAACAAGGACCGCATGGTCCCGTATCTCCCATTTCCCAGAAGTTGTCCTTCTTTGAACCCATGATGATGCGATCTTTGGCTACGATTTTGCTCCATAGGTCATAGGCCTCTTGGTCCATAGCCAAGTTGTCGTCTTTATCTCCTTGGAATACGGATACATACAATAAGTCCTTTGGGAGTTTGTATACTTCAGTCAATAATTCCCAAGCCCACTCAATCGCTTCCTTCTTGAAATAATCTCCAAAAGACCAGTTGCCCAGCATCTCAAACATCGTGTGGTGGTAGGTATCTACCCCTACTTCTTCCAAATCGTTGTGTTTTCCACTGACACGAAGGCATTTTTGAGAGTTGGCCACACGTGGAAATTTGGCAACTTCATTACCCAAAAAAGCATCTTTGAATTGATTCATCCCTGCATTGGTAAACATCAGGGTGGGGTCATTCTTTACTACAATGGGGGAAGAAGGAACGTATTGGTGTTGCTTGGATTGAAAAAA
>Ga0169931_10007005_pt1 | contig 16833 bp, 20 predicted proteins | sample Kivu_15m_20L_FD_129675 | JGI IMG/M metagenome (GOLD analysis project Ga0169931, IMG submission 129675) | Freshwater microbial communities from Lake Kivu, Western Province, Rwanda to study Microbial Dark Matter (Phase II) - Kivu_15m_20L... | ecosystem: Environmental > Aquatic > Freshwater > Lake...
CCGGCCAGCCGGCGCGGCCTGGAAGCGGTTCCGGAGGGATCTCGCCAGGCCGGGCCAGCAGGGCCGCCAGCCGCTCGGCCACGCTTCCGTCCCCTCCCGGCAGATGCCGGTGGGAATCAATCGCGGCCAGGGGAGCGAGCACGAATGTGCGCTCCCCCAGCCGCGGATGGGGCAGCACCAGCTCCGGGCGGCGGCAGAGGTGCTCCCCGCACCAGAGCAGATCGAGATCGAGGCTGCGGGGTCCCCAGTGCTGGCGGCGCACCCGACCGAACGCCGCCTCCAGCTGAAGGAGGCGCCCCAGCAGCGCCAGCGGATCGGGCCAGGTCCCGTCGGGCCTGGAGGCGGGGCCCCGCCGCGCCAGCAGCACGGCGTTGAGGTAGGGCGGCTGGCCCCGCGGCCCCCCCACCGGCTGGGTGCGGAACCGGGGCGACCAACTCAGCTGCAGAGGTGTTGCCGCCCAGGCGCGCAGCTCGGCCATCAGCCGCGGTCGCACAGCCATGAAGGTGGCCACGGGGTCAGCGAGGTTGGCCCCGATGGCAATGGCCAGGTCATCGCCGCTGAGGCCGTGCTTCAGCATCATGGGGCCGCAACAGGGCGTCTCGAGCCAAGGGATCAGGGCCTGGACCGGGGTCGATCGAGGAACTCCGCCTCCGCCACGGTCGCCCGCCGGGTGCGCTGCTCGTAGAGACAGAGCTCCCGGCCCTTCCTCCCCTGCAGCAGTACGGCGGAGATCAGGAGGGTGCCGCCATCGGGCGTGCGATCGGCCGCCGGCACATCGATGCGCTCCCCCGGCATTCGGGGCTGCTCCAGCCGGCTGGCCTTGCGGCAGGCGGCGCGCACCTCCAGGTCATAGGTGCGCCAGGCGTCGGGGCTGGAGGCCCCTGCGGGCGGCACCAACGGCCCCAGCAGCAGCAGGGCCAGGCCCAGCGGCCCCACGCCGCGGCCTGCCCGCTTGCCGATCGCAGACCGCGGCGGAAAGGAGGCACCGGGAAAGGTTGCTGGGATCACTCCAGATCGCGGCATGGGACGGGGTATAAAGCCTGACATTGTCGCCCTACCCATCTGCCGATGGTCGCCAGCGGAATGCGCAACGTACCCTCCGCCAACGGCGGGTCCTGGGCGGCAGGCCGCGCTTTCCCGTTGGCGGCGATCACCGGCCATGGCACCTTGAAGCTGGCCCTGCTGCTGGCGGCGGTGGATCCCGGCCTGGGCGGGGTGGTGATTGCCGGGGGGCGGGGCACGGGCAAGTCGGTGCTGGCCCGCGGCCTGCACGCCCTGCTGCCGCCGATTGATGTGCTCGATAGCGGCGGCCAGGCCCCCGGCCAGCCGATTCCTGCGGGGCTGAACATCGATCCGCAGCGGCCTGAGGAGTGGGACGAGCCCACCCGCCGCCGCCTCACCGAGCTCGGTGCCGATCCCACCGGCGCCGATCCGGGCGCCTTGGTGCCAACCCGGGTGATCCCGGCACCGTTTGTGCAGGTGCCGCTGGGAGTCACCGAAGACCGCCTGGTGGGCTCGGTGGATGTGGCGGCCTCCCTGGCCAGCGGCCAGTCGGTGTTTCAGCCAGGACTGCTGGCTGAGGCCCACCGCGGCGTGCTCTACATCGATGAGCTCAACCTGCTCGACGACAACATCACCAACCTGCTGCTGGCGGCGGTGGGCAGCGGCGAAAACCGGATCGAGCGCGAGGGGCTGAGCCTCTCCCATCCCTGCCGTTGCCTGCTGATCGCCACCTTCAATCCCGAGGAGGGGGCGGTGCGCGATCACCTGCTCGATCGCTTCGCCATCTGCCTTAGCGCCAACCAGGCGCTGGAGCTGGAGCAGCGGGTGGAGATCAGCCGCAGCGCCCTGGCCCAGGCCGAGTCGAGTGAGCTCTTCCGGGCCCGCTGGCAGGAGGAAACCGATGCCCTGGCCACCCAGCTGTTATTGGCTCGCCAGTGGCTGCCGGATGTGCAGATCTCCCGCGAGCAGATCGCCTACCTGGTGAACGAGGCCATCCGCGGTGGTGTGGAGGGCCATCGCAGCGAGCTCTATGCGGTGCGGGTGGCCCGGGCCCACGCCGCCCTCAGCGGCCGCGACCGGGTGGAGGCAGAAGATCTGCAGGTGGCCGTGCGGCTGGTGATCGCGCCGCGGGCCTGCCAGCTGCCGCCTCCCGATCCCGATCAGCCCCTGGAGCCGCCTCCACCACCGCCGCCCCAGGGGGAGCAGCCGCCCGAGGAGCCCGAGCCGCCGGACAGCGAGCAGGAGAGCGAGGACGACCCCGACGAACCCTTAGACGACAACCAGCAGGAGGACGAAAACCCCGAGGACCAGGCTCCGCCCCAGGTGCCGGAGGAGTTCCTGCTCGATCCGGAGGCCACGGCCATCGACCCCGACCTGCTGCTGTTCTCGGCGTCCAGGGCCAGGAGCGCAGGCAGCGGCAAGCGCTCGGTGGTGTTCAGCGAGTCCCGTGGCCGCTACGTGAAGCCGATGCTGCCCCGCGGCCCGGTGAAGCGCATTGCTGTCGATGCCACCCTGCGGGCGGCAGCGCCCCACCAGAAATCCCGCCGTGAGCGCCAGCCCCACCGCAGGGTGATCGTCGAAGATGGCGATCTGCGTGCCAAGCAGCTGCAACGCAAGGCCGGCGCCCTGGTGATCTTCCTGGTGGACGCCAGCGGCTCGATGGCCCTCAACCGCATGCAGAGCGCCAAGGGCGCCGTGATCCGGCTGCTTACCGAGGCCTATGAGAACCGCGATGAGGTGGCCCTGATCCCCTTCCGCGGCGAGCAGGCCGAGGTGCTGCTGCCGCCCACCCGCTCGATCACCGCTGCCCGCCGCCGGCTCGAGGCGATGGCCTGCGGCGGCGGCTCGCCCCTGGCCCACGGCCTCACCCAGGCGGCCCGGGTGGGCGCCAACGCCCTGGCCAGCGGCGATCTGGGCCAGGTGGTGGTGGTGGCCATCACCGACGGTCGCGGCAACGTGCCGCTGGGCCGCTCCCTCGGTCAGCCTCAGCTGGAGGGCGAGGAGCCGGTGGACCTCAAGGAGGAGGTGAAGCAGGTGGCCAGCCGCTACCGGGCCCTGGGCATCAAGCTGCTGGTGATCGACACCGAGCGCAAGTTCATCGGCAGCGGCATGGGCAAAGACCTGGCCGAAGCGGCCGGTGGCAGGTACGTGCAGCTGCCCAAGGCCAGTGATCAGGCCATCGCCGCCATCGCCATGGAGGCGATCAGCGGGGTGTAGGGGTCTTGTCGCGGGCTGCTTTGTCCCGGGCTGCTCCGGTCTGGGCCGGGTAGAGCTCGTCGAAGAATTTGCCGAGCCCCACCGCCACGCTGCGGATGCTGTCCATGAAGCGGGGGTCTTCGGTGAGCTTGGCCACATCCCCTCCCACCGCGTTCCACTTGGCGGTGAGCTGTTCGGCGTTGGTGACCGTGCTCTGAAGCTCCTGGAGGGTTCTGGGGTTGTCGAGGGAAGCCAGCAGGCGGCGCAGGTGGGCTGAGCTGCTGTTCAGGTTGGTGATTGTGGGTTCGGCCGCCCGCACCGAGGTTTCCAGTTGCCGGGCCAGGGACTGGCCATCCTTCATGAAGGCGGACGTGTCTTTGGCGGTGCGCTCGAAGCTGCTGGCCGCCGTCGAAACCTTGCCCAGCAACTTCATCTGGTCTGCTTCCACCAGCATCTTGTGCATCAGGGCGGTCACATTGGTGAGGCTGGGCCCCGGAGTGCCCTCGATGGTGGCCCCGTTGCACAGGGCAACGCTTCGGTTGCATTTCGGGGAGCGGGGGTTTGCCGAGCCGGGCGGCAGGGGCTTGCCGCTGCTGATCAGGGCAATTTCCGCTTCGCCACCCAGCAGGGAGGCCTCTCCGATCTGGGCCATGGCCGGCAGGGCCAGCTTCAGGTCTGGATGGTTGATTTCCAGTTCGGCGATCACCGCCTCGGGACTGATGGTCACCTTGCGCACACTGCCGACCAGGACTCCCCTGAAGCTGACCGGTGAACGTTCGGCCAGCCCTGAGGCTTCGGCAAAGCTGACTTTCACCATCCAGTTCTGGCGGCTCAAGGAAATGCCCCGCAGCCAGAAGGACAGTCCCACAGCACTGGAGATGGCCGCCAGAAGGGAGAAGCCGACGATCGCTTCGCGGATACTGCGGCGCATGGATTCAGAGCTCCGCCGGCTGCATCGGTCCGCGCAGACTACCGCTCCTGAACTGCATCACGTAGGGGTCGCTGCTGGTGCGATAGGCATCGACTGTGCCACCCCAGCGGAACTTGCCGTCGTAGAGAAGCACGACCCGTTGGGCGGCCCGCTCGATGGTGCTGTGGACATGACTCACAATCACGGAAGTGGCCTGGGCCACATGGGTGGTTTGCACTATCAGGTCTTCGATGCGGGTACAGGCCATGGGATCGAGGCCGGCGGTGGGCTCGTCGAACAGCAGCAGGGGCATCTGTTCGTCCTGTTTGCCCGGATCATTGATCAGGGCCCGCGCAAAGCTGACCCGCTTCTGCATGCCACCGCTCAGCTCGCCGGGAAGTTGCTCCTCAACTCCGTAGAGCCCCACGGCATTGAGGGCGGCGCTGACCCGCTCCCGAATCACCTTTTCATTGAGGCGTCCATGGCGGTAGAGCAGGAAGCCGACGTTCTCGCGAACCGTCAGCGAGCCCAGCAGGGCAGGATTCTGAAACACCAGCCTCACGTCCGGTGGGGTGCGCTGGTCGAGCCGCAGATATTTCTGGTGAGTGCCGTAGAGGGTGAGCTTGCCGCTATTGGGCAAGAGCAGGCCGGCAAGCAGCCGCAGGATGGTCGACTTCCCTGCCCCGGACGGCCCAACCACCACGAGGCGCTCTCCTGGAGCGACCTGAAGATTCACCTCGTCGAGCACGGGGCGGGCCCGGCCCCAGCGGACGCTGAGGTTGGCCATCTCGGCAAGGGGTGGGGCGGCGGAGTGCAGTGCGGAGACCCGTGAGCAGGCCCCATCCTCGCCCTTCTCGCCGGTGAAAGACCTCCGTAGAGTTCAACCAGTTGAGGCAGCGTCCTCCTCCGCCCTTTGGCTCCCCCTGCCCCGGCATCGAAATTACGGCGCGCCCGCGGCCCGCAGCCGAAACCGGGCTGGGTCGGCCGAGGGGAACTGCGTCAGAAAGACCTGGTCAGCCGCTCCCGCCGCGCCGCTCGCTGGTTGCGGCCAGGCCTGGTGGTCAAGCGCTGGGTGTTGACCTCCGGCCTTGGGCTGCTGGTCGCATTGCTGGGGGCGGCGGTATGGGCCGATCTGCAGCCCATCTACTGGATGCTCTCCAGCGTCAAGTGGCTGCTGGCCCAGGTCACCGGGGTGCTGCCCCGCAGTATCACCGGCCCCCTGGTGCTGCTGATCGGGGCTGCGCTCATCTGGCTGGGACAGAGCCGAAGCTTTGGCTCCATCCAGCAGGCCCTAGCGCCCGAGAAAGATACCCTGCTGGTGGACGCCCTGCTTGCCCAGCGACGCCTCAACCGCGGCCCCAACATCGTGGCAATCGGCGGCGGCACCGGGCTCTCCACCCTGCTCAGTGGGTTGAAGCGCTACAGCAGCAACCTAACCGCCATCGTCACGGTGGCGGATGACGGCGGCAGCAGCGGGGTCCTGCGTCGGGAGCTGGGGGTGCAGCCCCCGGGAGATATCCGCAACTGCCTGGCGGCCCTGGCCCGGGAGGAGCCCCTGCTCACCCGGCTGTTCCAATACCGGTTCAAGGCAGGCAGCGGCCTCGAGGGCCACAGCTTCGGCAATCTGTTTCTTTCCGCCCTGACGGCCATCACCGGCAACCTGGAATCGGCGATCACGGCCAGCAGCCGCGTCTTGGCCGTGCAGGGTCAGGTGGTGCCCGCTACCAATGCGGATGTGCGCCTCTGGGCGGAGCTCGAAAACGGGGAACGGATCGAAGGGGAATCCAAGATCGGCAACGCCACAAGTCCGATCGTGCGACTCGGCTGCACGCCGGCTCGCCCCCCTGCCCTGCCCAGTGCCCTGGAGGCCATCGCCCATGCCGATCTGATCGTGCTGGGCCCCGGCAGCCTCTACACCTCCCTTCTGCCCAACCTGCTGGTGCCGGAACTGGTGGAGGCGATCCGCAGGAGCAAGGCACCCCGCCTCTATGTCTGCAATCTGATGACCCAGCCGGGTGAAACGGATGGCCTCGATGTGGGGGGCCATCTGCGGGCGATTGAGGCCCAGCTCGCCAGTCTCGGGATTCAGGAGCGCCTGTTCGGCTCAGTGCTGGCCCAGGAGGATCTGGATGATTCCCCCCTTGTGAGTCACTACCGCAACCAGGGGGCCGAACCGGTGATCTGCAACGCGCGGGAGCTGCGCGGCCTTGGCTATGAGGTAATGCAGGCGCCGCTTCAAGGAGCAAGGCCCACGGCAACCCTGCGCCATGACCCCCGCAGTGTGGCATTGGCTGTGATCAGATTTTACCGAAATCACCAGCGCAGAGCTCAGTAAGCGTCCTGCAGCTCGTAAAAATCAGGTTGGATGTAGTCCTTGCGCATGGGGTAGCCCTTCCAATCCTCCGGCATCAGCAACCGCTTCGGATGGGGATGGCCTGAGAAGTGGATGCCGAACATGTCGAAGGTTTCCCGCTCCTGCCAGTCGGCTCCTCGGAACTGGCCGTAAAGGGTGGGAATGGTCAGCTCGCCATCCCGTGCCAGAAATACCTTGAGCCGAATTTCCACAGGCGATTGGTCCGCCGCCACTTCTCCAGCAGGGCTTAGATCGGCCAGCTCGGCCAGCTTCACCAGGTTGTAGAAACTGACCAGTCGCCCCCCAGGTCCCTCGTCGTAGCCGCCTTGGCACTGCAGATAGTCAAAGCCCTGGGTTCTGAGGGCGGTGACGATCAAGGGTAGGCATGCCGCCTCAATGCCAATCATCTCCACCCCCAGGTGGTCCCTGCCCAGGGCCCCGTGGTCGAAGCCCTGACTGGTCAGCCAGGCTCCCACCGGGCCAGGTTCAGTTCTGTCCTCGATTACCAGGCTCGCTGCCTGGGGGCTGATGGAGGTTTCGTCGGGCATGGCTCGAGGAGGGTGGCTCAGGTGTCGACTTTGGTGGTGGAAATGGCAGCAGCCGGAGTACCCAGAGGCAGGGCGCTGGCAGCGGCGAGGGCCTGCTTCTGGGTTTCAGCGGAAAGGTATTGGCCGTTGACAATCGGTTGAACCAGTTTCATCTGATGGGGAACAGTGCAGTAGCGATGGGTCTGCTGGAGATTGCCGCGTTCGGCCAGGGCTTCGTTGCCCACCTTTTTGCGCAGCTTGATTACCGCATCGAAGATCGCCTCCGGGCGAGGTGGACAGCCAGGCAGGTAAAGGTCCACCGGAATAAGTTTGTCCACGCCCCGCACGGCGGTGGTGGAATCCGCAGAGAACATCCCTCCGGTGATCGTGCAGGCTCCCATGGCGATCACATATTTTGGTTCGGGCATCTGTTCGTAGAGCCGAACCAGGGCAGGGGCCATTTTCATGGTCACGGTGCCAGCCACGATCAGCAGGTCGGCCTGGCGCGGGCTGGAGCGGGGCACCAGGCCGAAGCGATCAAAATCAAAGCGGGAGCCGATCAGAGCCGCAAACTCGATGAAGCAACAGGCGGTGCCGTAGAGCAGGGGCCAGAGGCTGCTGAGGCGAGCCCAGTTGTGGATGTCATCGAGGGTCGTGAGAATGATGTTCTCGGAGAGATCCGAGGTGACCGCTGGAGCACCAACAGGATTGCAGCTGGCCGCGCGCAGGTCCTTGAGGGCATCAATGGGGAGGGTGTCTTGCATGGGTCAGCTCCATTCGAGGGCGCCCTTGCGCCAGGCGTAGGCCAGGGCAAGCACAAGGATGAATATGAAGACGAGGGCTTCGATGAAAGCCAGTAAGCCGAGCCGGTGGAAAGCCACTGCCCAGGGGTAGAGGAAGACGGTCTCCACGTCGAAGATCACGAAGACCAGAGCGAACATGTAGTAGCGGATATTGAACTGAATCCAGGCACCCCCGATCGGCTCCATGCCAGATTCGTAGGTGAGTTCCCTTTCACCACTGCGACTGTTGGGAGAAAGCAGCTTGTTTGCCACCAGGGCCAGCACCGGCACGGCCGCTGCTATGAGCAGGAAGCCAAGAAAGGCGTCGTAGCCCGAGAGCACGAACATGAACCAACCAGGACTCACCTCAGCCCAGTCTGGCATCCAGGCCAGGGTGGTGGGGCATTGGTCTGGCGAGCGCCGATAATCTGGCATCAGCGCCTGAGGCCCAGGGATGAGTTCCGCCAACACGCCCGAGCCTGCTGACAGCCCCGATACTTCCGCGCCGATCCCTGCCCCCGAGTCCGGCGCCGCAGACGCGGCGGTGGATCTGTCCAGCCACCGCTTCGAATGCCGCAGCTGCGGTTTCGTCTACGACCCGGCAGAGGGTGTGCGCAAGCTGGCTATTGAACCGGGCACTCCATTTATGGACCTGGATCCGGTCAGCTTCCGTTGTCCGGTTTGTCGCAGTCGGGTGGGAGCCTTCAAGGACATCGGCCCCCGCAACAAACCCAGCGGCTTCGAAGAGAATCTCAACTTCGGCCTGGGGGTCAACCGCCTGACCCCGGGTCAGAAGAATGTGCTCATCTTCGGCGGCTTTGCCCTGGCCTTCGCCTTCTTTCTCTCCCTTTATTCCCTGCGCTGATGACTGGTTCTTCCCTGCTCCGCCCGCTTGGGGTTCTGATGCGGCCCCTCCTGGGTTTGCTGCTGGTTGTTGGGCTTGGCTTCGGCCTTTCCGGCTGTGTGACCACCGGATTGCCCATGGCGGCCACCAGTCCCTGGCAGGCGGTTTCCCTGGCAACCAAGGCGAACCCCCTCGATGTGGCCTTCACCGATGCCAGCCATGGCTTTCTGGTGGGCAGCAACCGGCTCATCCTCGAGACGAATGATGCTGGAGCCAGCTGGGCTGAGCGAGCCCTGGACCTGCCGGAAGAGGAGAACTTCCGTCTGATCAGCATCGACTTCCATGGCGAGGAGGGTTGGATCGCCGGCCAGCCCGGTCTGCTGCTGCACAGCACAGACGGCGGTCAGAACTGGAGCCGCCTGTTTCTTGATACCAAGCTTCCCGGGGAGCCATACCTGATCACTGCCCTAGGCCCAAACCAGGCGGAGCTGGCCACCAACGTGGGAGCCATCTATGAAACCCGCGACGGCGGCACCAACTGGCAGGCCGAGGTGGAGGACGCAGCCGGAGCCGTGCGGGAGCTGCGCCGCTTCAACGATGGTCGTTATGTGAGCGTCAGCAGCCTGGGCAATTTCTTCTCCACCTGGGATCCCGGCCAGGCCACCTGGCTGCCCCATCAACGCATCAGCAGCCAGCGGCTCCAGTCGATGGGCTTCCAGCCCGATGGCTCCCTCTGGATGCTCGCCCGGGGCGCCCAGATTCGTTTCAACCCTGCCGGCGGCAACGTGGAGGAGTGGGGAAAGGCCGTGATTCCGATCACCAATGGTTTCGGCTACCTGGATATGGCCTGGGCCCCCGACGGTTCGATCTGGGCCGGCGGAGGCAGCGGCACCCTGCTGGTGTCCGCCGACGGTGGCAAGACCTGGCAGAAGGATCCGGTGGGCGCCCAGCAGCCTTCCAACTTCACCCGAATCAGTTTTGGCAACGATGGCAAGGGCTTCGTGCTGGGCGAGAGGGGCTCCCTGTTGCGCTGGGTGGGTTGACCTGGCAGGCCAACTTCTGTAACCAAGCTCCGATGCCGGCCCCCCCAGGCGGGAGCGCACCCCTAAAGTCAATGGGTTGAACGCTTTCGCTATGGCTGCAGGCTCAACTGGAGAACGCCCGTTCTTCGAGATCATTACGAGCATCCGCTACTGGGTGATCCATGCGGTCACCCTGCCCGCCATCTTTTTGGCCGGATTCCTGTTCGTGTCCACGGGCCTGGCATACGACGCCTTCGGAACCCCCCGTCCAGACGCCTACTTTCAGGCCCAGGAGAGCAAGGCTCCCGTGGTGAGCCAGCGATATGAAGGCAAAAGTCAGCTTGACCAGCGGTTGAAATAGGCCATGACCCAGACTCCCGTCTCCACCACTCCCCGCAACTACCCGATCTTTACGGTCCGCTGGTTGTCGATCCATGCCCTCGGGGTACCCACGGTGTTTTTCCTGGGCGCCCTTGCTGCCATGCAGTTCGTTCGCCGTTGAGCCAGTCGCTCTTCTCCCCCATGCAACGCACACCCAACCCCAACAACCTGCCGGTCGAGCTCAATCGCACCAGTCTCTATCTCGGCCTGCTTTTCGTGTTCACGATTGGCATCCTTTTCTCCAGCTATTTCTTCAATTAATCCTCGTTAAAGTTCCCAGGAGAGCGCCCCCATGAGCGGCAAGAAGTCCAGCCTGCCAGACGGCCGGATCCCAGATCGCCTCCCCGATGGCCGTCCCGCCGTGGCCTGGCGTTCCCGATGGACTGAAGGAGTTCTTCCCCTTTGGCTTGTAGCCACTGCAGGAGGTATGGCAGTGATTTTTGTGGTGGGCCTTTTCTTCTACGGCGCCTACGTGGGAGTGGGTTCGGCCTGATATCTCCCAGTAGGTCAAGTACGTGCGCCCTGCCTGAATTATTAAGCCGTTGCTCAAGAAGCGCCAGCTGCTCAACAACCCCATTCTCTCCACTCTGGCCGGGGTTCTGCTTAATGGATATGGCGAGTTTGTGTATCGCACCTCCAGAACTTTGATCAAAGCCGATCCGGCGGTTGATCGATTGCTGCATGAGATCAAGTCACCGGTTGTCTATGCGATCTGGCACTGTCAGGTTTTTTTCCTGCCACTGGTGCGTCTGTATGAACGCAAGCCTGTGGCAGTTCTGCTCAGTGCCCACCGGGATGCCCGAATTGTCGGGGTAGCGGGCCGAATGCGTGGCTTCAAGCTGGTGGAGGGCTCGTCCACCCGTGGTGGTACCCGCGCCTATCGAGAGTTGCTGGCACGCCTGAGGGATGGACACTCGGTATGCATCACCCCCGATGGTCCCAAGGGGCCCCCCTTGAAGCCGAAAGCAGGGATTGCTCAGCTTGCCCATCAATCCGGCTGTGCAGTAGTGCCCGTGGCTGTTGCATGCACGCGGATGCGGAGGATCCGAACCTGGGACCGCACGGTCTTGCCGCTGCCATTTGGACGTTGCGTGCTGGAGCTGGGCCCACCGATTCACCTCAGTCCTGAGAATTCTCTGGATGAGCAACTGGCCCTGCTGGCCGACGCCCTCAATGAAACAACCCATCGTGCGGCAGGCAGCCTTCTCGCCCTGGCCTGAATGGGGCGCAGCTGCGAAGGCCGGCGTCCTGCTCTTGCTGTTTCGGCTGCTCGTTCTGCTGCTCACCCCGCTGCTTTTGGCGGTACTGATCTGGCGCCTTCTGCTCGGCAAGGAGGACCCACGCCGGTTAGGCGAGCGGCTGGGCCTGAGCCGGTATCGCCGCCCCTCTGGTCAGCTGGTGTGGCTGCATGCCGCCAGCGTGGGCGAAATGATCAGCCTGTTGCCCTTGCTGCAGCAGCTGGATCGGGTCTCTGGCCTGAGTCTGCTGCTGACTACGGGTTCGCGCAGTTCGGCCGAGCTGGCGCGACGCCGCCTGACGGCTGGGGTGGTTCACCAATATGTGCCCCTGGATCACTGGTTGAGTTTTGCCCTCTTTCGCCGCCATTGGCGGCCTGATCTGGGGGTGCTGGCGGAGGCCGAACTCTGGCCGGAGCTGATCCACGCCATGCCGAGGCCCCTGTTGATCAATGGCCGCATGAGTGAGCGTTCCTTCCGGAGGCACCATCGCTGCCCATGGTTCGCCGCCTGGTTGTTGGCACGCTTTCAGGTCTGCCTGGCCCAGTCGCCCCAGGATGGTGAGCGCTTTCGGCTTCTTGGGGCACGCCATGTGCGTGCCGTGGGGTCCACCAAGCTCGATGCGGAGCCCCCCAGGGTGGATCCGGCGATAGTGGCGAAGCTGGGACAGGCTTTCGCCTGCCGCTCGGTGCTGCTGCTGGCCAGTAGCCATGCCGGTGAGGAGGTCGCGCTGCTCGATGCCTATCCACAGCTCAGAGGCATGCTGCCAGCCCTGGCCCTGTTGCTGGTTCCCCGCCACCCGCAGAGGGCTCACCAGGTGGCCGCTGCCGCGGCCCGCGCTGGACTGGCCGTGAGCTGTTGGAGTGAGCTGGCCGGAGGCGGCCCTACAGAGCCTCTTGATGTGGTGGTGGCCGATCGGATCGGGGAAATGGGGGCCTGGATCCAGGCTTCCCGGGTGGTGGTGATGGGGGGCAGTTTCGCCTTGGGGGGGCGGGCCATTGGTGGCCACAACCCGCTTGAGCCCCTCAGGCTCGGCCGCCCGGTGCTTTGTGGTCCCGATATGGCCAATTTTGCCGATCTCACCAACGAGCTCACCGGCACAGGGTGGCTGGTTCGTTGCGCCGATCTCCACGAGCTCTGGCGGGCGGTGGCGACTCACCCGGCCTGGGCGGCCCTGCCCGAGGAGCCGCCGCCCGAGTTGCAGGGGCCCAGCAGCCTCATCGCCGCCCTGATCCGTGCCGAGTTGAAGCCATGATTCTGCTTGCTACCCCCCGGTTCTGGTACGAAGGGCGGCCCACCCTGTTGGCCCGGCTGCTGCAGCCCCTCGGCTGGCTTTACGCCCTTGGCGTGCAATGGCATCGGCGCCACACCAGGCCAGTGAAGCTGCCTGCGGCCGTGCTCTCGGTAGGCAACATCACCCTGGGCGGCACAGGGAAGACACCCCTGGTGATTGCGCTGGCTAAGGAGCTCCAGCTGCGCGGCCACTCGGTGGCCGTGCTGTTGCGCGGCTACGGCAGCGACAGCCGCCGGCCGAGACAGGTGAGTTCCTCCGATGCAGCGGCTCTGGTGGGCGATGAGGCCCTGGAAATTCGCCATTCCCTGCCAGAGGTGGCGGTGTGGGTGGGCAGCGACCGCCTGGCCGGCGGGGCGGCGGCAATCAGCGCAGGTGCCGATCTGCTGCTTCTCGACGATGGGCTGCAGCATTGGCGTCTGGCTCGCGACTGCGACATCAGCGTGCTCGATCGTCACCATGGCCTGGGCAATGGCCTGGTATTTCCGGCCGGTCCGCTGCGGGAGGCCGCCGATCAGCTGGGGCGAGCCGACCTGCTCGTGCTCGCCGGGGCTGGATCTGCCCCCAGGCCGCCAAACTGGCCGGCGCGGAAGCCCTGCTTCGACCTGCCTGGTTGGCTTGAGCTGCCGGAGCGGTTACGGGCGGAGCCCCTGCTGGCTTTCTGTGGCATCGGCCTGCCCGAAAAGTTCTTTATGGCTCTGCGGCAAGCGGGTCTGCAGTTGGCTGCCACGGTTGGCTTCCCTGACCACCACCCCTATGCTGCTGCCGATCTGGAGCGGCTGAAGCGCCGTGCTGAAGTCCATGGCGCCACCTTGGTGACCACCTTGAAAGACTGGCAGCGGCTGCCGGATGGGTGGGGTGAGCTGGTCGAGGCCATCCCCCTTGTCCTTGACCCCCTTGCAGTGGCCGAGATCACCACGGCGGCCCTGGCCCGGCTGGGGGCCAGATCGACCAGGGCGGCCTGAATGGCAGGTTGCGCCTCCAGGGCTAGCCGAATTCTGCTGGTGGCTGGGGAAGCTTCCGGCGACCTCCATGGTGGTCATCTTGTGCGGGCACTCCGCCAGATCTCTCCCACCACGGAGGTGACGGGTGTGGGCGGGGCCGAGCTACGAGCTGCCGGTATGGAGATCCTGGCGGATGTGAACATGCTCTCGGCGGTGGGCCTGGTGGAGATCGCCGGGAGCATTCCGCGCCATTGGCGCGTGATGCGCCTGCTGAAGCTGCAGATGGCAAGGCATCGCCCGGACCTGGTGGTATTGGTGGACTACCCGGGCTTCAACCTGATCGTGGCCCGGGAGGCTCACCGTCGGGGCATTCCGGTTTTCTTCTATGTGGCTCCGCAGGTCTGGGCCTGGGGCAAGGGCCGGGCGCGGCGGATGGCTGGTTTCATTGACCGGCTGGCGGTGATTTTTCCCTTCGAGGAGGCCATCTTCAATCGCTATGGGCGCCGCTTTGCAAGCTATGTGGGTCACCCCCTGCTCGATGGTCTGGTGGTGAGCTGTGATCGAGCCGTCACCCGTCGTAACCATGGCTTTGGGGATGTTCAGCCCCTGCTGGTGCTGATGCCAGGCAGCCGCCGCAGCGAGGTTCGTCTGCTCTTGCCAGCGATGCTGCGGACGGCCGAACTGCTGAGGGCCGAAGGCTGGCAGGTGGCCCTGGTTCAGGCCCCCACCGTTCCCGAGCGCTTCCTGAGACAGGTGGCTGGCGGCAATCTGCCGGTGCCGCTGATACGGGGTGATACCTACAACATGCTTGCTGCTGCTGACGCCGGCCTGATCGCCTCAGGTACCGCCACCCTGGAAGCCGCCCTGCTGGGCTGTCCTCCGGTGATTGTCTACCGCTTCTCCTGGTTCACCTATCTGCTGGCCAGGCTGGTGATCGGACGCCGTTTGATGGGTCTCCCCAATGTGGTGCTCGGCAGAGCTGCCTTCCCGGAGCTGATCCAGAGCCGGTTCAAACCCGTTCAGCTGGCCCAGGCGGTGCGAGAGCTGACGGCCCGGCGCGGCCTGAATCGGCAGCTGATAGGTGAGCTGCGCTCGAAGATGGGGGAGCCGGGCGCCTCTGAGCGCGCTGCCAACCTGATGCTTGAGCTGCTGCGATGAAAGGATCCTTGCTGTCTCGCTTTCTGGCCTACGGACGGCGCTATCTGTGGCCCCTGTTCAGCCTGGCCCTGCTGTTCAACTTTGCCTACGGCGCCTCGACCGCGTTTGTGCCGTTGGTGATCCGCTTCCTTTTCGATGACATCCTGCCCTCCAACGACAGAGGCCGTCTCTACCTGGCACCCGTCGCGATTGTGGGGGTGATCGCTTTGCGGGCAGTCTCCCAGTTTCTGGGCACCTATCTCACCGAATCCGTGGGCCAGAGGATCACGGCCGATCTGCGCACGGACATGGCCACCAAGGTACTTGAGCTGCCCCAGGCCTATGTGGATCGTCATCCCTCAGCCGTGCTGGTCTCGCGGGTGCTCACGGACGTGGATCTCGTCAAGTCGGGCCTGGTGGATGGCTTCTCCTCCCTGATCAAGGACGGATTGACTCTCGCGGCGCTCGTGACCGTTGCCTTTTATCAGGACTGGCTGCTGTCCGTGCTGGCTTTCATCCTCTTCCCTCTGGGGGTCTATCCCGTGCTGCGTTCCTCGAAGAAGGTGCGCCATCACTCCAAAACGGGCCAGACCCGTCTGGCCCGCCTGGCGGCCTACCTGCAGGAGGCCCTTGTGGGCTCAAGAGTGGTGAAAATCTTCGGTATGCAGGCCTATGAACTGGGGCGTTTTCAGGAGGAGAACCGTTCGGTGCTGGCCTCGGCCCTGCGTACCTCCCGAGCCAAGCTCATCAACCAGCCACTGATGGAATTTCTAGGCGCTCTGGGTTTGAGTGCAGTTCTGGTGTACGGAGGCGAGACCGTGCTTGCCGGAGACCGCACCACCGGAAGCTTCTTCGCATTCCTGACTTCGCTCTACCTCTGTTATGCCCCCTTCAAGGGCATTGCAAGGTCAAACGCCACCCTGCAGCAGGGCCTATCGGCTGCCGAGGAACTTTTCTCCATCCTCGATGTAGAGCCTGATCCAACAGATCCGCTCCAGCCCCATCCCCTCAAGGGTTTCCATCAAGGCCTGAAGGCCGAGCTGGTGAGCTTCGCCTATGGAGAGGATGAGGTCATTTCAAACCTGGATCTGGAGGTGCCCTGTGGTGGAACAGTAGCTCTGGTTGGCCCAAGTGGGGCAGGCAAGAGCACGATCATCGACCTCTTCTGTCGCTTCCATGATCCTCAGCGGGGTCGACTTACAATCGATGGGATCGATCTGAAACAGGTGGCTCAGGCTGATTTACGTGCCCTCATCTCCGTGGTCGATCAGAATACTTTTCTGTTCAATGACAGCGTTGCAAACAACATCGCCTATGGACATGTCGAGGCGTCAACGGAGACGATAGAGGCGGCGGCCCGGGCCGCCAATGCTCATAACTTCATTGTGCAATTACCCCAGGGCTATGACACGCCGATAGGTGAAAATGGCACCATGCTTTCGGGGGGGCAGCGGCAGCGCATCGCCATTGCCAGGGCCCTGATCAAGAACGCCCCGATCCTCTTTCTTGACGAGGCCACCTCTGCCCTGGATTCGGCCTCTGAGCAACTGGTTCAGGAAGCGCTGGACCGGTTGATGGAGCATCGCACCACGCTGGTGGTGGCTCACCGCCTCTCCACCGTCGTCAATTCCGATCGAATCTGCGTGATTGAGGCAGGCAGATTGGTTGAAGCAGGTACCCACAGGGAGCTCCTGGCCAGGGGGGGTCGCTATGAGTCCCTTTTCTCAACACAGTTTGCAAGGGCAGGAACCCCTTGACCTGTCTGTGGAAATGCAGCTTGGATGCAGGTTTTGCCCTTCGGCTTTGGAGTTGCGGCTGAAGCCGATGGTGCCTGTATGCTCATGCGCCCAAGCGATGATAGCATAGTATTGTTCGCAAAGTTCTAGGCAGTGGAAGTGAACGAATCGGCGCATCAACCCGATGCCCCTGCGGCTATGGATGCCTCCGCCATGACCGACGACCAGATTGTTGCTGTAATCGCTGGCCTCATCCGCAAATGTGTTCCCGATGCTCAGGCAGCAGATATTGATGTCAACTCTAATCTGATCGAAGATATTGGCATTGACTCCCTTGGCGCCTATGAGCTGATCATGGAAGCGGAAGATATGTTTCGGATTGAAATAAGTGATTCCCAGGTTGAAAGTATCAAGACAGTTGCCGATCTGATCGCCATCGTGCGCTCGCCTGATGCCTGAGTCCCTGTCGGCTC
>Ga0169931_10007006_pt1 | contig 16830 bp, 13 predicted proteins | sample Kivu_15m_20L_FD_129675 | JGI IMG/M metagenome (GOLD analysis project Ga0169931, IMG submission 129675) | Freshwater microbial communities from Lake Kivu, Western Province, Rwanda to study Microbial Dark Matter (Phase II) - Kivu_15m_20L... | ecosystem: Environmental > Aquatic > Freshwater > Lake...
GAATACTTAGGTAGCGATGACCCCGATGGCGATACAATCTCGCCTCATTTGGAAATTTATCAATGGCCAAGGAATAAATCGCTATCGCACGCCGAATTTGTCCTAAATAGGCACTTCTTCGCCCCCACCAAATCCAAGCCTCTACGTCTTCTGGTCGGGCTTCGTAGGCTGCCATTGCTTTATCGTAGTTAGATACAAGCTCTGCGGAAGGTGTGGTGATGGCAAATACCTTTCCCAAGGGAGTAGTAAATAAACTATCCTGGATAGAAGAAATATATTCTTTTTCCGGGACGGAAGATCCCGTGGAGCAGGATCCCAGCAAGAACAAATACATTAGTCCTAGTAGAGTTCTCATGAGAAAAAGGATGGATTTGATAGGTATAAAATTTATTTCAAGAACAATACCCCAACGCCCTTTTCTTTTGCCAAGCTATTGAAGGCAGGAACTGCTTGTTCCAATAGTCTTTTCCCTTCTGCTTCAAGGGGTTGCCATTGCTGCATCAATTCGGCATGTATCTCTTTGGTGCCTTCATTGATGCGAGGGATACTGCTTTCTCCATGATTCATCATAAACATGAAATTGGCGGTAAATTTATTAGGGAAGTTTTCTACATCATCGTAGGCAGTAGATTTACGTTGCACCATGGCTTCGTCCCATGTTTTCAATTCCTTAATCAACGTTTCCGCAGCCACTTTGAGGTCCTTTAATTCAGGTTTAGTAGACATTCTTTCCACCAGATTGCTGAGCTGATCCTGATATCCTTTGGCCGCATGGACCATGAGGTGCATTTGGGTAAGTTCCTCTTCCAAGGTGCTCATCCAGGCGTGGTACGCTTGGTAATCTGAGGGACTTAGCGTACTGCCCGGTTGATCCAGGATTTCCCCTTTGGCTTCCGTACGCATTTCTCCTGCAGAAAGTCTCAAGGTGTACGTACCCGGAATGGCTTTGTGCCCTCTAAAGCTGGATTCGATATAAGCACTGGGCACGCCTGGAAGGTTAGGGTAACGCATATCCCAAACCAAGCGATTGAGCCCTTTGCGCGTGTAGAGTAAGGGTTCCGGAGCAGGTCCACCGTCATAGGATTGGAAATCAGGGTTCCCTTTAGAGCTAAGTTTTCTAACCAGCTTTCCTGAGGAATCTAGTATTTCTAGACTCAATTCGGTGCTATCGGCGAAGGAATGGGGTAAGTGGTAGTAGATGACCATGCCATTGGCCGGATTATGGCCTTCAAACGGATCGGTACCTGAAAATTGATCTAGATTTCCTGCATTCATGGCCGAATACCAGTTTCCTAAAATTGCTTTTTCAGGAGTATAGAGCGTGAGTTGTTCCACATCCGCCTGGAGTTCTCTGACGGCATTGAGTTCGTCTAAGATCCAATAGGATCTACCTGAGGTAGCCACGATGAGATCATCGTGGGCTATTTTTAGATCGGTAATGGGAGTAATAGGAAGGTTGAGCTGAAAAGTACGCCAACTTTTTCCCCCATCCCGGGATAGGTACATTCCCTTTTCCGTTCCTGCAAAAAGCAAGTTTTTGACTTTGGTATCCTCTCTTACCACGCGGGTAAAGGAACCATAGGGAATTCCCGATGAAATGGAAGTCCAGGTCTTTCCATAGTCTGTGGTTTTGTAAAGCCCAGGGCTATGGTCGTTGAATTTGTACCGTGTGGTGGCAATGTAAGCGGTAGCAGGGTCATGTGGCGAAACCTCAATGGCATTTACCAGACATTCTTTCAATTCTTTTGGGGTGACGTTGGTCCAAGTGCTTCCTCCGTTCCGGGTCAAGTACACCTGACCATCGTCACTTCCTGTCCATAGTACCCCTGCCTCGTGGGGACTCTCGATGAGGTAGGCTAGGGTACCATAATTTTCAGCCCCTACCGCTTCGTTGGTGTAGGGTACTCCTCCTTTGCCCTGTTTGGACTTTTCGTTTCGGGTGAGGTCAGGGGAAATTTCTTTCCAAGTGAGTCCCCAGTCTTCCGTTTTCAATACGACCTGAGCACCATGAAAAAAAGTATTTGGGGCATGTTGAGAGCGAAGGATAGGTGCATTCCAATTGTACCGGTATTTCATGTCTTTGGCATCCATACCTAGGTATTGAATGGGTGCGGCCATGATGTTGGTGGACCCTTGGGTTTTCATGTCTAAGACTTCTATGGTTCCTTGGTAGCTTCCTCCTAGGACATACCTGGGATCATCCGGATCAAAAGCCAAAAAGGCAGATTCCCCTCCAGCGGAATAATTCCAATGCTCCTTCGTAATTCCTCCTCTACCCAAGGCAAGGCTGGAGATGACCAAGGAAGTATTATCCTGCTGTCCTCCATAGATGCGGTAGGGGAATTGGTTATCGACGGCAATCCTGTACATCTGGGCGGTAGGCATGTTGGACTGGGTAGACCAGGTTTTCCCTCCATTGAAAGAGATGGATCCACCTCCGTCATCTGCCAACATGAGATGGTTTGGATTTTTGGGATTGATCCAAAGGTCATGGTAATCTCCATGAGGCCCATTGATGTCTTCAAATGTTTTTCCTCCGTCAATAGAAACTAGAAAAGGAGCGCTTTGTACATAAACTTTATTTTCGTTTACGGGATCAGCAAATACTTCAATGTAATACCAAGCCCTTTGGGTGAGCCGGTTATTTTTATTGACCAGAGACCAATGTTCCCCCGCGTCTTCAGACACAAATAAGCCTCCTAAATCTTTTTCTGTATCGCTTTCAATCAAAGCGTAGACCTTATTGGAGTTGGCTCTGGAAACAGAAATGGCCATTTTACCTTTTTCCTCAGGAAGTCCTTCATGTATTTTTTTCCAAGTTTTTCCCGAGTCCGTGGTTTTATAAAGACCTGAGCCAGGGCCTCCAGATTTTACCTGCCAAGGAAAGCGCTGATGTTCCCAAAGGGCAGCATAGAGAATTTCTGGATAATTCATGTCCATGGAAAGCTCCACTGCTCCTGTCATGGAGTCCGCAAAGAGTACTTTTTCCCAAGTATTTCCCCCATCCATGCTTTTAAAAACCCCTCGATCTTCATTTGGCGCATATAGTGCACCTTGAGCCCCTACGTAAACAATATCCGGGTTATGTGGATGGATTTGAATTCTAGAAATGTGTTGGGTTTTTTCTAATCCCATTTTTTTCCAGGTTTTTCCAGCATCGGTAGACTTATACACCCCATCTCCATAGGAAGTCATCACTCCTCTAGGTGCATGCTCACCCATGCCTACGTAGATGATATTAGGATTACTTTCTGAAACCGCCACGGCTCCTACCGAACCTGTCTGAAAAAACCCATCGGAAATATTGGTCCAATGCTGTCCGGCATCGCTAGTTTTCCAAAGCCCTCCACCGGTGGTACCGAAATAGTAAGTAAGTGGATCCTGCACCACCCCCGAGGCGGCTACAGATCGGCCTCCACGAAAAGGACCGATATTGCGGTACTTGATGGGTAAGGATTGGTCATAGGTTTGGGAGTAGGCAGAAAGCGAAACTAGAAGGCCTATAAGAAGAAAAATTCTTTTCATCAGTGAAGTAGAGATTTAGTCTTTTAAATCTACACAAAAGCTTAGCAAAGAATAAAAATTTGTAATTGAAACTAGACTAAAATTTAGGCAATTCTGTTTTTAACCAGTTGCTCCATCACCCAATTGGTCCTAGCTGCAGAAATTCCTGTGCTTGGACATGTTCCCTTCCCCTGGAGTTCGTCCAAGATGGTTTGAATCAGAGGGGATTGTATATGCTTGGGAAGGGGAAATTCAAACACTCGGGGCGCTTTCCCATCTTGGAGTAGGGAAAAGGATCCTGTTCCAAAAGTAGCAAAGCGAATTTGCCCCTTGGATCCATCAATTACGATTTCATCGATTTCTGAGGCGCTTGACGTAGTAAAACACCAGGTTCCAGTTCCCAAGATTCCATTTTCAAAGACAAAGCTTCCTGTCACCAAATCCTCGGCCGGATATGCCTTGGCTTGGTTGGTGGAAAAGCCAGTTGCCTGAGTGATTTTGCCGAAAAAGAAATCCATTAAGTCCAGTTGATGAGAGGCGAGGTCATAAAAATACCCTCCTCCGGCGATTTCTGGAATGACCCGCCAATTGGTGGAAGTAGAAGCCACCAAGTGGGGGTGTACCCTTTGTTTAAGGTTGATGTGTACTGTACGGATTTCCCCAATCTCCCCTTCGTCTAGTCGACGTTTGATTTCTAAAAAATGAGGCAATGCCCTGCGGTAATAGGCTACAAAAAGAGGCACCTTTTCTTTTTTGCATACGGCAATCATGTCTAGGCACTCCTGATAGGTTCTAGCCATGGGTTTTTCTACATACACCGGTTTACCCGCCTGGGCTACCTTTTGGGTAAGCTCGGCATGGGTATCTGGGGGAGTAGCGATGTAGACCGCTTGAACTTCAGGATCATGAATCAGGTCCTCTGCTTGATCGTACCATTTCTTGATCCCATGCCTTAGAGCATATTCCTTGGCTTTGGACGAAGTCCTACGCATCACTGCGACCAATTTGCTCTGAGGTAGGGTGTATAGGGCAGGAGCAGATTTGACTTCACATACCACACCTACCCCCAACACTCCCCAGCAAACCTCATTACCTATAATTTTTTTCATACCAGTCTAGGAAAACTACTACTACTCCGCGGCAGCTGGCCGAGGCCTCATTTTTAAACTATCTGCAGGATAGCTTGCTGCCATTTTAGCCATTTGTTCCTGGGCCCACTCCGCCAAGACCCTACGATCGGCATCTGATAAATTGGCTTCTGGATGCAATCCTAGGTAGGTATAGGAGGGTAGGGGCATTTCTTTGCTTTCTACCATCTCCACGATTTCCTCAAATTTGTGATTTTGAACGCGTAAGGGGAGAGAAGTAAACTCAGAAAAATTCAAATGCTCCTTTCCCTCATCCACATGGTGTTTGAGCCAAAAACCTATAGGTTGTAAGTTTGCATACCAAGGATAAGTGGTGGTATTGCTGTGGCAATTGTTGCAAGCTCCTTGAAGGATGGTGGCCACATGATCTGGAACTTCAAAATTCTTTGAAATCTCAAATTCATTAGAATTTACTTCTTCATTATTCATGGGAATAAATTGAATGACCACTAGGATGACGGCTAGCACATAGATGATTTTCTTGATCATAGGTGCTATAGTTTAGGGATTTAAAAATGATCGACGGTGGAAAAAATTAAAAATTACAGCTTGAAGAAATTGACTTTCCCTATTACCCATCTGCTTTTATTCTTCAAAGTTGATTCAATTTAAGTAAATCTTTTACCACAGAAAAGACAAAGCATTTTTTTAATCTTTCTTGGTTGGGATCCTTAAAACCTGACTACCTATACCGTACTCCATCAATCACCAGGCAAAGACCCGCTTGAAATATCACCAAGCCTAGGGTACCTGTCCAAAACCATTCTCCCCCAGCATATTTTTCAACTCCTCCATTAATGCAAATGGAAAGCCCAGTGCCGGTGAGCAATAAGCCCGCCACGGACTGTAGTAACCATCTTTTTTTTGATTTTTTCATGTGGTAACGCTGATTTAAAACCTATTGATCATCACCATGCCCGTCTCTTCAAATTGATCCATTTGACAAAGAGCTGAGACGGCTTCCTCCAAACGTATTCTTTTTTTTATAAGTTTTTCAGGATTCATTTTACCCGCTAAAATAAGTTGAAGCATGTCAGGATAGGCATGGGCTTGCATGCCGTGACTTCCCAAAATTTCCAATTCTTTGGCAATGACCAAATGCATAGGTATTGAAGGATTGGCTTCTTTTCCTGCTAGTAAGCCTATTTGAATGTGTTTTCCTCTCTTGGCCAAACAGGCGATGGATTGGTAGCAAGTGATTTTGCTTCCTAAGGCATCCAGGGAAACCTGCGCCCCTCCTTGGCTAAGGTCTTGAATGTATGCGGCTACGTCTTCTATTTTAGTTGCATTGACCAAATGCGCTGCGCCCACCTGCTTGGCCAAAGTCAAGGCTTCTTCTTGAATATCTACGGCAATTACTTTGGCCCCAAGCGCGCTGGCAATCATCACCGCAGAGAGGCCAACGCCCCCACAGCCATGCACAGCCACCCATTGATCTGCTTTTACCTTACCCTGAGCTACAATGCCACGGAAGGAGGTGGCAAACCTGCAGCCCAAACTTGCCGCAACATCAAAATCCAAGTTGTCGGGTAGCCTAACCAAGTTGGTGTCCGCTCGATGTACCGCTACGTATTGTGCAAAGGATCCCCAATGGGTAAATCCAGGCTGAAATTGCCGATCACAGACCTGTTGGTTTCCGCTTTTACAGGTAGGGCAGGTTCCACAGGCACACACAAAGGGTACAGTGACCCGATCTCCAACTTTCCAATTTTTTACTCCTTTACCCACTTCTTGGATTATCCCTGCAAATTCATGTCCAGGCACATGAGGCAACTGTATGTCTGAATCGTGCCCCATCCAGCCATGCCAATCGCTACGGCAGAGCCCCGTGGCCTTTACCTCAAGGATTACCCCCTCCTTGGGTAGGATTGGGTCCGGCACATGAGTTACTTGGGGAGTTTGTTGAAAAGAATCAAAAATTAAGGCCTTCATTCCTTGAATACTTTTGGCGAACGATTATCTGTAGGTAAAAAAAGCCGTGAACGGAAATGCTCACGGCTGCTAAAATTTATCTTGACAGGCATTACACTTCGAATCCGGCGCGGTAGATTCTGCCTACAAATTGATTTGCTTCTTCGAGGTTGGTGATGCGCATGTTTTCTCCGTCCCAAAGGAGTTTTCTTCGTCCAAAAAACTCCTGTTGTCCTTTGCTGTTGGGTCTTCTGAGCATAAAGCTTCGAATGGCCAAATTGCCCATCAATACGGTCTCGGTCATCGGTCCAGCATAGTCAAAAGAGGAAGTCAGGGTTTTGTGTTCTGCAGAACCAAAACCTGCCTTGCAGGCATCCACCCATTTTCTTTGGTGACCATACTCTGGTTCTGTTCCTTCGATTCGATCGGGACCAAATTCTTGGGTTCCATCGTAAAGGTACAGCTTGGGCATGAGAGGGGAGCTGTCGTTGATGTTGTGGGTAATAATTCCTTTTTCTCCGATCATCATCACCCCATTGGCTGAATTGGCTCCACCCAAATCGTGATCTGCGGGAATGATATCAGGATGGGAAGGACGTATTCCTCCGTCCATCCAAGTCATCTCAAGTGGCACTGGGTTTTTTGCAGTTGGCCCATAGTGTAAGGTAATGAAAGAAGAGGCCGGACAGCCATCCGGATGGTAATCAGGAGTCCACATTTGAGAGTAAACCGATCCCACGGAGCATTCTGCATCGAGAGGATAGTGTAGCCCTAGCATGCGGAAGGGGATGTCCATCAAATGACAGCCTACATCACCTAGAGCTCCCGTGCCATAATCCCACCAACCTCTCCAATTGAAGGGGTGCAGGTTGGGTGTGAAAGGGATTTGAGGGGCTGGGCCTAGCCAGAGGTCCCATTCCAAATCAGAGGGGATATTGCTGGGGTCAGCCTTTGGAAAAGCGCCTCCTTGCGGCCAAACGGGACGGTTGGTCCAGATTTGCACCTTGGAAACCTTGCCGATCTTATCGGAATCCATCCACCCCTTGATCATGTCCATGAGGGGATTGGAAGCCCCTTGATTTCCCATTTGGGTGACCACCTTTTGGTCCCTTGCCAGTTGGGTCAGCATCCTGGCTTCCCGAATGTTGTGGGTCATGGGCTTTTGTACGTAGACGTGCTTGCCTCGCTCCATGCAAAACTTGGCAGCTGGCCCATGCACATGGTCTGGCGTAGAAATGGTGACCGCGTCAATATCTTTTTGTTCTTCCAGCATTTTCCTATAATCAGCATACAACTTGGCATTTGGGAATTTGGCCACGGAGTCTTTTGCAGAACCTGAAAAATCCACATCGCATAAGGCTACCACTCGCTCTCTGCCATTGACAGAGGCATTGAGGATATCGCTTTTTCCTTTACCTCCTGCACCGATAGCGGCCAGATTGAGTTGATCAGAGGGGGCTGTATATCCCACGCCTCCTAGGACGTGGCGTGGTACAATAAAAATGGAGGAGGCTATGGCAGCCTTTTTGATAAATTCTCTTCGGGAAGATAAAGAGCTGTCTTGCTTTTGGTCTTTCATGGGTTGATGAAAATTAACGATATGTCCAAGTGATCACCTGAGGAGAATATAATCCCGAGATTTCCTCTCCTTTGCTGGTACGTAGTACAAGTTGGGGTTGATTTTTGGATTTGTCAAAAAAAACAGAAAAATCCTTTTTCAAGAGACCTCATGAAAACAAAACCTTTAAATTTTACTTATCTATAAAAGTTTACGTTCTTTATGCCCGTAAAACAGCTTAGAATCCCTAAAATTAAGGCAAACCTAGGTTGGCTAATTTCAAGAGCTTTCATAGAAAACATAAATTAAGTTTAAATTTTTCCTATGGTCATTGGAGTCGTCAAAGAAAGCAAAGAGTTTGAAAGCCGAGTGGCTTTGAGCCCAGAGGTGGTTAAACTCTTGGTTAAAAAAGAATTTAACGTAGTCATAGAATCGGGTGCTGGGGAGTCTTCTTTTTTTTCCAATCAAGAGTACCTAGATGCTGGAGCAAAAATTCACACCAGGGAAGAAGCATTGGCCGCAGACTTGGTGCTTAAGGTCAACTTGGTGACCCTAGAGGAAATAGCCCACATGAAGGAAAAGGCGGCTTGCATGTCTTTTATGTATGCCTACCAGCATCCCGACGTTGTGCAAGCACTCAATAAAAAATCCATCACTTCTTTTTCCATGGATGCCGTGCCAAGGATCTCAAGGGCACAGAAAATGGATGCCTTGTCCTCCCAAGCAAACTTGGCAGGCTACAAGGCGGTGATTTTGGGAGCTAATCGCCTAGGAAAAATTTTCCCCTTGCTGATGTCCGCCTCCGGGACCATTACCCCTGCGAGGGTTCTCATTTTTGGAGCTGGGGTAGCGGGATTGCAAGCCATCGCTACAGCAAAGAGACTGGGGGCCGTAGTAGAATGTACCGATGTACGTCCAGAGACCAAGGAACAAGTAGAGTCCCTCGGAGGAAGGTTTCTGTCAGTGGAGGGAGTGGAAGGAGTCAAGACCGAAGGTGGATATGCCAAAGAAGTCTCAGCAGAGTACTTGGAAAAGCAACAAGCCTTGATTCGAGAAAAAATCAAAGAAGCGGACCTGGTGATTACTACAGCCCTAGTAATGGGCAAGAAATCTCCCATACTAGTCACCGAAGACATGGTAAAAAGTATGAAGACAGGTTCGGTAATTGTAGATATGGCGGTAGCTTCTGGAGGTAATTGCGCCATTTCTGAAGCCAATGCCACAGTGGTCAAGCATGGAGTCACGCTAATTGGAGAATCCAACCTTCCTTCCTTGCTCCCGGTCAACGCCAGTCAATTGTATGCTACCAATATCAGTACTTTGGTCCTGCACCTGGCTAGTAAAGATGGCTTTTCGCTTGATTTGGAAGATGAAATCACCAAAGGAGTACTTATCACCCACCAGGGTGAGCTTGTCCATGAATTTACCAAAAAACTACTAAACACCTAGAAGGCTAGCCTATGGAAATTTCTGATCTAATCGTTTTGATTTATGTGCTAGTACTAGCTAGCTACCTTGGATTTGAACTTATTTCTAAGGTGCCACCTACCTTGCATACCCCTTTGATGTCTGGATCTAATGCCATTTCAGGAATTACTATTGTGGGTGCCTTGATCGCTTGCAATGAACTGGGATTCACCAGCACCAGCAAATGGCTAGGTATGGCGGCCTTGGTGCTCGCCACCATCAACGTAGTGGGGGGATATGCCGTGACGGATAGAATGCTGAAAATGTTTAAGAAAAAATGACAACAGGAATCCAACTCGCCTATTTACTTGCTTCGATCCTCTTTATCCTGGGAATTAAGTTTCTAGGAAAAACAAAAGATGCCCGAAAAGGTAACGCGCTCTCCGCAGTAGGGATGCTGATTGCCATAGTAGCTACTCTAGTTACCCTAGAGGTACTTACATTCTTGGAAATTTTTGCCTGTATTCTCCTAGGAACCATCGTAGGGTTGTATTACGCCTATAAGGTGGAAATGACCAAAATTCCAGAGATGGTGGCCCTGTTTAACGGATTCGGAGGCTTGGCTTCCTTTGCAGTGGCATTATCCGATTACTACCTCAAAAGTGAGACCAACCTTGCTTCCCTAGATGCGATTAATTTGAGCAGCATCTTGGTTTCCTTGTTGATAGGAGGGGTGACTTTTACGGGCTCCATGGTGGCTTACCTCAAGTTAGATGGTAAGGTTTCAGGACAGCCCATTACCTTCAAAGGGCAACATTTTCTGAATCTCCTGTTGCTGATAGCATTTATTGCCGCTTCTGTAGCTGTATTTATAGAGCCTAGCCAATTGACCTTCCTTTTGGTCGTGGTGGTAATCTCTCTCTTGCTGGGAATTTTAACCGTCATACCGATTGGTGGAGCGGATATGCCGGTAGTTATTTCCTTACTCAATTCCTATTCGGGTATGGCTGCTTGTGCTACGGGATTTATTTTAAACAATAATGTTCTTATCGTGGCGGGGTCCCTGGTAGGAGCATCGGGAATTATTTTGACTCAAATCATGTGTAAGGCCATGAACCGCTCCCTGACCAATGTGCTCTTGGGAGGTTTTGGTCAAACTGCTTCTGGACCTGGAGCCGATGGACCTGCTGTGGTAATCAAAGAAATTGGCGTGGAGGAAACGGCCATGCTCGTGGATGCTGCCTCCTCCATTATTGTGGTACCAGGCTACGGAATGGCTGTTGCTCAAGCCCAGCATGTGATCCGAGAACTGATGGAACTCTGTGAAAAAAGAAATATTAATTTTCGCTTTGCCATACACCCGGTAGCAGGACGGATGCCTGGTCATATGAATGTATTGCTTGCAGAGGCCAATATTTCTTATGACAAATTGCTGGAGATGGATGAAATCAACGAAGAATTTGCCACCACCGACTTGGTATTTGTGGTAGGTGCCAATGACGTAGTCAATCCAGCTGCAAGAACCAATCCCCAAAGTCCCATTTTTGGGATGCCTATACTCAATGCTGATAAAGCCAAGACGGTCATCGTTTCTAAAAGAAGTATGGGCAAGGGCTATGCAGGTATTGAAAATGAGCTTTTCGGATACCCCAATTGCTTGATGTTGTTTGGGGATGCCAAACAGACCATCACCAAAGTGGTAGGGGAACTCAAGGAAATGAGTTGATTATCTAGGACGAAGTAAAGTAGGGGGAATCTATCAAATCCCTAAGGACAATTGGGAGGGGAGAAGTTGGAAACTCTTTCTGTGCCAAGGAGTAATTCCATGCCTCACAATTCCATCCCTATGGATTTTGGTGGCGTAGCCTGCATTGGTCTCCCATCCGTAATGGGGGTGTTGCTTAGCCAATTCTTCCATCATGTGATCCCGGTGGACCTTGGCCAGGATGGAAGCCGAAGCAATAGAGGCCAAAAGACTATCCCCTTTGACCACGCAGGTAAAAGGATATTGTAGCTTGGATTTCCAGGCATTCCCATCGATAAGCAAATGCTCAGGAGTTAAGGATAAAGCATTTATTGCCCGCTCCATAGCTAGGAATGAAGCTTTCAGGATATTGATCTTATCGATTTCCTCAACGCTGGCTTCTCCTATGGCCCAGGCCAGCGCATGCTGCTGAATTTCTTCCACCAAATCTTCTCGCTGCTTCTTTTCAAGTTGCTTGGAATCGTTGATCCAGGGATTGCGGTAATTACTTGGCAAAATCACCGCCGCAGCTACTACTGGACCAGCCAAGCAACCTCGGCCAACTTCATCACATCCAGCCTCTATGCGATTAACTTCTAAAAAGGGGAGCAGCGCCATCTTGATGTGGGGAAGAGGGTTGGTAGTAGGAGTGAATCATTTCAGCCACCAATGCAGTCCATCCGGTTTGGTGGGAAGCTCCAAGTCCTTTTCCAGAATCTCCATTGAAATATTCAAAAAAGAGGATATAATCTTTAAAATGAGGATCTTCTTGGAATTTGATCTGATTTCCAAACACGGGACGTTTGCCATCTTTGTCGCGGCTAAAAATAGAAATGCAACGTAAGGAAAGCTCCTTGGCAATAATATCCATGGTCAGGTAGTTTCCAGAGCCCGTGGGATATTCTATAGAAAAATCTTCTCCATAATAGCTGTCAAACTTTTTTAAGGACTCCATGATGAGGAAATTGATGGGAAACCAAATGGGACCTCGCCAGTTGGAATTTCCTCCAAACATCTGGGTATCCGCTTCTCCTGGGGTATAGCGTATCGATAGGGTATCCCCATTGATTTTCATGGTGTAGGGATGAGCTTCATGGTATTTGGACAAGGAACGTATGCCAAATTCGCTCAAAAATTCTTCTTCATTCAACATGCGTTGAAGGACACTTTTCATTCGATGTCCTCGAAGTAGGGAAAACAACCTTCGTTTTTCGTATCCCGGTTGAATCCAGCTAGACACCAAGGAGGCAAGTTTGGGTTTAACCCTAAGGAAAAAATCCAGTCGCTTCTTGAATTCGGGTAGGTTGTCAAACATCTCTTCCCGAATAGGTTCTACTGCAAATAAGGGTATGAGACCTACAATTGACCTAACCTTAAGTTTTTTAGGATCTTTGCCTTGGTAATGAAAAATGTCGTAGAAAAAATTATCCTCATCGTCCCAAAGAGAAATTTGTTCGGAGGAAATTGTATTCATCGCGCCAGCGATGTACAGGAAATGCTCTAGAAATTTGGTGGCACTGAACTGGTATACCGTGTTGAATTCGCAAAGGTCAAGAGCGATGCGTAGCATATTGAGTGAAAACATCGCCATCCAGGAGGTTCCGTCAGCTTGCTCTAATTTACCCTGGTAGTATTGTGCGTGGCTTCGGTCAAAGAGAGAAATATTATCTAAGCCCAAGAATCCTCCCTCAAAAATATTATTGCCTTCTGAATCCTTTCTATTGACCCACCAGGTAAAATTCAGCATGAGTTTGTGCATGGCACGTTCTAAGAACTCCTGATCTCCTTTGCCACCATTGATTTTCTTGTCAATTTGATAAACGCGCTGCACGGCATAGGCGTGTACGGGTGGATTCACATCTGAAAAATTCCATTCGTAGGCGGGCATTTGCCCATTGGGATGCATGTACCACTCGTTGAGAAGAAGCAAAAGCTGATTTTTGGCAAATTCAGCGTCTATTCGTGCGAGGGGAATGCAATGAAATGCCAGATCCCATGCGGCATACCAGGGGTATTCCCACTTGTCTGGCATGGAAATGATATCAAAATTTTGAAGGTGGGTCCAGGAATGGTTCCTTCCTTTTTTTCGTTCTTGAGGAGGACTATATCTCCCGGGGTCTCCCTCAAGCCAGCGATTGACATCGTAGTAATAAAACTGCTTGGACCAAAGTAACCCGGCAAAGGCTTGACGCTGTATGGATTTATGGTCCTCCTGAATCACCTTTTGCTGGAGATCTTGGTAAAACTCATCTGCCTCCTCTTTACGCTTTTTTAAAATTTCTTGGCAAGAGGTAAGGGGATTTTCGCCAGAATGGTGTTGCATTCGGAAGTATACCTGGGCCTGCCCCCCAGCGGGAATTTCCAGTTCATAGATCGCTGCTGCTTTAGTTCCCGTAGGCTTGGAAGCAAGTCTGGTGGTATCTCCTGAAATCAGATAGTCATTGATGGCATCTTTGGTGGAGGTACGTTCGTTAGGAATCCCATACAGCCTTTCCCGATTGGTTTCATTGTCACAAAAAACCAATTCTTTGGGATTGGAAAAATGGAACAAATAGTTTCCTGATTTGGGATTGAAGGCCTTTATAGAGTCCTCCGATTGCTTGGTAATCTTTGGCATGAAGGGCTCATCCCCTGTAAACCAGAATTTACGAAACCAAACGGTCGGCATTACCCAAATTTTCGCTGACTCAGGACCTCTGTTGTGGATGGTTGCCATCCCCACCATATCCTCTACATCTTCTTTGGCATACTCGATAAGAATATCAAAGTAGCGGTCATCGTCAAATAACCCTGTATCAATGAGTTCAAACTCGGGATGGTGCTTGCCTGCTTTTTTATTTTCCTCCACCAATTGTTTGTAGGGAAACTCACCTTGAGGATACTTGTAGAGCATCTTCATGTAGCTGTGGGAGGGAGTGGAATCTAGGTAGTAGTAGACTTCTTTGACATCTTCCCCATGATTTCCTTCGTTGCCAGTGAGTCCAAAAAATCGCTCTTTGATAAACGGATCCTTGCCGTTCCAAAAGGCCCAGGCCATGCAAAGCAGCTGTCGGTGATCGGATATTCCCGCAATCCCTTCTTCACCCCAACGGTAAGCCTTACTTCGGGCATGGTCATGGGGCACATTTTCCCATGCTGCACCATCAGGACTGTAATCTTCCCTTACCGTGCCCCATTGTCTGTCGGTAAGGTAAGGTCCCCATTTCTTCCAATGCTTTTTTCTTTCCTTATCCTCTAGTAATCTATTTTGTTCTGCAGACATGCACCTTAGCTCATTAAGCGGAGGGTGAAATTATCATTTTCAAGCCATTTCAGCGCAAAAAAAATCGATAGAATGAAAAACAATTTTTTACCCTATGCTCCTCACCATAATTCAACTCCCTACCTACTTTCTAGAGGTGCCTTAGGAAATCGATTGATTTTTGTGCCTAATGGGAGAGGGTAGGAGGAAATGTAACCCATTACCTTGTGATCCATAGAAATATCCTATACTTTTATAAAAATTATCATATAATCAAGAAAGAGCCTTTACTTTAGTTTAGGTTATTTTATACACAGAACCATGAAAAAACTAAGTCTCTTCTTCGTTTTAATTCTGATTGTGCTGGTTGGCCTGCAGATGTATCCTCTTAAAACTACTACCCAGGGTCAAGAGGCAAGTTTAGGCCTGATACCGGTACAGACGCCTCCTTCTACTCTACTTGAGGAATATACCCAAAAATACCTTCGTTTTCAGACCAAAGCCAACCAAACCCGCTTGTTGACCCAGCCCAGTCAGGACTATATTATCCAGTTGGATGAAGAGGCCAGGGAACTTCAATCCCTTTATGAAAAATTATCTTTAGAAGAGCGAAGAAAGGTAAAAAAGGTTGTTTTTCCCTATGCAAAAATAAGTTCAGGGGGTCAGGTAGTTTACAAGAAATGGGAAGATCTTACGGAAGAAGAAAAGAATTCTATGAACTGCTAAGCCAATTGACTTTGGAAAATGATAGGGAAATTAACCCTCTCTTCAGCAGTTAATTCCTGTAATTTTTTTGGCCATTGATCTACCCAGGCTTTCATCAGGTGGGAAGTACATTCACCTGAAGATAAATTGGCTAATTTTTCAAAATCAAAACGGTCTGAGGCCCATCCTGCTCCAGAATTCTCTCCATCAAGAGCATTGCAGGCCTGCTCGTAATGCCCAGCTACAGGGACCATAATTACTGGCTTACCAAGATACATGGCCTCACAGACTGACTCAAATCCAGCCGTACAAACTAATCCTGAGCAGGAGGCCATAGCTTCTAAGAATTTTTGATCATTTACCTTATGAAAACTAAGATTGGGTAGTGGATATTCGGTTTCTGCCGCCTGTTTTTTATCCCAAAATGCCATAATGATTTGGTGAGGATGATTTTTAGCATACTGAATTACCTCATTAGCATATCCAGGATTGACCATGTAGGTGAGATAAGACCCTGCATTAGAAACTTTCAAATCTCTAATTTCTGGCCTAAGTAAGGGAGGTACTACAGTTACTTCTTTGGTGCTTTCTTTGGGTAAAAAAGACAAAGCAAGTTTTTTTTGGGATCCAAATGCAGTAACCCTGGTGTGCATCTGAAAAAGTAATTTCTCTAGTGGGCGATTTGGCGCGAAAGCAAATGCTGGATGTCTCTCTAGATATTGGTGACCAATAACCCAAACGCTTGCATTTGTTTTATAGAATAGAGGATAAATCCCACCTAAGATTTCATAAAAATTGACGATCACGTCAGGTTCTTTTTCTCTAAGGAGTTTGTGGATCGCTTGAATACTTTTCCAGAATAAGGAAAGTTTCAATGTGTTTTTCCAAACTGTTTTTCCGAGGAGGATTTTCTTTTCTATCCCATCAGTTTCAAAATTTGGACTATCTACTAGCGTAATGGGAACCCCTATTTTTTGAAAGAAGAAATCTGGCAAGGTTCTTCTTTGACTTTTTCCAACTACTGCACCTAATAACTCATGACCCTGAGAGCGCAGTAATGAAGCAAAAGAAATTGCTTGTGTCAAATGTCCTCTACCTTCCCCTTGAATAATAAATATAAACTTCATCTTTATCCTTAAATGGAGCGGGTTTGAAAGGAAATGTCATTCACACTAGAAAATGCTACTTGCGGCAAGGGTTCTTCTTGTCTATTTTCGTAACTATTTCTAGTGAGGTACTCTGGTTTTTCACTTGCTTTTCCAAAATCCATTTGGTTGAAGAAGATAAGTTCCCAATGTCCTTCATGATCCTCAGCCAAGGCACTCATGGATTCAACCCAATCCCCAGAGTTGAGGTAGTGGATGCCGTCAATCATGCGGTTTTCCGCCTTATGAATGTGTCCGCAGATAATGCCATCGCAGCCTTTGGACTTAGCCATTTTGGCGAGTTCGGTTTCGTAATCGTCTACATAGGACACGGCTTGTTTGACTTTTCCTTTGACAAATTGGGAAAGCGAGAAATAAGGAAGCCCCTTTTTGTAACGGTAGTAGTTGACCATGCGGTTGAGCCATAGCAAAAATGTGTACCCTACATCCCCTAGGTAAGCAATCCA
>Ga0169931_10007007_pt1 | contig 16830 bp, 14 predicted proteins | sample Kivu_15m_20L_FD_129675 | JGI IMG/M metagenome (GOLD analysis project Ga0169931, IMG submission 129675) | Freshwater microbial communities from Lake Kivu, Western Province, Rwanda to study Microbial Dark Matter (Phase II) - Kivu_15m_20L... | ecosystem: Environmental > Aquatic > Freshwater > Lake...
CGCGATGATGCAGTGGTGGTATGGGCACAACGCCGTGGGATTTTTCCTGACGGCCGGCTTCCTCGGCATCATGTATTACTTCGTACCGAAACAGGCGGGACGCCCGGTCTATTCCTATCGTCTGTCCATCGTGCACTTCTGGGCGCTGATCGCGATCTATGTCTGGGCAGGTCCACACCACCTGCACTACACCTCTCTGCCGGACTGGGCACAGAGCCTTGGCATGGTGATGTCACTGGTACTGCTCGCACCCAGCTGGGGCGGCATGATCAACGGCATCATGACCCTCTCCGGTGCGTGGGACAAACTGCGTACCGATCCCATCATCAAGTTCCTGATCGTATCGATCTCCTTCTACGGGATGTCGACTTTCGAAGGGCCGATGATGTCCATCAAGACCATCAACGCACTTTCCCACAACACCGACTGGACTATAGGCCACGTACACTCCGGTGCGCTCGGCTGGGTTGCCATGGTGAGCATGGGGGCCATGTACCACCTCATCCCGATCCTGTTCGGTCGCGCACCCGGCGAGATGTACAGCATCAGGCTCATCAACCTGCACTTCTGGCTTTCGACCATCGGCACGGTGATCTACATCGCCTCGATGTGGGTGAACGGGTTGTTGCAAGGGCTCATGTGGCGGGCAATGAGCGTCGACGGAACCCTGACGTATTCCTTCAGTGAGGTTGTGGAAGCGAGTTACCCCGGCTACTACGCCCGCTTCCTCGGGGGAGCCATCTTCTTCACCGGCATGTGTGTGATGGCGTGGAACGTGTGGCAGACCGCCCGCGGCAAATCGCGTACCGAAGCTGCCGCACCCGCAACTCCCCTCGTTGCTGCCGCCGGAGCCTGAACCATGCAGAAACTCCTCGAAACGCGGATCGGCCTCCTGATGACCTTGGTACTCCTGGCGGTGAGCTTCGGTGGCATGGTGGAGATCTTTCCAATGGTCTTCGAACAAACACGCACCGCACCGATCGCGACGCTCAAACCCTATACAGCGCTCGAACTTGAGGGACGCGACATCTACATCCGTGAAGGCTGCACCGTGTGCCACACACAGATGGTGCGCACCCTCGCATCGGAATCCATGCGCTACGGCCACTACTCCGTGGCCGGTGAAGACGTCTACGAACACCCATTCCTGTGGGGAAGCAAACGCACCGGGCCGGATCTCGCCCGAATTGGCGGCCGGTACAGTGATGAATGGCACCGCGCGCACCTCGCAGACCCGCGCAGTGTGGTGCCCGTGTCCAACATGCCCGCCTATCCGTGGCTCTTCGACAACGTTCTCGATGGCGAACTGAGCGGACCCAAACTCGCCACCCTGCGTACGCTGGGTGTGCCTTACACCGATGAGGACATCAGTGGTGCCAAAGCCGCAGTCGAAGGCCGCACCGAAGCCGAAGCGGTGATCGCCTACCTGCAATCCCTCGGCAGGGACATGGAACAGCTGGTTGCGGCGGACGCAGGAGGTGCACAGTGACTCTCTCTCTCATCGTCGTCACCCTCGCCTTCACCGGCCTTCTACTTTGGGTCTACTGGCCGTCCAACCGGGATGCACTGGAGAAACAGGGGCAACTGATCTTCGAACCGGGTGAGCGGGTTGAAGGCCGGGATGAGCCTCAGAACTCCGGCCGACCGGGAGTTGGCCATGAGTAACGGCTGGCACTGGTTTGTTGTCATCGGCACAGCCCTCTCTCTCGTGGCGATGTTGTGGCTGCTCCTTGCCAATCGTTCTGCGCCGAGTGACAAAACCACGGGACACGAGTGGGACGGGATTGAAGAACTCGACAATCCGTTGCCACTTTGGTGGGTGGGCATGTTCGTCGCGTCCATCATCTTCGCCGTAGTCTACCTGGCCATCTTCCCAGGACTTGGCAACACCTCAGGCGCGACCGGCTGGACCTCCACCAGGGAACACGATGAGGACATCACCGTGCACGAGGAACGGTTCGCGCCGCTCTATACCCGGCTGGCGGCCCTCGATCCCCAGGCCATGAAAGCGGACCGTGAAGCCCGCCAGGTTGGCCGTCGATTGTTCCTGAATCACTGCGCCACCTGCCACGGTGCAACTGCAAAAGGTGCGTTCGGATTTCCGAACCTCACTGACGAGGAGTGGATCTGGGGCGGTGACTTTGCCTCGATCCGGACCAGCATCGAACAGGGACGTGCGGCCCAGATGCCAGCCTGGGGGCCCGTGCTCGGCGAGGAAGGGGTTCTCGCCGTCACTCACCGCGTGCTGAAGTTCGCGGGCAAGGACCACGACGCATCACTCGCCGCATCAGGTGAGGCGCAGTACAACAGTATATGCGTCGCCTGCCATGGAGCGGACGGCAAGGGCAACACCTTGCTTGGCGCACCTGATCTGACCAATGACATCTGGCTGTACGGCAGCAGCATCGAGGAAATCGGCTTCACGCTGCGCAATGGCCGCGCCGGCAACATGCCAGCACACGCGCCACTGATCGGTGCAGAAAAAGCCGCCATCGTCGCCGGCTACGTCCACGGGCTGCGCGAATGAATGGCGCGCCGCTGCCGAAGGCAACACCGGCACCTGCGGATGATTGGGCTGTGGAACCGGTGCAACTCGTCGGTTTCGGGCCTGTCGACCTGTACCAGAAGCGGGAGAAGATTTTCACCCGCTATGTGGGTGGCACCTTCCAGCGTCTGCGTTTCTATACCGGATGGCCGCTGCTCGTGGGCTATTTTGTTACGCCCTGGCTCAACTGGGGCGACCGCCAGGCGATTCTCTTTGATCTGCCGGCACGGCAGTTCTACCTCTTTGGATTGACCATCTGGCCACAGGATCTGTGGCTACTCGGCTGGATGCTGATGATTGCCGCTCTCGGCCTCTTCACCATCACCACGATGGTCGGTCGACTGTGGTGCGGATATACGTGCCCGCAAACCGTGTGGACAGCAATTTTCATGTGGGCTGAACAGCTGGCCGAAGGTCCACGCCACGCGCGCATGCGCCTCGAAGCAGCGCCCTGGTCGTTGGAGAAACTACGCCGGCGGATCTGCAAACACGCCATGTGGCTTGGATGGGCCGGGCTGACCGGGCTTACCTTCGTCGGCTATTTCGCCCCCATCCGTGAACTGTCTGCAGATCTGATGACTTGCATCGCATCCATGAGCCTCTCGGGAGATGTGGTTGGCTGGCCGCTCTTCTGGACGCTCTTCTTCACTGCAGCAACCTACGTCAACGCCGGCTGGCTGCGCGAACAGGTCTGCCTTTACATGTGCCCCTACGCCCGCTTCCAGTCGGCCATGATCGACCGCGATACGCTCATCGTCTCCTACGATGCCAAACGGGGCGAACCACGAGGTTCACGCAAACGTGGCACACAACCTGAGCTGCTCGGCGACTGCACGGATTGCCAGCTGTGCGTACAGGTTTGCCCTACCGGCATCGACATCCGCAACGGCCTGCAGTACCAGTGCATCGGCTGCGCCCACTGCGTCGATGCCTGCGCTGAGGTCATGAAAAAAATGGACTATGCGCCCGGCCTGATCCGCTACTCGACCTTGCGCGCACTCGATGGCGGCCCGGAACGGATTCTGCGGGGTCGAAGCCTGGCTTATGGCGCTGTGTGTCTGATGCTGGTGATCGCGTTTGTCTTCGCGCTCTTCAACCGCAGTCTCCTGCTGCTCGACATCGTTCGTCCGCGGGATGTGCTGTACCGCACCGGCGCAGAAGGCACCATCATCAATGACTACGAAGTGCGCCTCGCCAACAAAACCCAGTCGCTCCAGACCTACAGTCTGCGAATCGTCCCAGGCTCGTCTGTACCTGCGGCAGACACGCTGACACTGGAAGCACCACAGAACATTCCCGTTTCTCCCGGAACGGTTGAACACCTGAACGTGGAAGTGCAGGCAGCGGCGGAGACAGTTTCCACCCGATTCATTCTGCAAGCCTGCACGGCAGACGGTACAACCTGTGCCGAAGAAGAAACCGTATTCATGACACCGGTTCCAGGAGGGCTCGGCTGATGCTGAAGAACCGAATGCTGTGGCTGGTCTGCGGGATTCCGCTCGCAAGCGTTTTGCTCGGCATCGTTATGGTGGTTCTTGCCGTCCAGAGCCCGGACACCTGGCTTGAACCTGCAATGTTGCCGTTGTCGAAAACCAATTCATGACCGCCGAGAAATGAACCTCACCGCCGACAGCATCGTCACCACCACCCTGCTCATTCCGGACATGCACTGCGCAGCGTGTTCCGGCAAGGTGCGCCGTGCACTGGAGCACAGTGATGGGGTCATTGACCTGCGGTTCAACCCGGTACGTCGGCAGGTGCTGGTCGATCACCTGCGGGAGATCACCTCAACTGCGCTGATCCAGCACATCGAACAGGCCGGTTTCCATCCGCTGCTGGGCGACCAGGACGCGGATGCATCGGCGCGGTCGCGCGACCTGCTCATCCGCACCGGCGTCGCCGGCTTCTGCATGATGCAGGTGATGATGGCAACCGTCGCACTGTACGCCGGCGTGTTCGAAGGCATCACCGATGCCTGGCGCCGGGTGCTCGAATTCAGTGCATTGTTGTTCACCATTCCTGTTATCACGTTCTCCGCCACACCGTTTTTCGAAGCGGCTTACACCCAGCTGCGCGGCGTGATGCGTGGTGGACTGGCGCAAAGCGGGTTTGGCATGGATGCCACCATCGCCCTCGCCATCGCCGCGGCGTTCATCGTCAGCCTTGTGAATACACTGCGTGGCACCGGCGAGGTGTACTACGACGCAGCCACCATGTTCGCAACGCTCATGCTGGCAACACGTTACCTCGACGCGCGGCTGCGTGATCACCTGCAGCAGATGGATGGGCCGGCTGACCAGCTGCCCCGTCGGGTCATGCGCATCGTGGATGGCAAACACCAGGACGTGGCGATGAACTTCATCCAGCAGGGCGACGTGTTGTTCATCCGCGAAGGAGAAATGTTAGGAGTCGATGGTGTGCTTCTCAAAGGCACGGGGTTGCAGGGATCAGCCGAACTCGATGAAGCTGCGCTCACCGGGGAAAGCGTGTGGCGTACCGTACATCCCGGAGAAACGCTCTATGCAGGAACCTGCAATCAGGGCCCGGCTTTCGAAATGCGGGCCTCCGGCCACATGGATGTATCCCGACTCGCCCGCATCGACGCCTTGACCCGCACGGCATTGACCACCAAAGGGCACCTTGCAACCCTCGCCGATCACATCGCGGCGTTGTTCGTTCCCGCGATCCTGGTGCTTGCCGCCACTGCTGCCGCCTTCTGGTGGTTCATCGACAGTTCAAAAGCCATTCCTGCAGCACTCGCGGTGCTGGTGGTGAGTTGCCCCTGCGCACTCGCGCTGGCAGCACCGGCGGCGCTGCACGCAACCGTCGCCAGACTGAAGAGGGCCGGTATTCTCATCCGTGACGTGGCAGCACTCGAACGGCTGCGGCACATCACTCACATCGCCTTCGACAAAACCGGCACCCTGACTCACCCGGTGCCGATGATTGAGTCGGTGAACGTGCGTCCGGGCTTCGACCAGCTTGATGTCATGCGCCTCGCCGGGACGCTGCAGCAACACGTGAGTCATCCGCTCGCCCGTGCCTTTCCACCGGTACCGGAGGGGCGCGCCGAGGCTGTATGTGTGACCCAGGGACAAGGTGTGGCCGGAACCATCCATGGCCGCCACGTCAGGATCGGCACGGCCAGCTTCTGTGGCGTTGAGGCACAAGCTGCGGAGACGCCTGGCGGACGGGTGGTGTGGATGAGTGTTGACGGCAGAACTGCCGCCACATTCCGGATGCAGGACGTACTTCGCGAGGATGCCATCGACACCGTTCGTCAGCTCCGACGGCTTGGGTTCGACACGACCATGCTGAGTGGCGACCAGGAATCGAACTGTGAGCCGATGGCTACGGCACTTGGAATGGCGTGGCAGTCGAGACACTCCCCGGAATCGAAGGCTGCATGGGCCGGCGCGAACTCCGCCGCCACCCTCTTTGTGGGCGACGGCCTGAACGACATGCCTGCGCTCGCCACGGCTTCGGTATCCATCGTGACGCTGGAAACCACCGATCTCGTCAAATCCAAGGCCGACGCGATTCTGCTCAAGCCGCATCTGCATACGCTGGTGGATCTCATGGTCATCAGCCGGGCGTCGCGACGGATCGTGGTGGAGAACCTCGTGTGGGCCGGCGTCTACAACGCTGTGGCAATCCCCCTGGCCATGGCTGCCATCGCGCCGCCGTGGGCTGCGGCGCTCGGCATGAGTGTGAGCTCGCTCATCGTGATCCTGAACGCGTTTCGGGTCCTGAAGATCAGGTCTGTTCCGGACAGGTCTGTTCCGGACACACCTCGTTCTGTCAGGTCTGTCCCGGACATACCTCGTTCTGTCGGGCAGGTCCTGGAGGTCTGATGGAACTGATGCTCTGGCTGATTCCGGCATCCATTGGGTTCACGGCAATGGCTGTGGGTGCGTTTGTGTGGGCGGTGCGGACTTCCCAGTTCGAGGCCCTCGATCGCCACGCCCTCGACATCCTGGATGATCCGGCAGATCGCTCACCCGGTGAGCGCACAAACCCGGAACACACCTCTAGGGCAAACCCGGAACACACCTCGAGAGAAAGAACAACAAGAGAACGAACAACCAGTGGAGAGAATCGATGAGTATCGCGCTCAATACCGCTCAACTCGTCTTTACACCGCGCGCCGCGTGGGAGCGTATCGCCGCGGACACACCTGGTACGGGCAAGGTGCTGCTCCTGCATACCGTACCTCTGTCAGCGATTCCGGCTGTGTGCTGGTATTACGGCGTAACCACGCAGGGTTGGTCCATCTCCGGTGACGTCATGCGACTCACCGCTGAAAGCGCGTTGCCGATGTGTGTGCTGTTCTTTCTGGCCATGGTGGTTGGCGTGCTCTTCCTCGGTGCCATGGTTTGGTGGATGTCCGGAACATATGGTGAAAAGACCGGTATGGGTCCCGCGGTCGCACTGATCAGCTACACGGCGACACCGTTCTTCCTCGCTGGGGTCATGGGGCTTTGGCCCGTGCTCTGGATCGACATCCTACTGGGCGTGGGCATAGCTACCTGGTGCATCTACTTGCTGTACCTTGGCGTCGCGCCAATGATGCATGTGAGCAGGGAGCGCGGTTTCCTGTTCGCCAGCGCCGTGTTTGCCGTGGCACTTGTAGCGTTTGTCGGGTTGCTGACGGTCACTGTGCTTCTTTGGGAATACGGACCCACTCCCGAGTACACGTATTGATCTTCTTCAACTTCAGCGGATTTTTACGGGGACACACCGCGTTTCTGAGGGACTTTTTCCAGGAGACTTTTTCCCGGACACACCGCGTTCCAGGCGCCGTTGTGATCCCAGCCAAGGTTTCTGGCCGAGACACTGCTCGTTCGGACCCCGTCTCTTCCCCGGATCACCGGGGCGATTGCCTACGCGTGCGCCCTTTCTTCGCCTACACGCCTTTCCGCGATCCGCCACGGCAGGACGGTCGCCGTGTTCGTACGCTGCTCCCATGGCTACACCACGCAAATGCCTCGTCGATCCAAACGTGCCGCTCTTCTACCACCTGGTCTCACGATGCGTGCAGAGCGCATACCTCTATGGCAATGACCCCCTCACCGGCCAGGACTGCAGCCACCGCAAACAACAGCTGATCGATCGTCTCAAATTCCTCGTCGCGTACTTCGCCGTCGACCTCTACGGCTACTCGATCATGGACAACCACTTCCACCTCGCGCTCTACCACGACCCCAAGGCCCATCTGCGTTGGTCCGCGTCCGAAGTCGCGGATCGCTGGCTCGCCGTCAGCCCGCCTCGATCCTGGAAAGAGCAAGAAGTCACACCCGAGATGTTCGCCACCACCAAGCAGGCGCTGCTCGAAGATCCCAAGCGCCTCCTCCATGTCCGCAGACAGCTGGGTTCCATGTCCACGTTCATGAAATTCCTGAAGCAGGGTATCGCCCGCCGAGCCAACATGGAGCGCGGTACGTCAGGTCACTTCTTCGAGGCACGGTTCTGGTCGGGAGCTTTGGTTTCGGAGCGGGCGATCCTCTCCTGCATGGCCTACATCGACCTGAACCCGGTTCGGGCGGAGATCGTGCAATCGGTCGAAGATATTCGTCATTCGGGCATCCGGGATCGCCTGCTCGAGGCTGAAGCGGATCCCGCTTCGCTCGAGGCGTATCTGAAGCCGCTCGGCGGCGGCTTACCGGAAGAACCACCCCGGCTCGGGATGACCCTCAAGGGATATGCTGAACTCTTGGAAGGTCTCGCCAAGCCGGCAGCTGCAGCGCCCGACGGTTCATTTGACGAACAGTGGCGTCGCCACGTCGCCGGGTTTCGTCATCGCCAACGCGCATACGGATCGCGAGAGGACATCGAGCGCTTCGCGAAAGCACTCGGGTGGAAACGGTTGCCGCGAGCACAAACCAAGTAACCGCAGCGACCACAGCCTCAACGCGTTTTCTTTCGTTCGTGACAGCACGAGGTGTGCGCTCGCTGCGATGAGGCGAAGAACGGCTTCAACGCCTACCGAACTCCCTTGAGACTCTGTAAAAAACAGGAAGTTTCGACGCGCGAAAACGCACTCGTTACGGAGTTTTCGCAACCCCTTATTCGGATCGTTGGGCGAGGTGTGTCCGTATTGGAGAGGTTGGTGGTTTGGCGGCGATGAAGCATAGCGCCCCTGACAATGCCAGGATCGAGAGAACCGTGAACCCGTTGACGTAGTTGCCATCGGCATCCGCCATCACACCGGCAATGATCGGCCCACCGGACATGCCGAACATCACGATCAGCGACGAGAAACCCATGATCGTGCCGAACGCTTCCGTGCCGAAATAGTCGGCCCGAATCGCAACCATCATCGGCCCGCGCACCCCCCACGCGAGACCATGCAGAACACAGAACCCGAGTACCGCGCTCCAGTTGGAGAAGTAGGTGACCAGCAGCAACCCCACCGTGTGTGCAACCATGCACGCCGCACACACCAAGCGCTTGGAAACCCGATCGCCTGCCCAGCCGCCAAGCAGCTGACCCACGATCTGAAACAAGGTGAGCACCAAGACGATCTGAGATGCCATCACCAGGGTGTAACCGGATCCATTGGTGAGATGCGGAATGAGATGCACCATCACCGCCGACACAATCAAGAGCGCGAGTGCGTGGCCCATGGAGATCAACCAGAACGACGACGTTCGCATCGCTTCACGGGCGGTGAACTGGATCTGCGCGCGGGGTGGTGCGGGCGCATCGGCATGATCGTAATCAATGCCATCGGGTACTTCGCCATGATCCTGCGGACGGTGTTTTACGAGTTGAACCATGGGGAGTCCGAGCAGCAGCACCAGTACACCACTGCTGAACGCCACGACTCGCCACCCGAAGGCTTCCAGTGCCAGCGCGAGCAATGGAATACACAAACCGCCCAGGGAATAACCCAGCTGGGAAAGTGAGATCGCCGTTGCCCGATAGCGATTGAACCAGTTCACCAGCGACACCATAAGCGTCGCATAACCGCCCAGACTGGTGCCGAGCGCAATCAGCACAAAGGTCGAATAGAACTGCCAAAGATTCTGAACCTGGGAGAACAGCATGAAGCCGATGCTGAACAACACAATGCCCGCGCGAAGCACCGGAATCGGTCCGTAGCGGTCAACCATCCAGCCCTGCAAGGGCCCGAGCAACCCACTCTCAATTCGTGTCAGCGCAAAGGCGCCGGACAACAACGCCTTGCTCCATTGGAATTCTTCTTCCAGCAACACCACGTAGGCGCCATAGGAAGACATCCACAGGAAAGCCGAAAACCACTGCACACCCGCAGCTGACAGCACAATCCACCAGCCATAGAACACCTGGCCACGCGGACGCACCATCGCGTCAAATCGATCAGGGACCAGCTTCATGCCGAGCCTTAGATCATGCGCGATGGTGAATCGTGCGAGGGCGGCAGAGCAGGGTCGTCAGCGTTCAGACTTTCACCTTCGAATTCACGAAGACAAACTGGCCACTCTCGTGACCCGCCCGCTCGATGCTCCCGAAGGTCGGCGTTTGATTGATCGCATCGCCATCCACCGTGAATTTCACCCGCTCCCGCAGATGACCGAAGATCTGCGCGCCGTAGAGAATCCCCTGGTTCTCGCGCAGAACGCCGAGCAACTCGCGGGTGAATACCGAGTGTTGCCCACCACCACCGCCATCAAGAACCGGGCCGTCGCCGCCCGAAGTCAACATCGTCCGTGACCGACTGCGGATCAGGAACGGCAACATGCGTTCGACATCCGCCGCGCGAAACGTCGTTCCACCCGACTCAGCGATCCCCGCTCCTGAGTAACACGAATCAGCGATCACCATCACGTGCCGGGCCGGAATATTCTTGATCCAGTTGGCGACCTCATCGGATGAAACGCCGAGACCGGGCGCTTCCTGGCGGGAAGAGATGTCCACTGGCAACCAGTAACTGATCTCCCGGGTGCTGACGCCATGTCCCGCGTAATAGATCAGCACGAGATCATCAGGACCGGTGCGTGTCGCGAGATCTCCAATGGCGCGGAACATCTGCATCCGGTCCGCATCCAGCAAGAGCGACGACGAAAAACCGTAGTTGTCCCGAAGCACCTGATGCATCGCTGTCGCATCGCTGCGCGCGTTGGCGAGGGGTACGAGGTTGTGGTATTGGTCGTTTCCGATGACCAGTGAATGAAAACGGCCGAGCTTGACGCCTTGAGGTAATCGTATCGCGGCGCTTTCCGCCACCGGTGCGCGGCTCGCGTAAGCCTGTCTTCGAAGATTGATCTCCGCGATCTGGCCTTTGTATTCATCCATGTCTCGACGCAGCGCGGCGATCGTCTGCTGCTGTTCACGTATCCTACTGTCACGCAGCGCAATATCCGCTTTGAGTGCAGCTGAATCCGCAGCAGGTACACCGGCAGCCAGCCGGGAGTTCAAAGAAGTTCGTTCGGTTGTCAGTGCAGCAATGGCACTTTCAGCCGCCTTGATCTTTGCGTCACGTGCAACGAGCGCTTCGCGGCTGCGTGCGAGTTCCGCTTCCACCCGCGCGAACTCCGCCTGCGCTACGACGCCTGCGCTCACCTGATCATCCAACCGGGATCGCAGCGTGGTTGATTCCGCTGAGGCAGCTGCAAGTGCCTGCTCGAGCTGAACTACCTCATTCTTGCGAGCAGCCAGCGTCTGGGTCTGTTCTGCGAGCCGTTTCTCAAGCACTACGAGCTTCTGCCGAGCATCCTGGTTACGCGCCGCTTCAGCCCGGGCCGCCGTCAGTTCGCGATCCAGCGCAGCCACCGTGGCATTGCTGTCGCCTGCGGATTGTCGCAGCGCCTCAAGCTGCGCACTCAGCCGTTTCACTTCTCCGTCCTTGGCACCGAGCGTCGCGAGCGCATTGTTTACCTTCTCATCGGCCCCCGCGTTTACTCGTGCAAGCTCTTCTTCGAGTCGTTTGTTCTGGCTTTCAACCTGACGCAGATTGGCCGCAAGTTGGGCTTCCTGCACACCCAGCTCACCTTCCAGCGAGTCAATCTGGAAGCGCTGGTCATCGATTGTCTGCTGCTGGCTGGCAATCTGCGTTCGAAGCTTTGTCAGTTCCGCAGGATCCCCACCTCCACCCAGCGTCTGCACTTTGCTGCGAAGTGACTGCAGCGATTGCTCGGCACTGGCAAGGGCAGCTTTGCGTTTGCTGATTTCCTGCTGCGCCTGACTCAGCTGTGTCCGCGCCTCGGCCGCCTCTTCGCTGCGCTGTTCCAGTTGCGCAGTCAGCTGTGCAATTCGTTCATCCGCGACCGTACGGACCGCATCAACTTCACTCGCCAGCACCAGTTCTTCACCACTGCCGGTGGCTTCCCGCCACAGATTGACCGCGAGCAAGCCGTCCTTCGCTACACCCAGACCTCGTTCATGCAATCGGGCCAGCTGCATTTTGGCCGTGGCATTACCTGCTTCAGCAGCTTTTGCATACCACACCGCCGCTTCCGCGTGCCGAGGCGGCGAATACAGATACTGGTAAACATCGCCGAGGCTGAGTTGTGCATCCGCATCGCCGTCATCAGCCAGTTTGCGGAAGAAACCCGCTGCTGCATCCGGCTGCGCCCGGTCATAAAAAGTGTATTCACCACCTTTCAGCTCGCATTCGCGCGCCGGCGTTTCAATGAGCTTGCGCCGTTCCGGATAAGTCATGTTGCCGAGGCGACGAACCCGGGCGGGGAGCAGGCAAGGCACAATCTGATAGAGCTTTACCGAAGTGGCAACACTCGCCGCTACGGGTTCGGCGGTATTGACCGCTGTGCCCGGCAAAACCGCGAATGTAAGGCCGGCGGAGAACAGGGCCAGCCATGCAGGCCTTCGTTGGCGCAACTTCATCGTGATCCTCCCTTGGACACTTCGGCAGCACTATAGACCTTGCCGCCAACGGATTTACAGGTTGATGGCGACAGATCTGCAAGGGTGTTGCGTGACGGCATGAAACAGCAGCGATGGTTCCAGTGTTTGACGACACACAGGCTACCCGGTGGCATCGCATCAAACAGTCCCAGGGTCAGCTGTGGTATCACGTTCCTGTCGCGCGCTCCCACATAGTGCCGCTGGGGCACGTCTTGCAGATCCCTGAGCATCTCCTTGATATCTCCCGGTTGCGTCAACCCTGAATAACCATGCAGGCGCGTCCATCCCTCCACATCGAGATTTCCCGCAACCGTAACAAGGCCACGGACGTTGGGAATCCGGCTTGCCATGGCTACGGCCAGCGTACCCCCGCCACTGTGACCAATGAGGATGACAGGGCGTCCTTCAAGCAGTTGATTGGCTGCTGCCACCATACTGCCAACCACCGCCGGTGAATAGCGGTCAACCGTCCACCAGCGACTATGGCAGTCATCCTTCTTTGCCATACCCAGGTAACACGGGCGCCCCAGGTAATAGGAAGGTGCAACATCACTGCGCATCCAGGGGAGCACGATGGAATAAGGAGGTGTCGGGTCGCTGGCGATCTGTGTGCGGTTAAGCACCGGTCGGCCATCACCTTCCAAATAGAGGTGCACGGTTCCTGCATCCATCTCACGCAGGCCAAACCAGCGGTGATGGAACCCGTCACCTTCCAATACACCCTCAGTAAAAGGTGGGGTGGACTGACAGGCATGCAAGCACGTTATCCAGACGATCCCGCACAATAGCCTGTACACCTGATGGACAGCAGGACGACCCGAAACGTCTTTCATTCGATGCCTTTGCGCTCAAGCAAACGCACACAGCCTGGAACACTGCGCACGGCTGAAATATCAGTCGCCGCGACATCCAGCAAGACATCCATCAGCTCGGGTTCCTGCACGATCTCGAGCCCGGAACAAACCAACCGCAGGCGCAGTGGAAGATCCTGTGGCGCAGCGGGTACTAAAGCCGCCGCTTCCTTCAGATCGCGCACCAGAAGCAAACTGTTTTCTCCTGCCGTCTGCCGCGATGTCTCATCCGGAGCGTGCCGAAGAACCAGCTCGTAACTGCGCCAGGCGCTGGTGGCGGGATCGGTCAACAGTGCCAGCGCGTAATCGTATTCCTTGAGTGCGAGCTGCTCGCGGCCCATCGCATGCATCTCTTCGCCCTGCTTGGCCCAGGTGGCAGCTTCCTGAGATGTGGCTACCGAAGCGGATTCCAGCGGATGCTGTTCCAGGAGCATCGCCACCAGTTCCTCATCACTCACGCCATATTGCATCCACATCTGCGTCGTCAGTGCAATCACCAGCACAGCCGCCACTGCGATCCATGGCCACGGAGAGCCCGATGCCCGCTTGGGAGACATTCCCTGAAGAAATTCGTCCGCTGTGGCGGGCCGCTCAGCACGACCAAACGCAAGCGCTTTTCGCAGAGCGCTCCATTGTCGATTGCGAAGCCCCGACGGCCGTTTCGGCTCCAGCCCCATCGCCCGGGCTTCGATGGCAGAGCGTCGTTCATAGGGGTGTTGGCCCGTCAGCAGCTCGTAAGTGATGCAGCCGAGGGCAAAGAGGTCGTCCTGCGGCCGAGGTTCAAGACCTTCGAACATCTCCGGACTTGCGTACTGGGGAGTGAGGGCGCCCAGCACAGCTGGATCAAACCGGGTGGTTGTGCCAGCCGCCAGCTGGTTTTCGTCCAGCGTGCGCGCAATCCCCAGATCGAGGATTTTCACATCGCCGTTCTCAGTCACCAGGATGTTCCGCGGCTTGACGTCTGCATGGACGATGTTCTTGCGATGAACATATTCGAGACCGCGGCCGATCCCTTCGACGTAGGTCCACACGTCCTGCAGGCGGCTGCCCTGCGGGCGGTTGCTGATGAGCACATCGAGAGACTGGCCCTTGAGATACTCCATCACCATGTACACGGAGTCACCGGCTCGATCGAAATCGAATACCGCAACGATGTTTGGATGGGTCAGGGTACGGGACTGCGTCGCCTCTCTGCGCAAGGCCGCAAAGGCGTGAGGGTGATCCTTGAAGCTGGCGCCGAGCACCTTGAGTGCTACATGGGGATGGGTTTTTTCCGCCTGGCGATCACGGGCCAGAAACACCTGCCCCATTCCGCCTTCCCCGAGTTTGCCTTCAATGACAAACCGATCACGCAGCACCTGGCCGATTTGGAGTTCAGGGAGGACTTCGCGGACGATCAGTCGGGTACGGTCCTCGTCCGGTTGGAGCACAGAGGTTGCATCGGGATCGGTATCGGGATCGGGATCAGCGTCGTCAGTCATCGTGCAGGCTCCATTCGACACACTCCCTTTCTGACACTCTCCACTTCGAACATTCTTGGTTCCCGACATCCCGCAGTATTGCAAAACAGGTACGGATTGTAGCAACGGCCGTAGGAGACCGTACTTGCGTATCGTGCTGGCACTCAGCGATAGTCACCGCTCGAAGAAGCGAACAACCGGCGAGCCTTTCTTGCCTCCAGCCAGACAGGCTCATCAGGATGGCCGACCCAGAAAAACGAACGAGATAACTGACTTCTACGGAGGGAGCATGAACCTAAAGAGCACACGCGCGTTTATTCCCGCTTCAAGACCCCTGATCGGAGCAGCCGTCGGCGCCGCGCTGTTGGCCACAAGCGGACTTACGTACGCAGTCGGCCTTTCCGATGTGGGGCGCGCGGTGAGCAACATCGGTGGCAACGCCTTGCACGTCCGCGCTGCGGACGCGATCTTCGTTACATGTGCCGCACTGGACGGCCTTCCGACGGCCACCAAAACCCCTGATCAAACCGCGCTGAACCTGCGCTGCGCAGACATGTCGCAACAAGCACTGTTTCTTGACCCTGATCCCGCCAATCCGGCAATTCCGCCCTCTGATACCTTCGGTCTCGGACGACTGGGCGACACTGGCCGGCAACGCTATTTTGCTTTGCTGCAGCAGTTTTCCGGTGAGGAAGCCTCGGCCCAGGGGCGCTATGCAACCGAAGGCGCGGTATCTCAATTCAAGTCCATCGCTGCACGACTTTCCGCAATTCGCCGCGGCAACCGCAACAACGGAATCGCATTCAATCTGCAGGGTGTAGACGTCTATTCAATCGCTGACCATGACTCAGCCGACGACAATCCATCCTACATCGGTGGCGCGGCTGGAGATGCAGATGCCGACCGCGGATGGGCGTGGTTCGGCAACGTTGAGTACGGATTCGGCGACCATGACGCCAAGACCGTTGAAAACGAGTACGACGCAAAAGCCTTCGGAGCGGTGCTCGGTGTGGACTACGCCTTCAACGACCAATGGGTTGTCGGTGGCGCAATCAACATCGTCCGTGCCGAGATCGACTTTGACCGAGAAGATGCCTCCGGGATTGAAGGTGTATCGGGCGGCGGCATGGACACTGACTCCGAATCCCTGTCGTTGTTCATGAACTTCACCGACGGCGCCATGTATGCCAGTGCCATCGGCAGCTACGGCCAGGGCGATATCGACATGAAGCGGATCATCAACATCTCTCTCCCGACCAGTGGCGGTGCTGCGGGTGTACAGCTCCCGCTGCTTGCGACTGCAGACTCGAACACCGAATCCACCCAGTTGGGTCTTGAAGCCCAGGTCGGCTATACCTTTGGTGAAGGTGTCACCACCTGGGACCTGTACGGCGGGCTATCTCTGGTCGATCTTGAAATCGACGGATTCCGCGAGACCGGCACGATTCTCGGCCTGACTTTCGGATCGCAGGAAGTGGATTCCTTCGAGGGTTTTGTGGGTGCGAGCCTGCGTCATGTGGTATCGACAGGAGCCGGTGTCTTCGTGCCCTACGCCACGGTTGAGTTCCGCAACGAATTCGACGATGACGGCCGCACGATCTCCGCTCGCTACAATCTCACGCCGCGGGCACCGGGCGAGCTGTTTCAGGGCGAGACCGACGACTTCGAAATACCGACGGAAGACCTGGACAGCAACTACTTCGACGTTGCCGTCGGAGTGTCCGCACAGTTTGGCAACAACCTGGCGGCGTTTGCACAATACTCAACCCTGCTCGCACTCAAGGACACCAGCGCCCATCTCTTCACTGTAGGCATCCGCGGTTCATTCTGATGCGGATCTGAACTCGCCCGGAGGTCACTTCAGCCAACGTTCGGCTTAAGTGGCTTCTCCGGTGTGGGGTGCAGACAGAATCATCGTCTGCGCCTCGCGGCTGAGAACCCTGAGATCGAGCGACTGGCCACCACGGCCGAGTTCGACGTGGCAGCGCATCGGTAAACGCTGGCGTGTGATCCTCTCACCATCCAGCAGCGTGCCATTGCTGCTGCCGAGATCTGATACCACCCAGTGATCACCTTCCGGTTCGAAGCGGGCGTGCCGGCGACTCGCAACCGGATCCAGCGTGCTGAC
>Ga0169931_10007008_pt1 | contig 16829 bp, 14 predicted proteins | sample Kivu_15m_20L_FD_129675 | JGI IMG/M metagenome (GOLD analysis project Ga0169931, IMG submission 129675) | Freshwater microbial communities from Lake Kivu, Western Province, Rwanda to study Microbial Dark Matter (Phase II) - Kivu_15m_20L... | ecosystem: Environmental > Aquatic > Freshwater > Lake...
CCTTGGCGGCCATCGTCGCTATCGAAGATCAGAGGTTCAAGCGCTATTAGGAATTGATGCCAAGGAGGCAAGAAGTGTCTGAAGAAACAGGTAGTGAGAAGCCTAAAGAGGAAGCAAGCGATCCCAAGGCAAAGTTTCGTGAAGCTCTAGAGAAGAAGAAGCAGGCTAGAGGAATTAGGAATAACAATATCGCTGGAAACTCCAAGATTCATGGAGATCAAGAAGGTAGCGGAGCTCCAAAGATGTTTCGACGCAAGTCAGGAAGCGCGTAAAAGTCGCCGTGGATGAGCCAACTTTTGCAGTCTACCTTGCCATTTTTTTGGTTTCCCTGGCTCTAAGTTCGCTTTTAGTTCCATTATTGCAAAAGATTGCATTTAGATTTTCTGTATTGGATAGACCCAATCAAAGCCACAAGACTCATCATGAGAGTATTCCATATTTGGGCGGCATTGCCATTGTCATTCCAGTCTTACTGTTGGTAATCATTGGCCCATTGATATTTATTGAGAATTCAGATTTTTTGCTTCGAAGCATACTATTCCTCCTTCCAGCAACTCTGTTGGCAGTGGTAGGTTTATATGATGATATAAAGAATTTAAGTGCATCATCAAGATTTCTTGCACAATCCCTAATCGCAATAAGCTCTACGCTTTATTTGTATAGTTTAGGTTATAACGTCTCAATCTTAAGTGACGAGATAGGTAATTTCCTTCTCTCTATCTTCTGGTTAGTGGGCATTACAAATGCTTTCAACTTCTTCGATAACCTTGATGGAGGAGCTGCTGGAATTACAATCGTGGCATCTCTGTCTCTATTTATATTGGGACTATGGGGTAGTCAATATCTAATTTCTTCAATTTCTTTAGCCCTAGCAGGAGCAGGCTTGGGATTCCTATGGTGGAATAGAAATCCTGCGAGGATTTATTTGGGAGATTCGGGAGCGCTTTTCATAGGTTTTATCCTTGCTATTTCTTTACTACAGTTCGAGCCAAACGTTGAGTCACGAGTTGCATCTGCGCTAATTCCAGTTTTCATATTAGCACTTCCAATAATTGACACTTCAGTGGTTCTGTTGAGTAGATTATTAAGGGGTGTTTCAATTTTTCAAGGAGGTAGGGATCATCTATCTCATCGACTAATTTTTCGTGGTTTCAGCAGAAGAAAGGCGGCATATTTTCTATGGAGCCTTTCAGCCCTTATGTCATCACTTACTTTTTTTATTAGCCATGTCTCTCAAAATGCTGCCTTAGGAGTTTCTCTAATTGGACTGCTCTTTATGAGTTTTTTAATAATTTGGTTTTTAAGAATAGAAATTTAATGTTAAGCAACAGGCTCACTTTTACTTCTGAATTTTGGTAAAACTCTTGGTGAAATCATCAAGATAAAAATAATTGGCCAGAGGATTGTTGACTTGTGGCGAAATGCCGTTCCAAGGTTTCCTTCATAAAGAGCTGCGGAAAAAGCAAATACGAGAACAAAAGAGGTTAAAGTCAAACTTATGAATCTACTTAAAGTATTCTCTTTCTTGCGTAATGACACCCAAATCGAGATAGGGACCAAAATTATCCAGACTAAATTCTCCAGTGCAGCAAAAATTAGCGTTGTAGAACCTTGATCGAAGAATATAAGCGGTCGAAATAAAAAAGCAAATAGACGATAGGGCAATTCAGAGATATTGCATCTAATTAAATTAACAATTTCATTCGGCGAGCTCTGGCAAGTAGAAATAGGAAGCGCAGATTGAGCCCCAAGAGCATTTGCATTTCTTCTAGATTCAAGAATTTGTATTGTCAAAATCTGGTTTTGCAAAGTTTTGAGGGGATTAATATTTTGCAAAGTTTTGAGGGGATTAATAATTGGAGAGGTTGTAGGGGTTGTAGGGGTTGTAGGGGTTGTAGTAAAGGCTTGTCCGGCCAAAGTTCCTATCAAGATTGCAATTATGGGGACAAATTTTCGGAATTTAAGGAGAATGGCTATTGATAAAATTAACATTACAAGGCTAAAAACTAAAGCTGTTTGAGGCCTGGCTCCGTAAGCAATAGTAAGAGATATGGCAGAGAGCACAGTAAATTTCCATAAATCTCTACCAGTGCTGTTTAAAAGTTTTAGAATTAAATAAAAGGTTGCAATCACCCAAAACTGACTTCCTGATTCCCTTAAGCCAAGTATTGACCAAATAAAATTGCTCGGAAAGAAAGTAAAAAGTGTCAGCATAATTATAAACTTTTTATCTAAAGAGAAACTCAAATCTTGAATATTCTGATTCCGTATTCTCAGATAAGCAATGAAAGATAGGGCTAGGAAAAGTGTGGATGTTAGTCCATATGCAGATGCGACAGTGCGAACAGCGGTTAGTTCATCCAGCCCAAGTTTTACTATAAAGGCGCTAGGCAGAGCGATTGACTTAGCTGAGTTGTATAAGCCTGGCCCATAGACTGGAAACTGTTCAACAGGAAGCCCCTGAGATACATGCTTCGCCAAAAGTGCGTAAGTTCCCTCATCTGGCCCAAATACTGATGGGGAATTTGGCAAGAGTACAGATTGAAACAAAACCCGAATCGCTCCAGAAATGATTAAAATCACGACCAAAAGTTTTGAGGTTAGCGCAAAACGAATGTCAGCAATTATCGTGTAGCGCTCAACCCTATGTCTTGATCTAGACTTCACCCTCAAAGTTTACTATGGAAGTCATGTTGCAAAGTGACTTGTGTTGAATTTTGGAATCCGCGTTAAGGAGTAACTCAAAAGATATAGATAAAACTAGTGATTATTGGTGGCTGGGGACGGGATCGAACCGTCGACCTCACGATTTTCAGTCGCACGCTCGTACCAACTGAGCTACCCAGCCAAGAAAATATGATTAGCGACCCAGACGGGACTTGAACCCGCGACCTCCGCCGTGACAGGGCGGCGCGCTAACCAACTGCGCTACTGGGCCAATAAAAAATAAAACCCCTTTCCTTAATCCAGCGTCCCCAACGGGATTTGAACCCGTGTTACCGCCGTGAAAGGGCGATGTCCTAGGCCTCTAGACGATGGGGACGAATCATCAAAGTCTAGAGCTTTGCAAAAGAAATTACCAACCAACCTGTTCATTTGGCTGCGGATAATTGTCATACGAGGTCTCAGGGAGTAAAAAGCACTCTAAATTCTCTAGATGAAGAATCGGTCATGATAAGCCTTCTTTAGAATTGAACAGGGATAGAAATGAACTTCATGAAATCAGAGACGGAGGATTTACTCGGTTCAAGAGGGTGAGAACACAAAAAAATCTAGCTCCAAGGATTTGTTTGCTTGCTAATTCCTTAATCTTTTATTTATGGATTTTATCATAAGGTATGTAAATTGCCCATGACGCATATTAGTATTCTGTCATGAGAGCACATAGAAAAACTCGAATTCTAAGGATTGTCTCGAGAATGAACATTGGCGGCGTTGCTTATCTAACGGTACATTTATCAAGACACTATGAGAAAAATGTGCATTTTGAACACTTACTTGTTTACGGACCATGCAAAGGCTCAGAAAATGAGTATCAAGAACTAGCAAGCGTTAATGATAAGATTTGTCTTTATTCCCTCGGAAGAAATCTAAATTTATTTTTTGACTTTATAAGCTTGCTTAAGCTTTATGGGGTAATTCTGCGCTGGAAGCCAGATATTATAGAAACACATGCTTTCAAGCCAGGTATATTACTTTGGATTTTGCATTCTTTCTTTAGTAGAAAAGTCCGAATCATTCACCACTATCACGGTCACTTACTTGAAGGATATTTCGGTAAAGTTGGGAAATTCGTTTACTGTTGGGTAGAAAAGTTGTCTGCCAAGAGTAAAGATTGTTTGACAGTAGATAACCAATGCACCATGAAAGATCTCTTGCATCATGGGATAGGCAGTGCTGAGCAATTCGAACTATTACGCAATGGAGTAAAAGCGCCCGATGTAAGTAATCAAAAGATAAGGAAAGAAATAAAGAAAGTAAGCTTTGTAGGCCGTTTTGTAGATGTTAAGTCTCCACAAACATTTATTGAGATTGCTCGTTTAGTTAGCCTAATAAATGTAGAAATTGAATTTGAAATGGTTGGAGAAGGGCCATTAGCTGAGCAACTTAAGATCCTGAGCCAAGAGTTAGGTGTACCGATAACATTTCATGGGTTTTCGAATGATTTATACAGTGATATTTTTCCCTCAGTAGACCTGCTTGTGGTTACTAGTCTTAATGAGGGTGTTCCTCTAATCATCAAGCAGGCCAATTTCTGCGGAATACCAGTAATCTCGACTTCGGTGGGAGGAATTCCAGAAATTGTTTTGAATGGGATAAATGGATTTTGTGAGGATTCAGTTGTCGAGATGGCACGAAGGATTCTTCAATTGTCTTATAATCAGCGATTAACCAAAGAACTCTCTTCTAATTCCCTTAAAGAGGCAGAAACAAATTTTACTTTGGAAAATTACATCTCAAATCACAGCCACTTAATTTCAAGTTACCTACCAAGACTTAGTTCGATGTAATCCAAAATTGCTGGAAATGGATCCGCAGGTGACCAACCACTGGTGACTCTAAATTTGGTATTATCAAGAATAACGGCCGTCGGAAATATAGACGAACTAGAAATTCTTTTCGTTGATAGACTATATGCAAACCTTTCGCTTATGAGAGAAGCCAGCTCTTCTACACTAACTCCCTTACCCGTTGAAAGATTGAAGCAGCCAACAGTCTTTTGAGATACACAAAAGGATAGTCCTGAAATTAAATCTTGTATGTGCAGATAGTCTCGGAGAGCATGGGGATCTAAGCGTAGTTCAACAGCTAAATCACCCTTTATGCACTTAGTAATTTCCTCAATTAAACTCCTTAGATTCTGGCTGCCGTAAATATTGCTGAGCCTTAAGATTGCAAGTTTCTCTGCAGGGTAACTTGTACTAAGAATTTCTTCTATATACAATCTAGACTTTCCATAGTCCGTCAAGGGCTCTGGAGTAGATGTTTCTGAAAACGGATTTGTTGAATCGCCGTATACTGCGGACGAGGAGAGAAGGATGACGTGTCCTAAGCTTAGATGGGTTAGGCGAGTCACTACTTGGAGTAAGTGATCGGCAGCTTTCCATCGTTCTGGGCGGGCAGCAATAATAGCTACCTCAATTGAGTCGATTCTTGTACTATTGTCAAGAAACGCTTCGCGAGTTAAAATCTTTAGATTTGAGTCCCCAAAAGTTTGGCTTTTTGTCTGAAGCTGATTTGTCACCATGGTCACTTTATTGCAATCCGCAAGTAGAGTAGTAGCCAGGGTTTCAGCAATTATACCTGAACCAACGATCAAAAAGTGTTTTTCAGTCCCAAGTTTTGGTTCTAAGTACTTTGACATATTAGTGACTGTAAATTAAACAGCGGAAAAGAATTCTAAAATCTCTTTTTCAGAATTTAGATTTTTGGGAATACTAGGTAATTTATTGACTATTTTTGATTTAATCACTTGAATTTTATCGTTCGAACTATCCGTAAGAATTTCATCCACACCCGTAAGATCTTCCGTAAGCTTCTCACCGCCCCTTATCCCAACAATACGAGTCTCTAAGCTCTTGCCGTGAAAGCGAAGGAGATTTTCAACTAAGTCTATGATTGCTATTTGTTCTCCCATACGCAATACATGTAATGGACCTCCGTTTATAACTAGAGATTTCAGGACTAATAGCGATGCCTCGTCAATGTGCATAAAAAAACGTTTCATAAGTGGATCAGTTATTGTCAATGGAAGGTCCCTCTCAATTTGCTTGTTAAATGTTTCTAGAACCGATCCTTTTGAATTAAAGACATTTCCAAATCGAACACTGGTGAATCCCTTAAATCCCTCTTGGCGGGCCAATGCGATGAGATCCTCCCCATATTTTTTCGATTTCCCTAGGACACTCCTTGGGTTCGCTGCCTTGTCTGTTGAGATATTAACGAGTCCAAGTACACGGGCGCGTTTTGCAGCTTCAAGCACATTTAGTGTGCCAATTACGTTTGTCAGTAATGCTTCGCGAGGATCTCTTTCTAAAGTGGGCACATGTTTGAGGGCCGCTGTATGAATTACAACGTCAGGTCTCAACATTGACAAAACAGAAAATATCCGATGCTCATCCCTGATATCTGCCACGATGTAGTCTGGCTGATCTAACAGAGCCTTATCTTGTATACTTAGGCTCAGTGAATGTAGTGCATTTTCGTCTCGATCTAACATAAACAACTCGCAAGACGTCTGTGTCGACAAGATTTTACAAATTCGTGACCCAATGCTTCCCCCAGCACCCGTGACCAAAATCCTCCTACTTTCTAGAAACTCTTTATCAGATTTATCGAGAATAATTTGAGGTGAAGGATTACCTGTTATTAACTCATATTCTAAGTCTTTCAACTTGAATTCTCCTGACAGACTCTCAATGAGGGGGTGTTCAGCAAAGGATACCAGTTGTAATCCCCTTTGAGTGGGCATCATGAAAATCAATAACTTTAAGTCCTCCTTGACGGGCTTAACACTTGATCGCCTTCATACGACACTTGGACTCTAAATTCCCATTGGTTCCTATTGGATTAAATTCGGGTTAAGAAACAAAATCTTGGGCAGCTATTCGTAATTTCAAAGGCTTTGAAGCGTAAATAGTAAATTCTTGGTAGTTCAAGTCAGAGTGCTCCTAGAGCGTATCGCATATTCGACACATTTTCAAAGTAATATTCAATCATGAATAAAGGGTCCCTTGCTAGATTGGCAAAAATTCTGATAAATCTAAAAATAATTGGCCATCTAATGGAAATTATCTTAATGCAAGTTTATCTCTTAACTTTGATGCTGAAAAGAAGAAATGTAATTCCATCAAATGTTGTAAATTTGATAAAGAGGTCTGTGGCTGATGCAGGAGAGATCGCTTCTGTGCCTAGCAACATCATCATCATCAATCGGAATTTTCTAGTTGATGAAGCTGGGGGTGTAAATTATCTATGCGCTATTTGGGCGGGTGGCTTTGCCGCAAGGGGGCATCGTGTGACCATTTTATGCGAAGGGAATCCCCGAAAGAAACTTAGATATAAACCTCATAAAAATATAGAAATTATGCAACTCAGACCAAAGATTCCTTTTCACCCATTCACATCCTTACCTGCTTTTTATGGGAGTTGGAATTTGGCTGTTCAAAAACTAATATTGGAATACTCAAAAAATTATAACTGCAATTTCAACATTCTTAGTACAATTGCGGGCTTAGAAGGTTATATGAAGGATGTTTCACCAACGGTAAATTGTATTTGTTATTTAGTAACGGATCATAAGATACATAAGTCATATCAGGAAAGCAAAACATCAAATGAAAGACGTTTGACGAAATTAGTGGATGTGGAGCGCAAATTATTGAACTCCAATAACGTGCAAATTGCAGCAGATTCAAATGCCATTGTCAGAGACCTAGCTCTCGAATTGTCCATTCCAGATTTGACTGAACGGACACTTTTAGTTCCAATAGGTTGGCCTCGGAACAATATAGAATCTCAGCCAGAGATAACTTTTGAAAGTTTTTTCCTTTATATAGGAGCCATTTCGTTCCGTAAGGGCATAAAAACTCTTTTGGAAAGCTGGAAGTTAATTTTTGATCAGCCAGACATGAGAAATACCCATCTTCTGGTCTGTGGAATTGCCTCTGATGATACGGAGTCGCTCACGTTTTTGAGAGAAAAATCAACTCTCTTTCGAGTAAGGTATTTGCCGAGGATAACCGAAGAGGAAAAACTTTTTTTAATCCGTAGAGCTATGGCAATCATTGTTCCTTCGAATTATGAATCTTTTGGTATCGTGGCGCTGGAAGGACTTCAAGAAGGAAAAATTGTTATTGGTGCAAATTGCGGAGGACTAGAAGAGTTGATTGCAAATCCGGAAATGATGTTTAGTCCAGGAGACGCACAATCACTGAGTCAATTAATTATTTCTGTTCAGAATAGAAAGTTAGTTACAGATCCTTTAATGGCACAGGCTCAAGCCCATAAATTTGAACTATCTAAAATGTTAAAGATGCTCGAGCAACTTTTCATCTAATTCTGAGAAGTGTTTTACTCGACAGAAGCAGGAGGGTTATCAGATGAGTTCAAAAGCTAAACCGTAAATTCAAATTTCTATTTGAAGTGCAAAACTTGGTTTTAAAAATATAAGGTCAACCCTTTAGGTGAAGCTAGGAATATATCTTGAATGAAACTTCTGTAAGAGCTTTAGCATTTACTCGCGAGTAAAATAAAGGACAGGTTCGTGATATTAAGAAAGATACACATTCCTAATTACAAAACTGACTAATTATGCAACTCCTTTATATATTCAGTTTATGAATCCAAGACAACCTTGTCATGAATTCCTCTTCCCCTTGTACTAAATTTATTTATGATAAGTGCTATACTTAGGTTAGACTTTGACCATTCATTGTGCTAACGCTAATCAATTTGGAGAATTTTGATGTGCTCTGAGCAAACTACTAACAATTTCACAATAATAACATTATCTATGGGACTCACTCAGGATCTAAAGGCAACCTTGAAATCTGTAAACATTCAGGATAGACCTGTACGGCACATTTTGATTGATGGCAGTGAATCGGAAAAGACTCGAATGTACTGTCAAAGGTATTTTCCTGCTGTCGAATTTTACTCCCAGAAGCCGGATGGAATTTACGCGGCAATGAATTTTGGGCTTGAAATGATCCCAGGACATTCTTGGGTTCTGTTCTTAAATGAAGGCGATTTCCTGCTTGGACGTAACGCTATCTCGAATCTCATTGGAAATTCACCTAGTCCTGACTATTGGTGTTTTGGATCCACTGTTGCATTTGAATTAGATACAGATCGAAGAGAAATTTATGGTGATGAAAGTTTCAATTATAAGGCTTTTAGAAAAGGGAAAGTACTTATTCCCCATCCTTCAACAGCGATACCAGCTCGGTGGATAAAGGAACTTCATGGATTTAATCCCAAGTTCAGGATTGGCGCTGACTTGGACTTAATTTACCGGATATTTTCCTCCTTTGGTCCCCCTCGCTATGCTTCACATTTAGTCACTGCCCATCAATTGGGTGGCATATCTTCTACTTCACCCTTTCTTTCCAAACTTGAATCCCTGATGATAAGAATTCGTAACTACCCTTTAGACACAATTTTTGCTTTCACAGAGAAAGTAACGAAATTGATTCGTCAAACTGGAAAGACTCTGTTGGATGGAACTCAAGCTGGCAATGTTTCAGTTCACCATGTCGATAAGTGCAAAAAAAAGAATTCATTTCCTGTTTGCTGTCGAAACAAACTTCTAGGCTATGATTGAATTGTTATCAACGCAAAGTGAGAGAGTTCAACGATGTTTAAGTTAAAAAAGTTTGTTAACAATGCTTTGGAAGAGATGTTTGGTTATTCAATTTCAAAGTCTTATGACTTAAATCTGGATAGAAGATTGTCGGCATTAGAAGCGTCAATAATAAAACGTGTTCGTGATCGCACTATGACCAATGCTAATAGTATTGTAAACTTAATTTCAGCGACAAATTACATTTCAAAGTTTGGAGTTGAAGGTGCATTTGTTGAGTGCGGAGTTTGGCGCGGTGGGAGTGCAATGGCATTCTGTTTAGCGAGTATGAATTTGGGCATGAACGACAGAGACGTTTATTTGATGGACACATTCGAAGGATTTACAAATGTATCTGAAAGAGATTATCAACTTAGTGATCGTAGAAGCGCTAAGGAACTGTTTGATGTGGACCCAAATTATATTTGTAGCGCTTCACTCGAGGATGTAAAGATTGGAATTGCAGAGACTCAGTATCCTTCTGAAAGAGTTCATTATTTAGTTGGGGATATCGTCGAGACATCTCTAAACTGTCTTCCGAAAGAAATTGCAGTTCTCCGTTTAGATACTGATTACTATGAATCGACTTTATGGGAATTGAAACATTTATTCCCTCGAGTTAGTAAAAATGGAATTATCATAATTGATGACTATGATCATTGGAGTGGCGCAAGAGAAGCATGTGACGAGTACTTTTCGAGTAATGATCAAAATATGTTTATAATGCACATGGAGTATGGACGGTTGATTTTTAAGAATGGTTAAATTGTCTGATTGGGTTGTCGTGACAGGGGCCGATAGAACCTATTTCTCCTCTCTTGTATCCTTACTGGAAAGTTTGAGCAGACATGATACTTTTTTTGATTGCAAAATATTTGATTTAGGACTACTAAGGTGGCAAAAGCAATGGCTTCAAGAGAATTTAAGTCAAAATTTTGAACTTACTAAATTACCAAAACGAATCGATATTTTTACTGGCTGGGACGAGGTAAAGGAGCGTGATTGTTACGCCTGGAAGCCCATAGCAATTGAAGAGGCCTCAAAAAACTATTTTGGACTCTTTTGGTTAGACGCAGGCGTCATGCTCACAAGCAATCTATCAACTTATTGTGAGTATGTAGAAAACAACGGAGCCTTGATACTAAAAAATTATAACCATACAAATCGAGATTGGACTTCACAAAAATGTGTTGATGTTATGAGGGTTTCAAAACTTGAGCTTGACTCATCTCATGTAATGGCAAATTTTATTGGCCTCTCACTCACAAACAAATTAGGGGTTAAGCTATTGCAGGAATGGGTTCATTGGTCTAAAAACGAAAAAGCAATTAGAGGACAGCGGATCTCACATAGACATGACCAGACAATCCTTTCAATATTAGCAGCGCGTATGAATATAAACCTTATGAGTTTTGAGCAGATTACTGCGATAGCGCGTTTTCATCGAGATTATAAACAGGCTGAGTCCTCTGGAATGTTGTTCATAGCGCATAGACGATGGTTACTGCTAAACCCAATTCAAATTCTCCGTGGAAGAAAAATTGCCATTTTGGAGTACTTTACTCGTACATTTTTCGACCGCGTTCGAATAGTAAAAATCCGAATTGTTTGGAGAGTGCGTTGGAGCAGTCTTGTAGTTCTAGGATTTGCTTTTAGGGCAAACTACCTAAATTGGAAATCACAGATACGCTCATGAAAATTCTTGTGCTACTTTCTACTTTACAACGGGGTGGGATGAGTCGATATGCAATCGACTTATCAAGATGCCTATCAGAGATTTATAATGTAAATTTTGCGTATTTTCACGAAGATAATAAAGATTCAATTAATAATGTTTCTGTTAATTTTCTATCAAGTCCTAAAATTGTCAAATTCTCCAAATTCACTCTTGCTTTTTGGCGTTTTATTAAACTGTCAAGACTTTACATTAAAGAAAAGTTTGAAATAGTGATTTGTCACGATCCCTCAGCTACTTTGCTTGCCCTTACACTTAAAATTTTCTTCCCTTCGATAAAAGTCATTGCCATATGTAATGTTCCCAAGAAATTGTTGACAAGATTGGATTTGATAATAATCAGTAAATTCTATATAAAAGCAAATATTGTGGTGGCTCCTACTGCCTTCATAAGAGACGAATTAAATGCTATAATGAAATCAAGGCATGCCATTGTTATTCGGATTCCGATGCCAGAAATCTCCTTAATCTGTGATTGGCCAAGAAATAATGCCTACTCGCAAAAGAGATTTGTTTTTGCTGGACGATTAGAACCAGAAAAGAATCCATTTTTCTTCTTGCAAATGGCTCAGGTAGATAAACAAAATGATTATTTACTTTTCGGCGATGGCAAACTACTACCGTCGCTTAAGAGATTTGCCTATATAAATTCGATAGATAACATTTCATTTTTGGGTTGGAGAAAAATGTCAGACATATTGCAGAATGCCCAAATTATAGTGATTCCCTCGCTCACTGAGTCCTTTGGCATAGTTGCAATTGAGGCATGGGCAAATGCTGTGCCTACTATTGTGAGCAGTTCGGCTCAGGGCATAGTGGAGAACCTTGATGATGAGCTAGGTGTTGCATGCAATCTAAAGGATGGACCTCAAAAGTGGGTTGAATTAGCAAATAAATTAAAGAATCAAAAAATTTCCGATAAAGCAGTAATTAATGTGATTGAACGGTATCATACCTCTCAGATTTTGGAATTGTGGAGAGTGGAGATTGAAAAAATAATGAATTAAGTTATCATGCAAACTCAAAAGAGAAAATTTGTTTTTAATTGAGTCATTAAACACTTAAAATTTATATATCTTAGTTAAACTAATATTGGTTAAAGCATGAGGTTGCTCAAAATCGTAATTTATTTTAGCTAAATTCCTAGCTCTTTAAATTTGACTTAAGATCTTCCATATTATGCAAAAAGTATTTATCCAATCATTTCTTCTCTATACGTTGATTCTTCATCTTTTTCAGCTGCAACACTAAAGCTCTTGAAAAGCCCAGATAAATGACATTATCAGGCAATTCAATCTCGTGCCTGAAAACTTTCTTAAACACAACCTGCACAAATTGAATTACGCCTAGCGCAGCCCAATCGGGAACATTCCTAATTATAGGTGGTGTTAGGGCAGTAAGCACTCCAACGAAAATCGAATAAACTCGTGTACGCAAATTTCTATTTTGCAGGGCGTGCTGTGCTTGTCCTGGCATTAATCGCAACGCCCAATAAGATTGAAGTAGGGCAATGTCGGAAGTGACGCAATCAATCTTAGTCATCCTATTTCGCGTTTGGTGTAGATCGCACCCTTCTCCAGAATATGCAACAAGTCGAGCTGGCCAGCGACCAAGCTTCCACTCTGAATTGGATGATGTTGAAAGACTGAACTCTTCCAAAGAAACGAGATTCCGCAAAGGACTCAAAGGTCGATGCATCAAGATATGTCCATAACCATCCATATGCCTAAATAATTCAAATTTTGGAATCAGCATTTTTGTGTAAGGAAATGAAACTGATTCACCAAATGGATTGTCTGGACGAACAATTTTAGTTTCATCCATTATTTTTCCAGCTGCCCACCACGAATTCAGAAAAGAGCCCTTAACTAATGTAGTTCCAATTGCATAATTAACCTCTGTCACAAAATGAGGAGAATTTTTGCCAACTGTTTTGGTTACTCGCTTTCTCGAAGCGAGAACTTGCATCTCTGGGAAGTGGGTTACTCCTGCTAGAAGTAGTTTGTGATCCGAGGAGAAGAGGCTCAAATAGTCATTAAAGTAATTTTCATCTTGACACACAAATGCATGGTCATCATTTGCTTGCAGAAGAATTAAATCATCTTGTGAGTAAAAAGAGGTAGCTTTGAACCAATCTGAGCGTCGCTCCAGTCGATCACCAAGAAATTGAGCAATTGGAAAAATTTTGAGTAGAGCTGCTTTAATATTAGATTCAAACTGGCTCCAGCTTGAATCAATCGTTAGAAAAATCCTAACGGTTTGCCAATCAATGGTTCTCATGCTCATACAAGCAGTTAAAAATCTATCCACCCTAAAGGTTTGTGAATCATTTAAAACTCTTTCAATTCTAAACTTGTTCAATCCATGAGGCGTGACAAAAACACTAATTAATAGATGCGGCCGCATGGCTTATAGTATCGAAATTTAAGTTTTTTTCTTTGAATGAACGAGAAATTTGCGTCATAAGTCTAGCTTGAAAATAATGAGGGAGCTTAAGATCCCAGCAAGGTATGAGTACGCCGAAAGGTGCTCTTAGTCGTAAAATCTGAAGCGCAGATTATAGTACAAGTTAAAGGTTTAAATAAATTATGAATTTAGATTAAGAGAAAATGGTACACTTTATACACATCACTTACTAGGGCGCCTGCGGAGCGTAGACCTAGCTACGCGAAATCCCTTTCAACTGACGTTCCAATTAAAGATTTTTTTGGGAATCTGATTCATTGGTCGATTCTCTACCTTTAAAGTAATATTTCGTCTAGGATACGGAGTGAATCAATTGTTAAATCTGTTGCCTAAACTAGGATGTCGATACAAATGAACCTGTTTTTTCATTTAAAGAAATTTGTGCATTGGGTTTTTGGATTACTTGGCTTACGAATACTGAAAGCAAATACCTATGAACTTTTACTAATGAACTATAAATCGAGAGCTACTGAAAAATTAGCACTTATCTCAACTTTTTCAAAAGCTACTAACAGCAAACTTCTAGACTTGTTGCCAAGTTCTCGATCACAGCTTAATCAAGATTTGTTCGTCATAGCAATGCTTGACTTTAAGAAACAAGGCTTTTTTGTAGAATTTGGAGCCACAGACGGTATAACGTTGAGCAACACCTATCTATTAGAAACGCAATTCAATTGGTCAGGATTGTTAGTCGAGCCAGCATTAAATTGGCACGAGGCCCTAAAGCGCAATAGGCCGGATTCAATGCTCGATATGAGATGTGTCTGGTCTCATTCGGGAGAAGAGATTACATTCATGGAAGCATCAGACAAGGAGCTTTCGACCATTTACTCCTTTAGTAAGTCCGATAAACATCAGCGAAGAAACATAAGGCAATATAAGGTTGAAACAATATCTTTAAATGACTTATTTATGGCCTATGAAGCTCCGAGCCATATCGATTTCCTATCAATTGACACTGAGGGTAGCGAATTTGAAATTCTCAATAGTTTAGATTTTGATAAATACACTTTTTCAATAATCGTATGTGAACACAATTTTACAAGTAAGCGCGAGGACATATACCATTTGCTGACCAGTAATGGCTATGTGAGAACGCTTAAAAATATTTCAGATTTTGATGATTGGTACATCTCAAAGAACCTTAGTGGGCAAATCAGGATAACTTAAGTTTAGATTAGAAGGATGCTCTAAATCCTAGGTTTTATGATGCTTTAGACAAAATCTTATATTTAATACTGTTGTAGATAGAATTCGTAATGAACTACAAATTAACAAGGCTTAGAAGGTTGAAAACTAGATGATTCTTAGGTACTTTATTGAAAGAAGAAATTGAGAGGCAGGGATTACAGCATAAAACTGATGCTCAAAATTGAACTTGTTAAGGTTACTTGAAGGATTTAGTTGTTAATTCACATACTCTTGCTAATCACACTTTGAGTTTTTTCCTATACGATAGCGCAGTGGGAAGAAGAGCTCTATCGCCCGAGAGAGTTGCGCTTACTGGATTTTTCCTTGTCACAGCCATAGTTTTACCTAAAGCATATGATCCTATTAACGTACCAAAATTGTTAATTTTGAATTTAACATTAGCAATAGTCGCTCTTATCGCGTTCAAAGAGAGAAAGCCACTTTTCAAACGCATAGATCATCTTGACATCCTAGTCGGAGTCTTCATTTGTTTAATGCTCGTTAATCTAGGCGTTAACAATTTTGCTTTTTCAGAAAGGCTGTATGGTATTGTTGGAAGGTCGGCCGGATTTTTTTATTACATTTCGTTTGCTCTAGCATTTTTTTTGCTTCGGCAACTTAGGATGTCACTCTATTCTTATATTTATGCTCTAGCGGCCACGAATCTTGTAATATCCGGCATACTATTACTGCAAAGCGCAGGAATACTCTCTTTTTCATTTCAAGAATTTTACTCGGCGCCTTCTTCAACTCTTGGAAATCCAAATTTCGTCAGTGGTTTTTTGGGCTTTTCGGCCCCAAGTCTTTTTCTGGCCTTCGGATGGGTTAGACAATCTCGCTATAGATTTTTCATAATATCTTTATCTTTTGTTATTAACTTTTGGGCAATCTATGAAACAAACTCGATTCAGGGGTTTATTTCCCTACTTGTGAGCCTTTCAGTTTTCGGTTTCGGATTGATAAATTTGTATTTTTCAAGAAAAGTTGTTTTTTCAATAGTAATTGCGGCAATCTTTTGTGGTCCTTTTTTAGTGTCGATTTCTAATCTTGCCACTGAGTTGCTCGGATCCAATTCAATGTTATCGCGTTTGGACTACTGGCGTGCCGGTATTTCTATCACTGAGAAGTTTCCAGTTTGGGGCGTAGGCTTTGATGCTTATGGAGATTATTATCGACAATTTAGAGACGATGTCGCTTTCGATAGATTTGGGGAAGGTGTAATTGCCGATAGTCCTCACAACCTATTTCTAGATTGCTTCGTCTCTGGAGGCATCCCCCTAGGTATTTCCTTTTTGGCCTTAAATTTACTTCCATTGATATATTTTTTTCGAGCAATTACGCCTAAAAGGAAGCTAAACATTTCGGAGATTCTCCTGGTTTCCATTTGGTTTGGCTATCAAACCCAAGCATTTATAACCGTGAATCAAGTTGGAGTGAGCATCTGGAATTGGGCGCTCTTGGGGCTAATGGCGCAGAGAGCCTCGAAAGATTTAGTGATTAAGAGGCCAATTCAACCAACAACGAGTCCATTGGCAAACGTACAGAATCTAATTCCGTTTTTCATTGGGGTTACCTTAACGTTTCTGATGGCACTTCCATTGAAGAACCATCTTGATTTAGTTTCTGCGGCCAAATACTCAAATGGCTCAAATCTTCTGAAAATTGCTCAACGCTTTCCTAAAGACTCAAAGATTATGGCTTCAGTTTCGATGGGGGCAACTTCCTCTGGACTAGAAAGTGTCTCATTACAAATTCTTCGAAAAGCAGTGGAACACAATCCGAGAAGTTTTTACCTTTGGAAATTGCTTCATGAGAATAGTATGGCTTCGCAAGCTGAGCAATTAGAAGCGAAATCGATGATGCAGGAACTTGACCCTCTTTACAAGTTTCCAGGTGGGTGATTACCTTCAAAAGGACTAAACTTTAGTCAGTTATCTCAATCGGGCCTTTAGCTCAGTCGGTAGAGCAACGGACTTTTAATCCGTTTGGCCTATCCAACAGTCTCGAACAGATCCAACTAAGAACTACCAACGAGCCCTATTTCACGCTGAGATTAGCACCAAAGCCCTCATTTCGGGTGTCCAGTCATTACCC
>Ga0169931_10007009_pt1 | contig 16828 bp, 26 predicted proteins | sample Kivu_15m_20L_FD_129675 | JGI IMG/M metagenome (GOLD analysis project Ga0169931, IMG submission 129675) | Freshwater microbial communities from Lake Kivu, Western Province, Rwanda to study Microbial Dark Matter (Phase II) - Kivu_15m_20L... | ecosystem: Environmental > Aquatic > Freshwater > Lake...
CCAGTGCATAGATCTTGATCAATCCATACTTTCATGGAGATTAGTCTTCATCATCCATATCTTCTTCTTCGTCCATACCGACATTTACCAATCCATCTGGTATGGCCGCTAGGCGACAGCGTCCGCCTGGTTCTATCTTTTGTTTAATAATTCTACACACTGACTTTGACTCATGCAGTACACAATTCTCGCAGCGTACGCCTATTTCATAGTCTTCGTTTTCCGCTTTAGAAACATACCCAACCCATATTCCGTTGTTGTCCATGTCGGAAAGCTTTCCATATTTTTGTGCTATAGAAAGTAAAGAGTTGGCAAATTCTCTTTCGGCAGCAGACATCCTTACCCTGTCCATATCTGAAACATCACAACATGGCATGTCTTTTGACCCTGATTTTTTAACAGCTTCGCTAATATTTTTAACTAAACTTTTTTGATAGCCTAGCTCAGATAGCCAATGATTCTGCATAAATCCTCTTTTAAAATTTAATACTATAGTAGCATTGGAGTTGGCTATTTGCAACTCAAGTGCTATAATTCGCCATTGACCCATGCCCACAAAAAGTTTTTTTAAAAAAGTATGCGATCCCTATGAGGACTATACATTTGTTGACGATTATGCCATATCGAACAAAGACGCCTCGTTTATAGCCGCGGCTTCTAAGATAGCTAAAACATCCGATAACAGATTTAGGGTGGGCGCCCTGGTCGTTAAGTCGGGTAGGGTTTTGGGCGGTTCGCCGAACATAACAAGAGTATCACCCAGGACTCCACCAAATAGATTTTCAACTCACGCAGAGATAGCTGCCATGAGCATAGCCTCAGAAACTAATGGTTCAACTTTATATATAGCAAGGTTGAACAGTCAAAATAAATATGCCATCTCAAGACCATGCGCTTGGTGCATGCAGAAAATAAAACATTATGGAATAAATAGAGTTGTTTTTACAACTGACTTTTTTTCATCAAAGAAAGAATCTATATCATCGTTTTATGTAGATGATGTTGTATGGATTTTTGGTTTATCTGTTTCTTCTTCTTGAATAACCATAACCTAAAGCTCCTGCTCCCAACGTTGCTGCTAACGCAGTCATTTTTATATTTTTTGGATTTCTAATAAGATTTTCAGCAACAGATAACTGCTTGTTTATCGTTCTTGCGGAGCTTGCTTTAGCGGTTTGAGCTACCTTTGCTGCAGTTTGTTTACCTCTTTGAGCTACTTGAACAATTTTGCCACTGTCAGGGTCAATAAGTTGACCGGAAGTCTTCGACTAGCGTTTCCGTATTAGCTCTCGTTGAAATGATAAATTCATCTCCATATTCATCAATAGCAGTCTGAGAAAAGTTTTGTAAATCGTCCATATAAGATTCGTTGATAGTGTCTTGAATGGAGCCGGGTTAAATCAATTGGATCGGAAATTGGGTCGTTTAATAATTTACCTCTTTTTACTGCCGCTGCTAATCTTTTGTCCTTAGTGCTAACTGAGGCAGGTTTGCTATTCTGCTTTCTACTTCTTTGTATCACTGCTTCTTTTTTTTGCGCCGTTTTTTGTTGTACTGCTTTATTATTTCGCACTGTTTCATTTCTAGCTTGCGCTTCGTCCTGCAAAAGTTGTCTTATTGCAGACTGTTCCTCCGCTGTCATCTCATCAATAGGTGGCCTTTGATTAATATTTAAGGAAAAATATCTTTTTGCTACTTGTTCTGGTGAAAAGTCTTCTATTTTTCCGTAGAGCAGATCTATCTGGGATGTCAGACATTAGTCTACCACCTTTAATTACATTTTTCTTTTTTCCAACAGTTGTACTAACATTTTCAGCTGGTTGTCCGACTGTCACTTGCCTAGAAGCTCTTTCTGCTTTTCTTGCTTCTGCATTGGCGATAGCTCTTTGTTTTCTTTCATTTGCGGTTAAACCATCGGCGGGGTTTACTTTTTCAGATGCTTTAGCAGCAGCTGGCTTTTCCGGAGCTGATGGTTTTTTTTCAAAAATCTCTATTACACCGTCTTTAATTTCCATTTCATGTGTGTCAAGTGAAAATTTTGCAACAAGTTTTTCTTCATTGAGTGGTTGTCCGTTTTTTACCTGGTTAGAAGCCCTTTCTGCTTTTTTTGCTTCTGCATTGGCGATAGCTCTTTGTTTTCTTTCATTTGGAGTTAAACCATCAGCGGGGTTTACTTTTTGAGATACCTTAGCAGCAACTGGCTTTTGCGAAGCTAGTGATCCTTTTGCTACTGGCTGCATTCCGGGATAAGGAGACTGATATCCTGGTTTACCAGCTAATAGTTCATAAACTCCTGGGTAATTTTTTTTCAGTAACTCAATATCCTCTGCCAACTCTTCTGCTGTTACCCTCAAACCAAATGATTTAGTAGTTTCAGTGTGAGCGCCTGCAGATGTCCAGCTGTCTTTTATGTAATGATTTATTTTACCAATCCTTTGTGCTGCACCTGATGCAACACCTTCATTTGGACCCGTTGTTGCTCTGTCAAAAAGTGGAAGTCCGGTTTTGGGATCAAATTCGGAATATCCCGTAGTAAAACGACTAGATATCCTTGAAGTGAGTTTTGTGTTAGCCTCTAGTTCAAAATCGGGTCCAATTTCCCCTAAAAGATTTTTTCTTGAATGAAATTCCTCTAGAGCATTTATCAATTCATCTCTTGCTTCAAGGGACTGAGGATATACTGTATAGTATTTTCCCCCGCGCTCGCCTCCACCAGGAAGTCCAACTCTTTTAAATGTATGACCAGTGCCGCGAACAAATTCATCTATGGCTGCCAGGGTATTATCGCTTTCATTTATTGGATCAAAATGTATTTTCCATCCAACATTGGGACTAATTCCGCAATGTACTACTCATATTATTTAATTATCCCCGCTACTTTCATAGCTGTTTCTGTTCCTGAAATTATTTTAGATGTAGTTCCGAGAAACTTTTTTACCCAAAAATCTACCACCAAATCCTAAGCTATCTTCAAGACCAACTTGTTTCGATGATTTTATTACTGCTGCAGCAGCGTCGCTAGCGTCGCCTGCAAGTGATGGCAATTTCGTTTCGCTGCTTAATCCAGCGTGAGCCAATAGTTCGTTTATCCTATTTTGATCAGCTCCTTGATCTTTAAGAATTTGTGTTACCAATTTCATGTGTTCAGGATTCTGCTGTGGATTCTGTTTTATCGCCGCCATAATTCTATCAAATGAATCATCTAAGTCTTTGGCTTGGCTGCCGTGATACACCGGCAGAGAATCAACTGGTTTTCCGACAATTGGGCTCATCTTTTCTGCATAGTCCTGTGCTGCAGTGGAAGCAGTTTGCAGTTTAGCTTCGGCGACTTGGCGCATTTCTGCCTCTAGTATAGCTTCAACTTCTGCTTTGGAAGAGACTCCAAGATCTTCCATCATCTCTTCAAGAAAAAGTTCATCTTGAAGAGACAGGACCTCTTTCATAGACTTAATTTCCCCTTCCAACTCACTTTCAGCACTAAGTCTACCCTTTTTAAGTAGTTCATTATATGTATTAGATATTAATCTTTTTCTTAGAGGCTCAAAAGCGGGTTGCATGTCGCTTGGAATAATTACATTTCTGTGAAAAGCCGCGTGTGCCGCTGTAGAAATTTCGTCCGCCCTGCTTGCTAATAAGGCGTCTGCTTCGGTCGCTTCGTGAAAAGTAACGGTCCTGGACTCCAGCGCCTTTGATAATATACCTGTATATCTGCGGCCATATTCATCAAAGGCCGACTTGTCTGCGTAACTAAGAAGTTTTTTTGTCTGACCTCCTTTAGATTTAATTGAGTCAACAGATGAATCAACAAGATCACCAATAAGACCTTGTTTATTTAAAATTCCAAGAGCAAATGTTTCAGCCCTTGCTTCTTCTAAGGCATGACCAATCACCTGCCTTTTTATTGCACTAATTCCTTCATCTATACCACTTTCGAAGCTTTGTTGTAGACCTCTATCGAAGGCTGATACAACATTTTCTGATAATTGTTGTTCCCTTAGTCCAGATGCGGTGGAAAATGAATGACCGATTTCATGAAAAGTGGTTTTTAATGCACCAATTGGTCCACTATCTGAAACTAGTTTTCTTGAGTTTACAAAAATAAAATTCTCAGATTCCATCATGTGTTTGTAGGCTTCGGTTTGTTCCTGCACAGTTCCCGACTTGATCATCATATCCCTAATGCGCTTAAGGAATGGATTTTGGCGCTGACCTGTAACATCTTTAGTATCGAACCCAAAATTAACTCCACCCTGAAGATTATATTGAATACCATGTTTATTTAAATTTTCTTGGCTTACGAAAGCAATAAAAGTTCTTTTTCCAACGTCGGCGCCCTCAACTACATTACCAGCCATCTTTCTACTACCGTCTTCAGCTGCTTCGGTAAAAACCATTCTGTGTTTAGACAGGTTTGCTCTTTCAACTTCTGTCCTAACATATTCTAAATTTTCCTTATATCTTGTAGCTAAGACGTCTTTGGATATAGGCCTAGGTATACCTACATCTATATCATGGCCGATAGGACCATAACTTTTTGCTTCTTCAATCGATCCGGTAACTTCATGAATGTAAAATGATGTGTTTTTTGTAGTTGGAAATTGATCGGTTGGATTTAGTTGGATAATCGGTCTATTTGGAGTTTCTGCAGCATTTTGTCGGCTTCGCAAGCGTATAATGGGTCTATTGAGCATATTATATTAGTAACCGTTACTATATAGATATATGAGAGATCCGATTAGACATGGTGGATTAAACGATCCTGGCCTTAGGCAGCCGGGAATTGTTAGCTCTGGTAAATTTAGAAGAAATCAGTTTCAAAGAGCAACCGTATCATCGCCAAGAGCAATTGAACCTGGAACTAGAAATGTTGGAATTCGTCAAGCCAAAGTGCCCATTAGGGGTTTACAGAAGCGTGATACCAGAGGTCTAGGCTCAATCGTTACTCCACAGTCTGTGTCAGCCAGAGCAGGGATGCGCGCCAATTTTAGTTGGCCTAGCCTAAATTTCAACAGAAATAAGAGATACAATCCATATACGTAATTTCAAATCTGTAACTTTTTTGAAAAAGGAAAATGGGCCTCTAAAATTTTTTTCAATTTTTATATATATAGGATTTTAAAATTATGAAAAAGATAGAAGATTTTGTTGGATTTTTAGTTGGAAAGATATCAAATATTTTTATTTCTTTATTTGTAAGATTTTTTATGTATAGACAATATAGAGGATTTAATTCTGCAGCTGTGGTTTTTGATCAGGATGCAAAATCAACGCCAGACTTTAAGTAGTATAAAAATTTTTTTTAACTCTTCTTTTTCGTTTTTGCTTTAGCCTTACGGGGTGGACGACCTAGTTTTTTTTGCGGTTTGTTAGTTTCCTGCACAAACCAGTAATACGGTGCACCGGTGTGTGGATCAAATCTGGACGCAATGTTTAAAGCCTTTATACACGCCGATTTAGCATAGGGTATTGTCATCTTTCTTTTGGCAGTAACCGACATCGCACCAATTGCGTAAGCGCCTCCGCTGCCCAAGGCATAAATCCCAGTAGCGTCAGACGCCCAAGAATAATCCCCATCGATAACATAAACGCATCCATTGACTGCAACTAGCACCGTAGAGTCGTGTTCTGCTATGTGCTTTTTTTCTTCATTACTTTCTGGCGAAGCATAACCCTGTTGCTCAAAGCATTCTCGCAATGCTGGAATAAACTTAGCTGTCATAAATTCATCAAGTTTTTTTCCAGTCGTATTTACTGGTGGCGGCGGTGGCTCAAAAACATAATGCAGTATATTAATGGCACGCACGTCTCCAGCTACACCCAATAGGTACTTACCGTTAGCGGCAACCTTTGTTGTTCCTTCTCGTAAGGTCATTATTTGAGAAGCATAACCGCTGTCTTCAAAAGTAGAAACGCGGCTATCTACGCCAATAACACAAAAACCCTCACCTTGTACCGCTATTATTGTAGTCATAATTTACGGTCCAGTATACCGTAACTTATATTATCGGTGCAACTGTTTTTATAAGTATTTTAACCGAAGGCCAAACCTTTTTTATAAAATCAATTACAATATGAACAATGTTATTAACTTTTTTCATTTTATTACTCCTTTAAATTTGTGAATGGTTTATAGAAATAGGAATAATAAAACTGTTTATTTTGTATCGATAGTGTTAGATTTAAATTGTAATTTCTTTAAGTTCTTTCCGGTTAGTTCTCTGCATTGCTATTGGCATGTTTCTTTTTACCCTGCAGTTGTGGCTGGGTATATAATCCAGCCCAACATGGACCGTTAAGGTTTGATTACAGTCGGGGCAAAACCAGTAACTTACAGAAGGATATTTAAAGTCTGATTTAACAAGTTGTTCTTTAACCACCTTATGGCAAGCCACGCCCTGCCCCTCTTCTATGTTGATCTGTGCGCATTCTGGGCATACTACAGGCTTGCGACCACGAACCCTTGTTCTTTCCCACTTAGCATCGCATTGGGTGCACTGCAACGTTTCTTTCATTTGGTTCCTCATTCTTGTTTAACTATAATAATGCTAAAACGAACAAACTTCAATTTATCTTAGTTTATTATAAATGTCAAGTCCTTTAATTTCTTTTTTAGAGGGTGAAATCCAAGTCATAGAGAATAACTTATTTTTAGCAAAGTGTAAATCAATTTCTACAAAAACCGATTCTGCGTTTTCCGCCCAACAAACATCATCAGTAAAATAAACCACAGTACAGATACTTATGGTCCTATCTATAAAAACTATTTTATTTGATTTAAAATCAGTTCCAGAATAATACAAATAACCATCTGAAAATAAAAAATAATTTTCTAAATAGTTATCAAAATCTTTCGTTTGAAATCCGATTTCTTTCAAATGAAGCTTTAAAATATTTCTGCAGACCTTCAGGAATATAATTGGGTATTTGTATATCACTTAAAACTTCTACGTTATCAAACAAACCCATATACTATCCTTTTATATCTTTGGAGCGGGCAGAGGGAATCGAACCCTCGCGATCAGGTCGGAAACATGATAGTCTACCATTAACTTATACCCGCGTTCGGGTATAGTATATCATGGTTAAACCATTTTGAATGTTCCCGTTGATACGCCAAAAAGCCTTTTAAGCTCTTTGGCAGATATATTAGATATAAGTAATATATGCTACCAAAGTATTAAAATTTATTACAAATCCTTACTTGATACGTTGACTCCTCCAAATACCATCAAAGCAATTGCGTTTATCTCCTCTTTGGTGGCTACGCTCTCTTGTACATTAGAAAAAGTCTGCCAACCATTTTTATATCTACTCTTGTTCTTTTTCTTGCGTCGGCGAGACAACTTCATCACCACCTTCTGTATAAATGATAATTCCCTTTTTACCAACCCTTGCTATGGGTGTCCCGTTATGGGAATTCCTTATATTTTTGTTGAAATAAGCACCCATAGACTCCGCTTTGCAAAGATCATTGTATTTCTTTCGTGGAACGCCCAAGTACAACCAAACACTACCGCTACCAAATGTAACGATTAAATTCTTGGTTGAACTTTCCCAAGAAACATGTTCTATAAAAGAACTTTTAACAAAATATCGTTCATGTTTAGCCATATTAAAAAATCACTTCAAAGAAATCTATTCCGGGTATCAAGCCTAACTTTGAACCATTGTCCCAATTTACAAATATTGTTCCAGCGTCGTCTACGCGATCTACGATTCCAAGATCATTTGGACTAACATTTGTATATGGATCAGTAGTACTTATCAGGCAAATGCGTTTACCAATAATATTTTCTCTCTGCGTTTCCCAATGCTGCAAAAGTTCTCGTAAACATTCTATTTCAGACTGTAAAACAACTTTTTCATTTATAAGACCGTCTATGATACTTCCGTAATTAACATTTTTCATTTGCGCCTCCACCAGGAATCGAACCTGGAACATGGGATTAGAAGTCCCGCGTTATATCCTTTTAACTATAGAGGCTTATTATAAATCTACACAAATCTTACAACAAAGGATAAGAATATCCTCTCATTGTTACATCGTCTATGTACAACTTCAATTGTACAGTAGATTTATCAAACACCCTATAGAAAAATCCGTTATTCCAATACGCACCTTCGACTATGTAACCCTTTATTTTGTTTAGATAACCAATTTCCTGCCAAAAATTTTTGTCATCCATTCGATATCTAAATACACCTAAAGGATCTGCAGACCATATAGAAAGAACAGATTGTTCTCGTGAAGAAACATTTATCTTTCCATGCATATTTGAATACATAATTGCTAGTCTCTCAACAGCGTCAAAACCAAGTTCGTTCGAATCGTAAACATTCCAATCGACATACTTTTGATAAAACATCAAGAAGTAATAAGATTGTTCAGCACTAAAGTTTGAATCTTTAGCAAGTACGGATTCTAATGAACTCATTTTTTCCATTAAGGGGTCGTTTCATAATGCGTTGATAAACTGCTTGTAATCATTTTAACATACAACATTCTATGTTCTATAGCCGTCAAGAATCTGACAGCACCCATTCGCCATTTATTTTGACGAACTACATACTCGTTAAGTTCGTTTTTGTCTTCGACATTGATCATTTCAATAGCCTTTATCTTGTCTTTGGATTTTTGAGAAGCCAACTGAAACTCGACGTCTTTCCTAATAATTCTTAACTGAAACATCCACAAATGTACATTTTCAGTAAGAATTTGCAATTCATCGTCAGTAGACTCTCCTTTAATATCTTTTAAAACCAAAGAATTAAAAGACTGCATTTCGTCAATTGTTAAATCTTCAAACTTTTTTATACTCCAAATATCTTTTGTCATAATACTCTTTCTTCCTTATTTACAAAGGTATATGCGGTTTGAATATCATTATTAAATTGATCTATTTGAGAAGTACCAGATTTTAGCGCGTACATTGGTGAGTATGTCGGCAATATAGGCCAATACCCTAGCCAAAGTACATTACCCCTATAGTCCTTAATTTTTACTTCTGATCCTATTAGTGAAACTAATGGAAGTAATCCTAAAGTAACTATCAGTTTAGGATTTAGTAGTTGAATCTCCGAGTGCAAATATGGCAAACAATTTGCTATTTCGCTTTGATCGAACTTTTTCTTGGCTGGACACCTGTTAACATAAGTCAAACAAACTTTACGAGAATCAAATCCCGAAAATTTGAGTGACTTAAGAAAAAGTTCTACCGCATCTGGGGAAAGACTCGGAGACTCAACTACAAACATTACGTCTGGATTGGTTGTATTCCATTTTGGAAGTTCTGGAACTACACTACCTAGAGTGCACTTTCTGCAGTTTTTTGTTACAGTATGCAAATCTAAGACCGAAATGCTTTTCTTTCTAGAAAGAATCTCGGTTCGCAGTTCCTGATAAACTTGAGACAAAACAGAATCTGGCACTAGTCCAGACATCTTGTCATGAAAATTTTCAATTAACTCTGTCTCCATAAATCCGACATAGGATCCAGAAGATTTTTGAAACAATTTTGTTTCGTTTTTCTCCTCGGATTCCAGAGCTTCTTGAATAATTTTCTGCAGGTCTTCTTCGTTAAACTCAGCCTGGTAAATCATACTTACCAGATTATATCAGATTAAAACTGATCTGGAACTGAGTTTGACTCAGATGCGTTATTGCCTTCTGACGAAGCTTTACCGCTTGCCTTCTGACCACTAACATAAGAAATGGACTCAGCAACAATAACGACCTTACTGCGATTCTGATCGTCTTGTTTCCAACGCTCTTGTACGAGACGTCCAACAATCTGTATACCAGAACCCTTTTGAAGTTTCTTAGAAGTTATCTGGCTGTGAATGAAATTTGCATTTTTGCTGCTAAATTCATTACCATCTTTAAGGTAATAAACCACATCAAAATATCCAGAATTGTTTTGACTACCTTTTTCAGAGCCAGCATAATCCACGGCTACTCTAAATTTAGCAATTTTCTCAACAATCAATTCTGGGTCGGAGACAACTCCGCCTGTTATCGTAATTACATTCTTTGGGTCTATCATGTTTTTCTCCAATAGTCGGTTATTTTTTTTGGTTATTTGTTTCATTGTCAAGAAGTGCTTTCTCGCAATGATCTATTATTTCCTGCAAATATAATATGCAGTATTTCATAGACTCTACTGGCCCTACTCGGACCGCCATATTGTTGTACATGTTCATAAACAATCCGAATATACCAGACTTAATATCTTGAATGATATCGGTAGTAACTTTTTCTGAAACAGGCTCAACAAACGATAAATCTTTGGGATATGAATTATCTTGATCAGACATTATTGTTCCTTCTCGAAAGTACGGAGTCAATCATTTCGCCTAAAACTTTTGTATCCTTGTAACCTTTATCATAGAGTATTGATATAACAGGTTTTGGATCAATATGATTATAAGTTATTAACTGAAGATTAAAAACATCGTTCAGCGTATACACTCTATAATTATTCATGTCCCTTTTAGGCCTAGGATACTTGCTGCTTTTTTCTCTGTTGGCAATCGTTAAAGAAGAAACATTTAAAATAATCGCAATATCAGACCTATTGAAAACAGGCTCAACAACATTTTTTCTCATTTTAATACCTTTTTAAAACTTTATACAGGTCTATAGTAGTATAAAAATACTAATAAAGCAAATTAAAATTATGCAATACTTCTATGGTAAGCCGCAAAGCGTTTATAATAGTTAAGACTTCTACTAGGCCCAATTAAAGTTTGACTTGATCTGACAATGCTATTTATCATAACATAAAAAGATTTTGATAAATCATGTAGTCTAATTGGATAATTTTCAGAATATTCGTCAAGACCATCAAACCCTCCATCCATACTTACACCTTCATGTTCATAAGGATATTCTGGGTCGTTTTCATAAAACCATTCAATCTCTGCATCCCATATGCTGGTCACGCTTAAATTCGGCCATTTTATTTCAAGCACATCGTTTAAGCTTCGTTTCTCCCAGGTTTTAAAAATACTTATTGCATCAACCGGGTGAACATATCGATGCCAAGTCTGCGTTGCGGGTTTTCGTACATAATTTGGTAAATTAAAAGTACCCCCCCTGCTTGAATAAACAGTCAAAGGACCCTCCAACAAATCATGGTTAAATCCGCTATTCCAAATCCAATCGTAAGCAGAAGCCATAATTCCAGAAAGACTTTTTTCGTATCTTTCTACATCATCCATAGAAGCAAGATAAGGCCTACATAAAGAACCATTAGCGAAGAAATTGGGCAGAGGCGGCAAATACATAGTCTGATCGCCGTTAGCAAAAGATTGATTCATAAAGTACATATGAACTTTCGTAAGAAGCATCGTATTAACATTATACTCTGCAATATACAACTGCCAAGGCAAAGGCACATCAAAGCTGTGAGTGTGCTCATCTATAATCTCATCTTTGATATAGTCAACCGGAAGATCAACATACTGTATCATTTTGCTGCTTGGCGGTCGTTCAAAAATAAGTAAGCCCGGTATATGATATCTTACTGCTGGAAACAGCATACCGCTAAATATATCAACCTGAAAATTTTTTTCCATCCGCAATAAAAAATGATTTTCATCACTATCGTCAAGCTCGTTGTACGTTATTCTACTGCCGTATTCAACATTGGAAAGAACCCCCGTACGAGTTTCAATAACATTCTTGTCCTTGCGTTCATCGTTATATTCGTCTTGTTCTTGGTCGTGAAAAACAATTTTTGTAAAATCAAATCTATTTAATGTGTTTTCTTTGATCATACAGAAACTTCTTTCTTTTTTGATATGTCAAGATCCTTGAGTTTTATGACAACCGCATTTTTAATCTGCTGCAAACCCTTTTCAGTTCTATAAAATTCATCTAGATCACCTAATGCTAAATCGATTGCACTGTATAAAACATCAATATTAGAATATTTTTTAAGCTTATTTAAATACAAAAACGCTAAATTATTAATATTATTATGCTGACCAGTAGATTCCTGACGCGCAAGAGTAGCGCTTATTTCCTTTCTGACATAATCTGATCTACTACACGGCTTTTTAAGATCATAGTCATCGTAATACTTATCTAAAGCTCTTGCAGAAGCATAGTCAAGAAAATCTTCTAAATCAAACTCAATATACAAATTCCAAGTATGTAACTTTGTTTGATTTTGCGGATGCGCAATACAATGACGAGCAAGTTCTGCATCCTTTTGCTGACCCTTGTTTACTTTGTCGTATCGATCCCACGAGTTATTAACGTTCTTATATATCTCTTCATACATATCCTCGAACGAATCATCAAGCCGCGCTAACACATGCCCAAGTTTTAGGGTTTTTGAATTCCTGGTGACATGATTATAAGTATTCTTTGCTTTTTCCATTAGCAATTTAACATAACTTAAAGTCTCATCTAAATTTAGAAGAGACATATAATTAATGTGAAACTTAATAAAACCTTCAGATGAACCCGGAACAAAAGAGGCTTCCGACCCATCGTATTCTTCTAAACGATTGGCTAAATAACGATTCTTGCGCGATTTTGCTATCTTTATTAGCGAGGGAACACTTGCAGCACGAATCATCTTACCAATCGCCTCCCTTGCTTTGCCTACATCATGAGAATGCTGCAAGTCCATGTTCCAACCACCCATAAAATATTCATTCATTATAAAAAAATATATTGAATTAATATCTGATTTAGAGAATTCACCCTTGTTGATTGCATTAGCAAGCCTATTTTCGCTATCACCCAAACAAATTCTACCATCAGTAAAAATATTTGGCGTGTATGCGAGAATCAACTGGTCGTCAAAAGAAGAAAGCGGCTCGTCTCTAAAATACAAGTAAGGATCAATTCTAGGGTTTTTGGAACTAAATCCAGTAGAACAATGAAGAACCATAACGCTCCACGGTATCCAAATCTCTGCTTCCGTAGCATATCTGGCGGATTCTCGATAAGACCTTCGCCCGTAACGAATGCGTGGGCTAACCTTAAAAGGCGGGCGTTCAATCACAATACAGTTCTCAGATTGATATCTTACACAAACTGGCAACGGTTTAACGCTGAACTTCTCACGCACCGAAGAAGAAGTATCCCATAATAAATTTCCGGCAAAAAACTCATAAAAGTAATTAGAATCAAGAACAGCAACTCGACCAGTCAATTTTAAGCTTACAGAAGTAATTTTGCCGTCCTCAACACTTACATCATAGGCAGCATTTCTTCTGCAATAAGCATCTAAATAAACAGTAGTATTATCTTTTGCATTATCTGTAAAATGACTAATTGATATAGACACAATAACCTCCTTTTAAGAAACCAGCCTGGACAAATAAGAAGACTTAACATTACTCTCTGGTTTTTTCTTTAACTCCACAAATGAGTGAATATAATTGATAACATTACTTGTGTAATCAAGAGCATAATCATGAAGAATCAAATTGTTTTGCAACAATGCTTCAGATATAAAATTGTCTGGTTCAGCAGACAATTGATCAGAAGCATTTTCGTAAGAAAGTTTCTTTAAAGTTGTTGTCGTGCCCTTCAAGAAATCGGTCTTTTCAAAAACAATAGAATAACTTTCGCTTAATATTTCTCTAATAATGTAGCAATCAATAGTAGCAACAGGCGTAGTTTGATTATGAACACTATAAAGCTCAGTTTTAAACGGCTTTATTTTATCTTCTTTATAAAAAGAGCAATTCCTTATAGCACCTGCTTGATAATATGGGCATTGACAAATAAGACCCTCTTTTGAAGCTATTGCCTCCAAATGCTCATTTGAACAAATAGAAGTTGAAGCATCATTTGCGTATTTATAAAGTACTGAAGCAGTCTTTGCCGCATGCCCGCTTCTATAAAAACACGTAGCAACGCCAGAATAATCTTCTTCAAGATGCAATACAAAATCCAACTTAATTACGTACATGCCGACGGCAGGGTTAAAGCTAACCCAGTCTGGCAACTTATCAGATGGCATAGGAACTCTCTTAAAACTACTAGAGTCCATAGAAGAAATATAAAAAGCATTAATAATCGCTTTTAAATTCTTATGTATATCAACAACCTTGATTTCTGAAGAAAAGTTCATATAACAAACTATATCCAAAGTCCCGCCTTCGCCATACGAAGCCTTAGCATTTTTGACAGGGTCAACATTAGGATCTTTAGAAACGGTGTCTAAGTACAAATAACCAGAGACAGCAAAAGTATGCTCTGGAATTATAATTACATTTAAACGAACTTTTGCATCAGTCCAATTCTCCGCGTATTGTATTGCATAGGTATCTTTGCCTGAAACTTTGTCGTAAATATGCACCGGATTAAAAACAGTATTACTGTCAGAATATTTATTTACATATTCTGATAACTTATTGTCTATTCCAGTAGTTTGAAAATCAATTTCCAACTGTTCCATATTATCTCCATGTAGTTATAGAAGTATTTATAACCGCCTGATTAAGACGCTCTATTTCAAAAACCAATGCTTCATTTTGTTTTGTAACTTCATCTATTTTTTGCAAAAGATATTCAATGTCCGTGTTTTGCCTGGCGATTTGATCACTAACAGTCATCATTAGTTCAACGGCTTCTTGATAACCAATTAGTTTAAGATCGCTTATATCTTTCTTTGTAAATGGAGCTATAGAAATAATAAAAGCTTTACCAACACCAGTTCCGATTTGGTACAATCTTTCGCTATTCTTCATCAAATTAAAGTAAGAAAAAAACAAAGAAGGCAAAACGTCAGGAAAAATATTTTTGTAAAGATTTGTTTTAGAAAACGGATATACAACATAGTTATCTGCGTCTTCTTCAGAAATGGTGAAACCACTAAAAGCCAAGGCTCCATTTGACACTCCGCCAAAGGAATCTACATATTGGCGAGTAAATTCATCATACTCTAGATTTATCGAATCTCGCAAAAAAGAGATATGATCTCCGGTGATAGCATGATGAGTATACTTGTCTAGAGAATAAAAGTTTTTCTCATCAAAAGCAATCCGATTTATAATAACTTCATTTGCTGACTCAACGCTTAATATTTTAGATATCATGGTCACACCTCTACTGAATAAAATTCAATTGTATTATTTTTTATGAAAAAACTTAACGAATAAGATAACACATGTAAAGAAATCATTTCGGGATATATCCTTTTTGCAATTGGGTACACCTTAGATAAAACATAAGGTGTATTTATAAGATCCAAAGACAAAGGATCTACAAACAAAACTGAAGCGTTATTGTGCGGTGGCGTCAGCAGACTTGGAGTCAACCACGTCTTCAATGGCTGCTGCAAGTCTTGGATTATCGTCGGCAACAGTTCCATTTACTCCTTCTTTCATAATCTCAAACATTTTTTTCCTAGCTTCAGACACATTATCGTGAAATGATTTTCTTTCATCCACACTACTAAACTGTATCTGTGCAATAAGAGCTTCTATGAAAACCGCTTGTTCAGCAAAACCGGTAGCTAAAACCGCAAGCTGCTTTTCATAAGCTTCCATGGTCTTATCTAGTTGGTCTAGTTTGGTGTCAAATTGTGCGGCTAAAGCCACAATGACATCATTAAAAGACTTACGAAGAACTTCTATTTCGGTCTCTGCTACATATATGTTTTCTTGACTCATACCTCATACCAGTTTACCTTATTGGTAACATGAGATGCAAGAGCCAAATCAACCAGATAAGATATTGAATGTAGTTCCTGCCTAGTTACTTTAATACTATCAACAGATATTGGTGCTTTCATGTTAGGTAAAAACGCACCAGTATCAGACTTTCTAGCATCAAAGTGCCCGGCCTTAAAAACAAAAGCAGTAGTATCAAATGTGTCGCCACTTTGCCAGTGGTGAACCTTAAGAATCCTGCTTATAGGCCTACTATTTATTTCTGTTCCACCGTAAGAAACAAAACTTTCACTTGTTGCTGCACCAGTTTTTTCGTTAGCTGGAAAATCTTTTACTGCGGATCCGTTTACAACGGCCCTAAGCCATGCAGCAAAGTCTACAGCGTCTACAAAGACATTAGTGCTGGAAATTAATTTACCATCCGGACTAGTCTTGCCTATGTCTATTTTAAATTTCATTCCCGCAAACCAAGGACGAATTGAAATAAAACCACTTTGACTCTTTGAGCGAAACCACTTTTTATAAAGATCTTTTTCGTAAACTCTCTCAGTAATAATTTCTTCCACGTGTTCAGAGTCGCCCTGGTTGTGAGATTCTTCTATCATTGTCATAATTTCTCCTTTTGCCTAGTTCCATTTAAAGCTGGTTTTTGCTTCTGCTTTGACCGAACGAGATCCTCTTAAGACGCCGCCTATGACACTCTGAGCGTCGTTGAACTGATCTTCAGACGCCCAGTCCCACTGCTCAACGGCAGTAGAATACAAATCTTGAATCATCTGCCTATTCTTATTCCACAAAACATTGCGCATTCTGGGAACATGTTCTATTATATCACGCGTAGTAACAGATCTGTTATAATTAAGTGCAATATTAAACTTAACTTCTTTAATTAGTGATTTAATCTCCGCGCCAGTATAATACACTGTCGCATTTGCAATTTCTTCATAATCAAACAATTCTTCAGAAACAACATTGCTAAGATAAATTTGTGCAATTGAGATGCGCTCATTGAAAGAAGGAAGCCCAACAAACATAATTTTATCAAAACGCTCTGCACGAAGCATCTCTGGACGCAGGTTCTCAATCTGATTTGCAGCGCACATCAAAAATACGTTTGAAGGCAACTCTTGTAACCCAGTCAAAAACTCCGCATGAACGCGGTCTGTGGTGCCAGCGTCAACATGCGAAG
>Ga0169931_10007010_pt1 | contig 16826 bp, 15 predicted proteins | sample Kivu_15m_20L_FD_129675 | JGI IMG/M metagenome (GOLD analysis project Ga0169931, IMG submission 129675) | Freshwater microbial communities from Lake Kivu, Western Province, Rwanda to study Microbial Dark Matter (Phase II) - Kivu_15m_20L... | ecosystem: Environmental > Aquatic > Freshwater > Lake...
CAGCTATAAATAATTTAGATAATTGTAAAGATTTACAATTTGGAGGAGGAAAAGTGGCAAGGATTATTTCATTATCAAATAATATAGGTTTTTGCAGAGATTATTATTGGTCAGATAATTTATTAATTAGTTTTGAGGATATAAGCGAACGATTACATAAAATGATTTCTTTAAAAAGAACAGCAAATATCTATTACGTGGTAGGTAGAACAGCTGTTTTCAAAGGAATTTATAAAGCTGCAACTAAATTCGAGTTTTCCTATGCATCTTCCATTGAACTAATTATTACTGGACTATCTGTCATAAATAGTAAATATATTACAGGAGATTATCCGTTTTGGTTTAGAGGCCTCGAACCAAGTATTGATCAATCACTTTATTCAAAGGGTCTGAATGCTCAAACCTGGTACACTCAATATTTGGATGAGGTAGAAATTGTAAAAAATATTATTGGATCTGCTTTGGAAGAACAGGAATATTCAAAATATGAAGCTTTAGAAATAAGTAATAAATTTTTTGGCATTCATCATTCTCAACATTTAGGAATAAGTTATGTTGACGTTTCAAAATCACCAAAATACAAAAGCACTTTAATTAATAGTCCAATTTTAAATTTAATCAAATTAATTAAATCAAAAATTAGATTTAAATATCAAATTTATAAATTACTTGTAAAATTTAAATTTATTCAAAATATTTCAGTGTTTATATTTGGAAAAGAAAAACTTCTAGAGTTCGTGATTATTAGAGAATATGGGATTGAACAGTATAATATTAAATCGAAGGAATATAATCCGTCAGATATTATAGGATTTTGGAAATCCCAAGGAGTTTCATTGACGGAGGAACAAGAAATGGACTTGATAAATATTAAAAATTTAGTAGAAAAATTTCCAAATGGAATAATGTCTAACGAAGAGCTTTTTAAGTACTTAAAGAATTAGTGCTATTATTAATTAACTAAAGTTTCGGAGCAAATTATCATGCCATTTTGTGAGGATATTTAAAGCTGGCAAAAAGAATTTAAACCATTTTTTTCCTGTTTTTATCTTTATTCCTATCTATTTGAACTGATATATTTCCCAATTCGCCTTAAATTCAATAAAATAAAAAAATTGGTAAGTTTTTTCCCCAATATTGGTTTTTATAGGTTTATAGAAAAACATTTTAAACGAATCAATAACCACCTACTTGAGTAATATTTAAAATAACTCTGTTCTGATGTACTATTGAATGAATTAGGAATTTGGTTTTAACTAAATAAAATCAATAAGTTATAATCCAAAACGTAACTTTTTTATAATTTTACTTGGCTGAAAATCAGTTTTTTAGCAACTCCGAAACTTTAGTTATTTGATTCAATGATGTTTTCTAAAGGTTTTAAATAAAATATTTAAAACGAATCAATATTCACCTTACTTTAGAGCTATAAGTAATATCTTAGCCATTATGCATTTTATACTCAAAAACATTACTATTTTATGATTTTATTTGACTGATTAGCAGCTTTTTATCAACCCCAAAACTTTAGTAATAATACTGAACAATGAATGAATATAACGTTTTAATTGTGGGATCAAATGGTTTCTTAGGCAAATCATTAACAATCTATTTAAAAAAAAATGTAAAAGTTGAAACTGTATCAATCCGAACAAAAAATGATATAGATAATATTACTGAAAAAATTAATAGATCAAATATTTATTATAAAATAATTAATGCTGGTTGGTCTGGCGTTATAAATGGATTTTTAAATAAAGATATACAAAAAGGAAATCTTGAACTACAAAATTATTTATTCCAAATTACAAAATCCCCATTTGTGCTTAAATTCATAAATTTTTGATCATACAATGAATATGGTGATGTAGAAGGAGTATTAACAGAAGATTTGATAGATTTAAAACCAGTTAGTGAATATGCCGTTGTTAAAAATAAACTTAGGCAATGTATAGATAGTAATTATAATTGGGAATCGTTTATACACTGCCGTATTGCAAATGTATTTGGCCCAAACCAACCTGAAAATACACTTTATGGTACTTTATTAAATTATTCGAATAAGCCTTTATATTTTGGTGCTGGAAATGCACTTCGTGATATGCTTTATATTGACGATTTCTGTAATGCTATATTTCTCATTCTAAATTCTGATTTAAATGGAATTTTAAATATTGGTAGTGGTAAAAGTATTACAAATAAAAATTTTATCATACTTCTTTCTGGGTTGTTTAAAATACCTTTAAATCATTTATACTTTGATCCGCAAAAAAGAGACAATATATTCATGAGTGGAAATTTTACTCTATCTGTTGATAAAGCAAAATCATTATTAGGATGGAATACTTCATTTGTTTTGTAAAATTAGACCTAAAATTATTATGAATCAAGAAAATATACTTAACAAAATGACTATAGTTATACCAACCTATGAGAGATTGGAATTTGCTTTACGTAATATGAATTTTTGGTCTGGCAAACAAGTACAGGTTTTTGTGTTAGATGGAAGCAAACAAAAAATTTCTGACAAAGAATTAGAAAAATTTTCAGAAAATAATTAATATTATCACTTACCTGTTTCAATGCCTGAACGTTCAAATTTTGTACAAAATCTAGTTTTTACACATTATGTATCATTATTAGGAGATGATTAATTTCTTCTACCCTCTGGAATTATTGCATGTATAAATGAAATTGAAAAATATAATTTAATAGCCTGTCTTGGGAGAAGTTTATATTTTAGCTTCGCTGAAGGAAAAATCTTAGCTGAACCTTTAAATCATGAAGGTGGCAGTCCGTGGCATCCTGGGTTTAAAAATTATAATTTATTGCAAAATAATTCTGCTAAAAGAGTTAAACGTCACATGAACCCATATTTAGCTTCTACTTTCTATGCTGTAACAAAAATATATGTTTGGAAGAGAACTATAAAAGCATGTCAAAATATGCAATCTTCAGCTGAATGTCCGGAAGTTGCATTGGAATTGAGTAATTCATTCCAAGGTAAAACTAAAGTAATTGACAATCTTATGTGGCTAAGAAGTGGTGAAAATGAACCAATGTTGTTATATGGAGAAAGGAAAGATTTTATCACTTTTGGAAAATGGTATGGTAATCCAAAATATGAAATAGAAAATAATTTATTTATTAATACAATTGTTGACGCAGTATACATAAGTGCTGATCTATTTTCAAAAACTAGTATTTATAAGATAATTCAATCAGGCTGTAAATCCTTTTCATTATTTGAACGCACTAGAAGTTTTAGTATTCGTGGAGTGTTTTACAATAAATATTTTGATTTTAATCCTATAGCATTAAAGTATCATATTATAAAACTCTTTAAATTTATATTTACAAAATTACATTTAATAAAATCGGAAGATTGATATTTTATAAATATGATTCAACATTGTTTCAAAGAACTTTAGCATGGAAAGAAGCAGGAATTAAAGTGGATTTAGCCGAAGTAAAAGAAGTATGTCATTTGATACATAAACTTCACACAAATAATGATTGAAAATTTCTTAAAACATGAAAATTGATAAAGAATTTATTAATAAATCAAAAAAAATACTGCTTCAGATGCATTATGAAAGTGGTGTTGGACATATAGGTGGAAACTTATCTTGTCTTGATGCCATTTTAATTTCATTTCATGAATTCTTAAATGAAAATGATAAATTTATTTTATCAAAAGGTCATTCTGCAGGTGCCCTGTATATCGCACTTTGGAGTATAGGTGTCTTAACTGAGAAGGATTTAATTTCATTTCATAAAGATAACACACTACTTCCAGGACATCCACCAGTATCTGAATTTTCAAATATTCAATTTGCAACTGGTAGTTTAGGTCATGGATTATCTTTAGCCTCAGGAATTGGCTTTAGTATTAAATTAAAAGCAAAAAATCATAAAGTAATTTGTCTTACCTCAGATGGAGAATGGCAGGAAGGCTCAACATGGGAAGCATTGATTTTTGCTTGCCATCATAATTTAACAAATTTAACCATTTTAGTTGATTGTAACAATCTTCAGGGTTTTGGAAATACATCAGAAATTGCATCTATGTCACAATTATGGAATAAAATTAATGGATTTAATATTCACATACAAAGAGTTGACGGACATTGTTTAAATTCCATAAGGGATGCTTTAAATCAGCCTTCTAATAAATGTAAAATTATTTTTCTTGAGACAATTAAAGGTAATGGAATAAGTTTTATGCAAAATCAAATGAGATGGCATTATTTACCATTAAATGAAGACCAATATATTAAAGCAATTAATGAAATTGATGAAAAATGAGAAAACAGTTTTGTGATGCTTTAGTAAATAGAAGTAGTAATTCAGAAATGATCTTTCTTACGGGAGATTTAGGATTTATGGCTTTAGAACCACTACAAGAAACTTTGAATGAAAGATTTGTAAATATGGGTGTTGCTGAACAAAATATGATATCAATTGCAGCAGCTCTTTCACATGAAGGATGGGAAACCTGGGTGTATAGTATTGCACCATTTTGTTATGCACGTCCATTTGAACAGATTAGGAATGATATCTGTTTTCACAATTTACCAGTTAAAATAATAGGCAATGGTGGTGGCTATGGTTATGGAGTAATGGGTCCAACGCACCATGCAATTGAAGATTATGGTATAATGCTAACTTTACCAAATATGAAAACTTTGATTCCAGCATTTGATGAGGATGTATTTACCGTGATTGAAATTGCTGGTCACATGAAAAATCCTGTATACATAAGGCTAGGAAAAGGTGAAATAAATAGTAATTATGTAGTTCCTAAGTATAATAGCTGGAGACAATTAACATATGGTGGGGGTAATGTTATTATTGGTGCAGGTCCTATAGTTGGAACTTTTATAGAAAAATTAAATTTTTTAGATGAGTTTATTAGACCTAATTTATGGGTTGTAACAGAGATGCCGATTGAAAAAAATACAATACCAAACGAATTATTAAATCAACTTTCCAAAGACAAAGATTTGTTTGTTGTCGAAGAGCACGTAAGAAGAGGAGGTTTAGGTTCTGAACTTGCATTATTTATCATAGAGAATAAAATACAAATAGGTGACTTTCATCATTTATTTGCTCGTGCTCATCATTATGAAAAATATGGTTCGCAAAATTTTTTACGGCAGCAATCTAAAATAGATATTGATAGTTTATTGGAATTATTGGGGTATTCATAAGATTATAAAAATGAAATATGTCGGTTGATTATAAAATTAATTCATTACATGGACCTATACTAGTAGTAGGTGCTTCAGGCTTTATAGGTGCAAATTTATTTAAATTGCTTAAAGCTCATAGAGAAGACGTTTTTGCTGGAATTAGAGAATCAAAGGGATGGAGGCTTGCTGATGTTGGTAAAGAAAATATTGTAGTATTTGACCGATGTGATACAGAGAAATCAAAAAAAGTAATTGAAACCATTTTACCTAAAACAATTTTTGATTGTACTGCATATGGAGGATATTCATTTCAGGACAATACAAATGAAATTTATAGAGTCAATTTTCAATCATTAATTGATTTTGTAACCTTACTATCAAGTTATTCGATTGTAGCTTATGTTCATGCAGGTAGTTCTTCTGAATATGGATCAAATTGTGAAGCACCTGTTGAATCTGATATTTGTCAACCCAATAGCCATTATTCAGTATCCAAGATATCTGCTGCTACATTTTTGAAATTTGTTGGAAGTCAAAAACAATTTCCAGCTATCAATCTTAGATTATATTCAGTTTATGGACCACTTGAAGATTCTTCCAGGTTGATACCAAATTTAATAAAAAATGCATTGGCTGGCAGATTACCTCCATTTGTTGATCCGAGAACCTCTCGTGATTTTGTCTATATAGATGATATATGTGAAGCATTTATAAAAAGTGCAATTAATATGACACCTTCAATTTATGGAGAAAGTATTAATATTGGAACGGGAAAAAAAACAACTATTTCTGAATTAGCAAATTTGACTAAAAAAGAGTTCTCCATAAAAGAGGAACCTGAATATGGAACTATGATTGCCAGAAGTTGGGATTTAGCTGAGTGGTATGCAAATCCCTCAAAAGCAAAACAGTTGATTGGTTGGGAGGCAAGATATGACCTTGTAAATGGATTGAGAGCAACATCTGAATGGATAAATCAACTGAGTGATGAAGAATTCAAATCAGGTTCAAAAAAAGAAATATATAAAAATAAAAAAAGTATTTCAGCTATTATAGCTTGTTATAAAGACGAACAAGCTATTCCATTCATGTATGAAAGGCTTACAAAAGCATTTTTAGAAATTGGCGTTGATTATGAAATTATTTTTGTAAATGACTGTAGTCCAGATAATTCAGAAGAAATTATAAGAGATATTACTCTTATAGATAATAAAGTTGTTGGTATTTCACATGCTAGAAATTTTGGTTCTCAAATGGCTTTTAAAAGTGGAATGGAATATTCCACAAAAGATGCTGTTGTTTTATTAGACGGTGATTTACAAGATCCACCGGAATTAATAAAAGATTTTTATCTTAAATGGGTTGAAGGAAATGATATTGTATATGGTAGAAGAGTCCATAGAGAAATGTCATGGATTTGGGGTGTTTTGTACAAATTATTTTATAGAATTTTTTCAAAACTCAGTTATATTAAGATTCCACTTGATGCAGGGGATTTTTCTCTTATTGACAGAGCAGTAGTAGGTTGGATGTTAAAATGTAATGAACGAGATTTATTTATGAGAGGAATTCGTGCTTATGTCGGATTTAAACAAACAGGAGTAGATTATATTAGACCCAAAAGGATGTTTGGTAATTCAACTAATAATTTTATCAGTAACATAAATTGGGCAAAAAAAGGAATTTTTTCATTTAGTGATTTTCCATTAACAATATTAACATCATTTGGCTTCATTTCCTTGACTTTATCATTGTTAGCATCTTTAATTATTATTGCTTTAAGAATTATTATGCCGGATATAGCACCAGAAGGAATTACTACGGTACTAGTCGTAATTCTCACTTTTGGGTCATTAACAATATTTTCTATTGGAATAGTTGGAGAATATGTTGCAAAAATCATGATGGAAGTTAAAGGTCGTCCTCACTTCATTAGAACTAGTATTATTAAAAATGGGAAAGTTTCTGATGTTAGAATAAATTAATTAAAAACTATAAAAAAATGAAATTAAAAGAAAATGTAAATGTCTTTAACCAAGATGTTGAAGAAGGATTAACATACAAGTACACAGTAGAAGGATTATCAAAAAATTTTTCTAATTCAAGAACCACTCGAGAAATTAAAGAATTAACAGTTTGGAACGGTAAAAAAGTACTTGACATGGGTTGTGGAGATGGTACTTTTACATGTACATTTATTGAATTTGGTGTTGAGAGTGTCTTGGGTTTAGATCCAGCAAGTGTTGCCATTGAAAAGGCTAGAGTAAAGTATAAAGGAATTAACAATTTAAACTTTGATGTTGGTGATATATATGAATTAGATAAGTTGGGTATTAAATTTGATACAATTGTGTTACGAGGTGTCTTACATCATGTTCCAGATGCTGCAGCTGCTGTAAAGATGGCTGCAACCGTTGCAGATGAAATAATTATAATGGAACCTAATGGGCTAAATCCAATTTTAAAAATTATTGAGAAAGTTTCACCATATCATCGTCTGCATGAAGAACAATCTTTTTTTCCTTCAACAATTAGAAAATGGTGCAGTGATGCAGGATTTATTACGACTAAATGTAATATTATAAACTTAGTACCTCTTTTTTGTCCCGATTTCATTGCAAAAATATTAAAAGCCATGGAACCGTTCGTAGAAAAAATTCCTATTTTTCGGAATTTCGTCTGCGGTCAAGTCTTACTAAGAGCTAGTAAAAATGGTTAAATAAGTTCATACTAATATTTAAAATAAATTTAAAAATGATAGTTCAATTTATAGAATTAAAATATGTTATACCCCTCACGATATTGCTAATATTTACAATTCTAACATATGGATTTATTTTATTTAATGATGGACTATACTTTGACTCTTGGATGGTTGATTCTTGGCAAAGAAGGAAAGATTGGAAAATAATGAAGCGTTATTTATCTGAAGTAGGTATGCCTTATATGTTTTATGTATATAAATTTAATGCATACTTTAAAAATAGAATATTTGTCAGTAGATTTTTAGCTATTATTTCTTTATTTATAAGTAGTGTCTATGTTTACTTTATTTCAATTTATTTCAATTTATTAACTCCAAATCAAGCTCTAATTTTAGCATTATTATTTTTATCTTACACTGGATATCAAATGATAGTTGATACAGTTGTTGCACTTCAATATACGGTTCCAATTTCAATTTTTTATTCAGCTGTCTTTCTGGCAACTTACTCCCACTCCTTAACAGGAATATATTTTTATGTAGGTCATTTCTTTTCAATTATTTTGTTTTTTTGGTCATTTAATGCAAATTCTATTTTAGTTTATTACTTTGGCTTTATATTCTTTAAATTATTCCTTGATATTAATGATGATTTAACATATACCATTAATATGAAATACTTTTTTATTAATGTACTTTATTTACTTATTCCTTTTATTTTTTGGATAATAAAAGAAAAATATACTCCTCGACATGGATATTATTTAAACTACAATAGAATTCAAATTAATCCTATAAAAATAATTATGGGGCTTGCACACTCAATAAGACATTCTTTAGAAGCCGCAATTATAGATCCATTACTTTTCATCATAAAAAGCAGACTAATTTTAGTTATTCTTACTTTAATTTTAATTTTCAATTATTTTTTTGTTTTTGATTTAAGAGTTGATTATTTAACGTCTATTATAATAACAATTGCTGGTTTTGGATTATTTATACTTGCCGTTATTCCTTATATCCTTGTAAACCAGCCAATAAATAATACTGGTTGGACAACTAAAAATGCAATGTTAATCCATCTTCCTTCTGGAATGATAATTTATGGAATTTCATCATTTATTATTAATGATTCAAAAATGTTTCAAGGCTTTTTATTATTTTATTTAATATCAACATCCCTATTTAATATAAGAAATAGTTTATATTATTTAAGTGTTTTTATTAAAGATTATTCTTGGTTATATAAGTTAAAAAACCGTTCAGATTTAAGTGAAATTAAGATATTTCAAATAATAGATAATCATAATTTAAAAGGAGATCTTAGTAATACTTCTCAAGATTATAAATCAGCATATCTTTTTTATATGTTTGATTGGATATGGAAAACTGATTTATCCAGATTTGGAATATGTGAGTTAGAACCTAAAGATTTATATTCTGGAAATTTTTTATTGAGAACTTTTGAAAAAACAACTATTCCTTATTTACTGTCTGAGGTAATGATTGATTCTAGACAAGGAAGGATTATTATTAAAAATAATTCAAAAAGTTCTTTCTATGTTATTTCATTTAAGTATATATTAGCGAAAATAACAAAGAATAAAGAGAAATTAAAATTGTTATTAGATGATGTTACTGATATTGAAGTTATAATTTTAAATTAAAACCTAAAGTATCGGGGCAAATTTTGCAATCTTGTAATTGTGAAATCCTTATTTTCAAACTGGTTTTAAATTCTTTTTCTTTATATTAAGGTATTGTTCAGTTTATAATGCAGGAATTAAACTTTTTAACTAAAATAATTGGGTGAGTTTTAAAAACAAAATATCCTTTGTTTCTGGAAATTTTAATATTTTACATCCAGGTCATTTAAGGCTTTTGAGATTTGCTAAAGATATAAGTGATTATTTAATTGTTGCAGTTAGTTCCAATCGGATAGCTGGTAAAGAGGCTTTGGTTCCTGAAAATTTAAGATTAGAATCATTGCAGAGTAATACTTGGGTCGATGAGGTTTTCATTTATGATGAACCGTTAAATGATTTATTATTGAGATTAAAACCTGATTTTGTTGTCAAAGGTAAGGAACACGAAAATCAATACAATATTGAGCAAGATGCCGTTGAATCTTATGGTGGGAAAATAGTTTTTAGCTCGGGTGAGGTCATTTTTTCTTCCTTCGATTTGATTCATAAAATTATTAATAAAGGTATTGATGGTTCTTTTTCATTGCCTGATAGGTTTATGGAACGTCATGGACTATCTACTGATGGTTTAAGTAATACCATAAATAGTTTTGCTCAATTGAAGACCTTGATTATTGGTGATATCATCATTGATGAGTATATCACCTGCGATCCTCTCGGTATGTCTCAGGAAGATCCAACGATAGTTGTTACCCCAATTGAATCAAAACGATTTCTAGGTGGCGCCGCTATTGTAGCTGCACATGCAAATCAAATGGGGGCAAAGGTGAAATTTATTTCAGTTGCTGGAAATGATCCGATGAAAGATTTTACATTGGACAATCTGTTAGCACTAGGGGTTGATTGTTCTATTTTTATTGATGATTCCCGTCCAACTACGCTAAAACAAAGATATAGAGCAAAAGGGAAAACATTACTTAGGGTAAGTCATTTGAGACAAGGTGCTATCGATGCTCATCTCCAGGAATGTATTTTGAAATGTGTGGAGGAGGAATTTAATAGTTGTCAATTATTGGTATTTTCCGATTTTAATTATGGTTGTCTTCCCTCAGAATTGGTAGATAAAATAATTCATCTTGCCGTTTCTAAGAATGTAATCATGGTGGCAGACAGTCAAAGTTCTTCCCAAACAGGTGACATTGGACGTTTTAAAAATATGGTTTTGCTGACACCGACAGAAAGGGAAGCGCGCCTTAGTTTAAGAGATATTGAAAGTGGTTTGGTGGTATTAGCTGAGAATCTAAGGAAACAGGCAAATGCGCAAAATATTTTGTTGAAAATTGGGGAAGAAGGGGTCATTGTTTACAGCGGCAATACTTCTGATTGGCTGACGGATAGAATACCAGCTTTAAATGCTCAACCCGTGGATGTTGCAGGTGCCGGTGATTCCATGTTGGTTTCTTCCTCGCTGGCTTTAGCAACTGGTGCATCTATTTGGGAGGCAGCTGCTATTGGTTCTTTGGCTGCAGCCATTCAGGTAAGTAGAATTGGTAACATTCCACTTCATAAAGATGAGATATTAATGGCCTTAAAATAATGTAAAAATTGCCAGTTAAAAATTCCAAGTTGTATGTTTTTTTTTACCTGCGATATGTTTCAATCAGACACAACTATTTAAAGGTTATAACTTTTTTAAAATGGATAGTAGGTCTTTTTTCTTTGTTTAAGATTAAAGGTAAAGAAAGATTATTGTTTATTTATGATTTAACGTTTCAACCTTTTAGTATAGGTGATTTTCTCGTTGCTAACGCCGCCGCCCTAGCAGTTAGTGAACTTGAAAATATAAATCAGGTTGATATTTTAGTGATTTTTGATAAAAATAACTTTACAAAAACAAAGGAATTTAGTCATGTTAATAAAGATAATATATATTTTAATATATCCTCTTTATTACCCATTGCACAAATAAATCAATATTTTTCAAATCTACTCGTTTTTGATAATAGGTTTCAAGCTGATAAGTTCATATTGGATAATATTCAATATTATAAGGTTTATCCGAATATCAAATTATATGGGATGGGAACCTATTATTATTGGGATGCAATGAATTCTATTTTTCCAAGATACTTTGATAGTTTTGGACATCCTCCTTATTTTATCTGTAGAAATTTTCTAAATTCTTGGGTTAATCAGTTTTTTTCAAAAAATGTTGAGGGTCATCTTCCTGTAACTATTAATTTGAGGAATAATAAAAATCATGGCCAAAACAGGAATTCAAATTTGGATGAATGGCATAATTTTTTTGCTTATTGTAGTGGTAGATACAGGGTTAAATTTATTATTATTTGCTCTATTAATGAAGTAGATGTTCGTTGGAGGCAATGCTCCAATATATTGGTGGCGAAGGATTTCCATACATTTATTGAACATGATTTAGCCTTGATAAATAATTCTTGTTTTCACATGGGATCACCTTCAGGTCCTCTGTCAATGTCTTGGTTTGGAAAAAATCCTTACATCATGTTTAATTTTGAACGTGATCATTTAAAACTTTACAGCTCAATCATTGAAAAAGAGAATTATTTAAGTTTTTCATTTGCAAATCCACTCCAATTGATGACATTAAAAGAGGAAACTTTTGATAATTTACTATTTGAATTTTTACATATCTATAATAACCTTGACCACTCAAAAATTCCCATTAGCAATGAAGTTAATGATGAAGGAATGGTCTTCTTAAGATAATTTAAATACTTTTTTATACGCCGACATTCAGGTAACCTATGTTAGAAAACAAAATATTACTAATAACAGGTGGGACAGGATCCTTTGGAAATGCTGTAATGAATCGTTTCCTTAATTCAAACATAAAGGAAATTCGAATTTTCAGTAGAGATGAAAAGAAACAGCACGACATGCGTGTTGAAATCCAACATCCAAAAGTTAAATTTTATATTGGTGATGTGAGAGATGCTGCAAGTATTGGGCCTGCATTAAAGGGTGTTGATTACATTTTTCATGCAGCTGCTTTAAAGCAGGTACCTTCTTGTGAATTTTATCCAATCGAAGCGGTTAAAACAAATATTTTGGGAACTGAGAATGTATTGAGTGCGGCCATTGAACACAAAGTTTCTAAAGTCATTTGTTTGAGTACAGATAAAGCGGTATATCCAATCAATGCGATGGGTATTTCTAAGGCTATGATGGAGAAAGTAATGGTATCCAAATCAAGACAATCAAGTGAAACGATTATTATGGGTACCAGATACGGTAATGTTATGGCCTCAAGAGGGTCCGTCATACCGTTGTTTTATGAGCAAATTATAAATAATTTGCCAGTAACAATTACTGATCCTGAAATGACCCGCTTTATGATGACCTTAGAGGATGCGGTTGATCTTGTTCTTTTTGCATTTAATAATGGTTCACCAGGAGATATTTTTGTTCAAAAATCTCCAGCCTCCACTATCGGACAATTAGCCAGGGTTATGGTCGATTTATATAAATCAGGTTCAGAAATAAAGATAATTGGTACCAGACACGCAGAAAAACAACATGAAACGCTGATGTCAAAGGAGGAAAGGATGAATTCACTAGATCTTGGAAATTATTTTAAGATATCAGCAGATAATCGTGATTTGAATTACAATAAATATTTTTCAGAGGGAAAAGGAAGTCTCAGTAATATTGATGAATATAATTCCAGTAATACATATCGCTTATCTGATGTTGAATTGATGGCTTTGTTAGGTAAAATTGGCTATTCAGGGAAAAGTATATAAGGTATGCCAAAATTAAAATTAGCAACGATTATTGGAACCAGACCTGAAATAATCAGGTTATCTCAAATTATCAAATTAGCAGATAAGGTATTTGATCATGTGCTTATACATACTGGTCAGAATTATGATTACGAACTAAATGAAATATTTTTTAAGGAGCTTGGAATCAGGAAGCCGGACCATTTTTTAGGTGCTGCCGGGCAGCATCTGGGAAATACTATAGGAAATATTATTTCCCTTTCATTTGAAATTTTTCTGAAGGAAAAACCAGATGCCCTTCTTGTATTAGGAGATACAAATAGTGTTCTAAGCACCATTTCGGCAAAAAGATTAAAGATTCCTATTTTCCACATGGAAGCAGGAAATAGATGTTTTGATCAGAATGTACCGGAGGAAATTAATAGAAAAATTTCAGATCATATCAGCGATATTAATCTTGCTTATAATGAACATTCAAGAAGGTACCTTATTGCAGAGGGATTTAGAAAGGAACATATCTTTGTTACAGGTACGCCTCTTTTTGAAGTAATTGAAGCAAATAAAGTTAAAATTCAATCCAGTAATATATTGGAAAGATTAAACCTACAAAAAGATAATTATTTTGTGGTAAGTTCACACAGAGAGGAAAATCTTGATTTGGGAGATAATTTTCCAAACCTTGTAGCATCATTAAATTGTGTGGCTGAAACGTATCAGATGCCATTAATTTTTTCGACACATCCAAGAACTAAGATTCAGTTAGAGCGAAGAAGCTTAAAACTTCATCCCTTAATTAAGAACTATCCTCCATTTGGATTTATAGATTACGTTCATTTGCAGAAAAATTCGAAATGTGTACTTTCTGATAGTGGTACAATTAGTGAGGAGTCAGCAATGCTTGGATTTAAAGCTATCAGTTTACGCACGAGCACAGAAAGACCTGAAAGTGTAGATAGCGGAACTATACTGTTAGGAGGCATAAAAAAGGAGCAGGTATTAAATAATATTGAGGTTATTTTAAATACATATTTCCAATCTCATCAAATTCCGGTTGAATATACCATTTTAGATGTATCCACTAAAGTTATAAGATGTATACAAAGCTATACTCCTATTATTAATAGGGTTATATGGAATAAAAATGAATAAAAAAATTTTATTGTTGGGCTCTGCTGGAATGGCAGGTCATGTAATTCTCTCCGTATTAAAAGAAGAGTTATGCGATGATGAAATTTATGATGTAGCAAAAAGCGATGAGTTTGTCAACCCCAGTAAGTGTTTAGATGTCAGAGATTTTAATGCACTTCAAACTTACATTGATTTAATCCAACCGAGCTATATCATCAACTGCATTGGCTTATTAAATAAAACAGCAGAAGATTTTCCAGACGAAGCGGTACTTTTTAATTCGTATTTACCTCACTTTTTAGAGTCAAAGACAAAAGAATCAGTAACTAAAATAATACATATAAGCACAGATTGTGTGTTTTCCGGAGAAAAAGGGCACTATACAGAAAATGATTTTAAAGATGGAGTTGGTTTTTATGCTCAAACAAAATCTTTAGGAGAATTAAATAATAATAAGGATTTAACCATACGTACTTCAATTATAGGGCCTGAACTTAAAAAAAATGGAATTGGATTGTTTAGTTGGTTTATGTCACAACGTGGGAATATACGAGGTTATGATAGAGCAATTTGGAGTGGGGTCACTACTCTTGAATTAGCAAAATTTATTATTCAGGTAATTAGGAGGGAGGACATAAATGGTATAGTTCATTTAACAAACAATAGACCAATTAGCAAATACAAATTATTGGTTTTATTACAAAAAAAATTTAATAGAGATGATATTGTTATAATCCGTGATAATCATTACACGGTGGATAAATCTTTCATTAATACAAGGAAAGATTTTCAATGGGAAGTTCCAGATTATTCTACCATGATTGATGAAATGAAGGTATGGCTTGAAAATAAAGTTAATCTAAAATATTAACTGTATAAGTTTTTTTATTCTTTAATATTCAATAGAAAAAGGAGACTCTGAGATAAAAATGAGAATACTTGTTATTACCTATAATTTCTTACAATATTATAATGCGTCCAGTATTCAGGCCAGAAGGTTTTTTTTAGAATTAGCGAATCGGGGTTATAAAATAACGGTTATTACAAATAAGGATAGAACGAATATTAATTTCCAACATGAAAATATTTCGGTTTATCAACTTTTTTCAATCAAAAAAAAGTTATTCAATAAAGTAGCTTCATTGTTGAGATTTAATGAATTAAATTTTATGCCAGATTGGGATTTGCTTTTGTGGAATCCATTTGTTTGGTTTAAATTATTTTTATTAAGAAAAGTAAAATTTGATTTTGTTCATACTATTAGTGCACCTGCCAGTACCCAATTAATTCCTTTATTATGGAAAAACAAAGGAAATACTAAATGGATTGCACAATTTTATGATCCTTGGGTTGACAACAGTTATATAAAATTAAGATTCCAATTTTTTCAAAAACTCAATTTATATTTTGAAAAAATGGTAGCGCAAAACGCTGATTTGATTATTCATACAAATAGATATGTTGAAAATCATTGGAATAATAGGTATGGGGAAACCTTGATTAAAAATAAATTAATCCTTCCATTATGTATAAAAGCATCTTCTGATGATGAGGAAATTAAACAGTTTTCTAATGAAAACGGAAAAATCACTATTTCCCATGTAGGAAGCTTTTATGGGAATAGAAATTTGAATGCCCTTATAGGTGCGTTAAATATTCTATTTAACCTGGATAAAACAATATTTGAAAAACTTAGCGTAGATTTAGTGGGATGCTTACCTGCCACAGAAATAACTAAAATTAAGGAATTAGATTTTGCTTTTATTTTTAATTTTATAGGGGAAGTTTCTTATGTTGAATCAATGAATTATATGGTAAAATCATCCTTATTAGTATTAATCGAGGAAGAATCAGATGAAAGTTTATTTTTTCCATCTAAACTAACGGATTATTTATCACTTCAGAAACCAATTATAGGAATTGTTCCTAAACATTGTGTTTCCAGAGATATTTTGCAAAAAAATGGACATTCTTGTTTTGAATATTTTGATATTGATGGCATTGCCAAATATATTAAAATCTTTCCCAATAATGTTAATTCATCAGAAAAAATGAATTGTAATGTTTCTGAATTATACTCTGAGAATGTTATCTCAAACTATATAGAATCTATATTGAATTTATAATAGCTAACTTTTTGATTATTCATACAAACTCTTAAACGCCCCCTCTACAACTTTTTTGCTGTACTGCTTTTCGATTTCAGCTTTAATCACTTCTCTATTATAATCATTGTATTTCAACAGCATTCCTTTAATTCCTCTTACTAAATCATTTGTATCTCTGGTGTTTACCTGGATGCTATTTTGTTGGTTTAAATAATCTTGTGGACCACCACATTTCGATGCCACAACAGGAAGCCCATGCATGAGTGCCTCAATCGTTGAAA
>Ga0169931_10007011_pt1 | contig 16825 bp, 15 predicted proteins | sample Kivu_15m_20L_FD_129675 | JGI IMG/M metagenome (GOLD analysis project Ga0169931, IMG submission 129675) | Freshwater microbial communities from Lake Kivu, Western Province, Rwanda to study Microbial Dark Matter (Phase II) - Kivu_15m_20L... | ecosystem: Environmental > Aquatic > Freshwater > Lake...
AAGAACCATCCCATCACAAAGCGAGGGGTTTGGGCGGTCGGTTGCGGGCGCTATCGGGACGGGCGCAGACGATCGGTTTCGGTCTCACCCGGGAGGGCGCAGGCGGACGGGTCGGAGGGCGCACGGGGTTCTGCGCCCGGCCGGGCCCGTCCGTCGAAAGCCCGACCCACCAAGAAGCCGTCCGTCGAAAGCCCGACCCCCCAAGAACCATCCCATCACAAAGCGAGGGGTTTGGGCGGTCGGTTGCGGGCGCTATCGGGACGGGCGCAGACGATCGGTCTCGGCCCCACCCGGGAGGGCGCAGGCGGACGGGTCGGAGGGCGCATGGGGTTCTGCGCCCGGCCGGGCCCGTCCGTCGAAAGCCCGACCCACCAAGAAGCCGTCCGTCGAAAGCCCGACCCCGAAAGAACCAGCGACCGTCCGTCGAAAGCCCGACCCCTCGCGACCGCCCGTCAAAGCCTGCCCTGCAAAGTTGCGAGCGTCTCATCCAGCGCCACCCGCACGATCGCCATCAGCGCGTCGATCTGCGGTCGGCTGATGATCAACGGTGGCGAGAAGGCAATCACATCTCCGGTCATGGCACGAAGAATTACACCGTGAACCTGGGCACGAGCGACGACCCTTGCTGCCACGCCCAGCACCGGGTCAAAGGCACGCCGCGCGGCTGGGTCAGCGGCCAGCTCGAGTGCCCCAATCATCCCCAACCCTCTGGCCTGACCCACCAGAGGGTGCCCCGCGAGACCCGCGATGGCCTGCTGCAGGTAGGCACCGGTCTCCCTCGCCTGGCCAATCAGCCCACCTTCCTCGTAAATTTCCAGCGCTTCGAGCGCCACCGCGCAGGCAACCGGGTGACCCGCGTAGGTATAGCCGTGCGACAGCCCGCCAAGCTTTGCACCCTGATCGGCGATCACCTGGTACACACGATCGGAAATCAGGAGCGCCGACATCGGCATGTAGGCACCGGTCAAGGCCTTGGCCACGGTCATCAGGTCGGGCTGCAGCTCAAAACGTTCCGACCCGAACCACTCACCCAGACGACCGAAACCACAGATCACTTCGTCCGCAATTAAGAGAATGTCGTGTCGACGCAGCACGGCCTGGACTGCAGGAAAATAGCCAGGAGGCGGAATCAGCACGCCTCCTGCGCCCTGGACCGGCTCGGCGATGAACGCCGCGATGGTCTCGGGTCCCTCGCGAAGGATGGTCTGCTCCAACTCCCCGACGAGTCGGGCGACGAAGGCCTCTTCGCTTTCGCCGGGCGTGGCGTACTGGTAGGCATGCGGAGCGCCCACGTGCAAGATGTCGGGCAGCGGCAGATCAAACAGGCTATGCATTGCGGGCATGCCCGAGAGCGATGCGGCCGCAAGCGTCACCCCGTGGTAACCCTTGACTCGCGCAATGATCTTTTTCTTCTGAGGGCGACCAAGCGCGTTGTTGAAATAGCGCACCAACTTGACCGCTGTGTCGTTGGATTCCGACCCGCTGGCCGCAAACATCACATGTCCGCTTCCCCGGATGGGGGGTGGTGCGAGCCCGACCAGACGCTCGGCCAGATCGGCAACCACCCCGGGGACTTTCCCGCTGAAGGAGTGGTAGAAGGGCAGTGTGCGCAACTGTCGCTCGGCTGCGCGAATCAGTCTCTCTTCGGAAAACCCAAGTGCCGCACACCAGAGCCCGGACATGGCCTCGATGTAGCGTCGACCGTGTTCGTCAAAAACATAGACGCCCTCCCCGCGCGTGATCACCAGCGGCCCATCACGCTCGAGGCTGCGGGGGTTGGTGTAGGGGTGGAGATGGTGCGCAATGTCGCGCCGCGCACGATCAGACTGTTCGAGCATTCAAGCACCTCATGCAACGACTCTCCACCCCTGAATGCGAAACGGCGCCGAAGCGCCGTCCCCTGAAGAACTCCAATGGGCCGAAAACGCAGAGCATCTCGACCCGCTGCGTCGCTCAGCCCCCGTGCCTGGGATGATTGCGACGAACGGAACCCGTATACAGCTGGCGCGGGCGTCCGATCTTCTGGTCCGGCTCGGCAATCATCTCGTTCCACTGCCCAATCCAGCCCACCGTCCGGGCGAGCGCAAAGATGCAAGTGAACATCTCGGTCGGCATGCCCAGTGCCCGCTGCACGATGCCCGAGTAGAAATCGACGTTGGGGTAAAGCTTGCGGCTGACAAAGTAGTCGTCCTCGAGCGCGATCTGCTCGAGCTTCATCGCCAGCGCAAACAGCGGATCATTCTCCAGACCCAGTTCGCCCAGCACCTCGTAGCAGGTCTCTCGCATCAGCTTCGCGCGCGGATCGTAGTTCTTGTACACGCGATGGCCAAAGCCCATCAGCTTGACCTTGGAGGTCTTGTCCTTCACCTGCTGGATGAACTCCCCGAGCTTTGCCACGCCCCCCGCAGCCTGAAGCTCATTGAGCATGGTCAGACAGGCCTCGTTGGCGCCCCCGTGTGCAGGTCCCCAGAGCGTCGCAATACCGGCCGCGATGCACGCAAAGGGATTGGCACCGGATGAGCCGGCCAGACGGACGGTGGACGTCGAAGCATTCTGCTCATGATCCGCATGCAGAATCAGAATCCGGTCGAGCGCCTTGACCAGCACCGGATTGGGCACATATTCCTCGCAAGGCGTGCCAAACATCATTCGCATGAAGTTGGCCGTGTAGCTCAGGTCGTTCTTGGGATACAGGAACGGCTGGCCAATCGAGTACTTGTAGGCCATGGCCACCATGGTCGGCATCTTGGCGACCAGGCGGATCGCTGAAATGAACCGGTGTTCAGGATTGGTGATGTCGAGCGAGTCGTGGTAGAAGGCCGACATCGCCCCCACGCAGCCGACCAGCACTGCCATCGGATGCGCATCCCGGCGGAAACCCTGGTAGAACCGGGTCATCTGCTCGTGCACCATGGTGTGATGCATGACCGACCAGGTGAAATCGTGCAGCTGCTTGTCGTTGGGCAGATCGCCATTGAGCAGCAGATAGCACGTTTCGAGATAGTCGCAGTGCTCGGCGATCTGCTCGATCGGATAGCCGCGGTAGAGCAGTTCGCCTGCATCGCCGTCGATGTAGGTGATGGCCGATTCACACGAAGCGGTCGAGAGAAATCCAGGATCGAAGGTGAACTTGCCGGTCTGTCCGTAGAGCTTGCGTATGTCGATCACATCCGAGCCGATCGAAGCCTGATAGATCGGAAACTCGACCGAAGGCGTTCCGTCGGAGAAGGAGAGAGTCGCCTTTTTTTGTTCGCTCATATGTCCGTTCCCTGTTGTGGTTGAGTGGGCTTAAACGATCCTGGAGATTGCGTTGCGAATCCCCGGATTGAGTGAAGTGGTCAACAGCGGCTGAGCATCTCGAGCACGCGCCGAACGGGGGGGGTGTCGACATCCTCCGACGGCTCAGTTCGCGCAAGCAGCAGGTCGAGCAGTTGATTGTCGGTTAGGTCAAGCAGTCGGTCCAGGCCCTGCACCGCGTCTTCATCGAGCACAGCGCCGTACTGGTGGAGAAAACGCTGGAGAATCAGATCGTTCTCGAGGAGCCCCCTGCGCGCGCGCCAGGCAAGGCGCCGCAGACGCGCAGGGTCTTCGGTCGCGATGGTCGCCGACTGCTGCGCTTGCATCAGACCGTCCTGCGAACCATGAGTTCCTTGATCTTGCCAATCGCCCGGGTGGGATTGAGTCCCTTCGGACAGACATCCACGCAGTTCATGATGGTGTGGCAGCGGAACAGCCGGTAGGGATCCTCAAGGTTGTCTAGGCGCTCGCTCGTTGCCTGATCGCGACTGTCGGCGATGAATCGGTAGGCCTGCAACAGGCCAGCGGGCCCGACGAACTTGTCCGGGTTCCACCAGAACGACGGGCAGGACGTCGAGCAGCACGCGCACAGGATGCACTCGTACAGACCATCGAGCTCTTCACGCTCCTCGGGCGACTGCAGACGCTCCTTCTCGGGGGGCGGCGTGTCATTGATCAGGTAGGGGCTGATCGAGTGATACTGCTTGAAGAACTGCGTCATGTCGACGATCAGGTCCCGGATCACTGGCAGGCCCGGGAGCGGCTTCAGAACGATCGGCTCCTTCAGATCGCGCAGATTGGTGATGCAGGCAAGACCGTTCTTGCCATTGATGTTCATCGCGTCCGAACCGCAGACGCCTTCCCGGCAGGAGCGCCGGAAGGACAGGGAATCGTCCGTGCTCATCTTGATGCGCATCAGGGCGTCGAGCAGCATCTTGTCGGTCGGTTGCAACTCGACTTCGATGTTTTGCATGCGCGGCTTGTCGTCACGATCGGGATCGTAACGATAGATTGAAAATTTGACCACCCGGGTCGCGACGGGCGCGGCCTTGGCCACCGGGGCTTCAACGACAGCGGTATTCATGACTGCTCCAGACTTGCTCGCTTGTTGGACTCAAAAAGTGCGCACCTTGGGTTTGAAGGTCTCGACCGTCAGCGGCTTCATGTTGACCGGCTTGTAGTCGAGACGATTACCCTCGGAGAACCAGAGCGTGTGCTTGATCCACTGGGCGTCGTCGCGCTCAGGATAGTCGCTGTGCGCGTGGGCGCCGCGGCTCTCCTTGCGCGCCTCGGCCGAGACCATTGTGGCCTTGGCGGTCTCGATCAGATTGGCCACCTCCAGCGCCTCGACGCGCGCCGTGTTGAAGACCTTGGACTTGTCTTTCACATGAATCGACTCGCACCGATTTGCGATCTCCATGATCTGAGAGACACCTTTCGCCATAAGCTCAGAGGTACGAAACACGCCGCAATGGATCTGCATGGTGCGCCGGATGTCGTTGGCGATCTCCTGAGCGTTTTCGCCCGAACCCGACCCATCCAGGCGCGCCAGACGGGCGAGGGTGGCATCACCCGAATCCGACGGCAGCGGCTTGTGCGACAACGCCTTCCGATCACCGGAGACGATGTGGTTGCCGGCCGCCCGACCGAATACGACCAGATCCAGGAGCGAATTGGTACCCAGGCGATTCGCGCCGTGCACCGACACACAGGCACACTCGCCAATCGCGTAGAGGCCATTGGCCACCGCGTTCGGATTGCCGTCCCGGGGCATCACGACCTGTCCGTAATAATTGGTCGGAATACCGCCCATCTGGTAGTGGATGGTCGGGACGACAGGAATCGGATCGCGGATCGGGTCGACGTTGGCAAACTTGATCGCGATCTCACGGATCGAGGGCAGGCGCTTCATGATCGTGTCGGCGCCAAGATGATCGAGCTTGAGGAGCACGTAATCGCCGTCGGGGCCGCAGCCCCGCCCTTCCTTGATCTCCTGGTCCATCGAGCGAGACACGAAGTCTCTGGGCGCGAGGTCCTTGAGCGTGGGCGCGTAACGCTCCATGAAGCGCTCGCCGTGCTTATTGAGCAAAATGCCGCCCTCGCCCCGAACGCCTTCGGTGATCAAGACGCCGGCCCCCGCCACACCGGTTGGGTGAAACTGCCAGAACTCCATATCCTCGAGAGGGATCCCGGCGCGGGCCGCAATGCCCATGCCGTCGCCGGTATTGATGAAGGCATTGGTCGATGCGGCCCAGATCCGGCCCGCACCACCGGTTGCGATCACCGTCACCTTGGACTCAAGAATCATCACCTCGCCGGTTTCCATTTCGAGCGCAACCACGCCCACGCAGTCGCCGTCGGCATCGCGGATCACATCGAGCGCCATCCACTCGACAAAAAACTGCGTGCGCGCGCGGACATTGCGCTGATACAGGGTGTGAAGGAGCGCATGACCCGTGCGATCAGCCGCAGCACAGGCCCGCTGAACGGGCTTCTCGCCGAAATTGGCGGTATGTCCGCCAAAAGGGCGCTGGTAGATGGTGCCGTCGGGATTGCGGTCAAAAGGCATGCCGAAATGCTCGAGCTCGTAGACGACCTTGGGCGCCTCGCGGCACATGAACTCGATCGCATCCTGATCACCCAGGTAGTCCGAACCCTTGACGGTATCGAACATGTGCCAATACCAATTGTCCTCGCTCATGTTGCCGAGCGATGCTCCGATGCCGCCCTGGGCCGCGACCGTGTGCGAACGGGTCGGGAAAACCTTGGAGAGCACGGCAACGCTCCAGCCCGCCTCGGCGAGCTGCAGCGAACAGCGCATGCCAGCGCCGCCCGCACCTATGATGACGGCGTCGAATTTGCGACGAGGAAGGTTGTTGGCAAGATGGTTGAGCACGTCGGCCATCTCAAATGCTCCAAAGAGTGTTGATCGCCCAGATCACGTACCCCACCAGCAGGACGATGGTCAGGACCTGAAGCGTGAGGCGGATTGCAGTGGGCTTGATGTAGTCCATGTAGATGTCACGAACACCGATCCAGGCGTGCCAACAAAGCGCCAGAAAGGCGAGCAGTGTGAGCACACGCATGAAAGTCCCGGAAAAAAGCCCCTTCCAGGCCTGCTGCGAGAACTCGGGCATGAACAGCAGGCTGATGCCAAGGACAACGGTGTAGACCGCCAGCACGACGGCCGTGATGCGCTGGGCAATCCAGTCACGCAAGCCGTAGTGGGCCCCGACGACGATTCGCTTGGTAGTCATTCAGAAGGCTCCGAAAAGCTTGAGTGCGAAGATCGCCGTGAGGGCAAGGCTCACCGCGATCGAGGCCAGTGCGCTCTTTCGAGCGCTGTCTCTCTCGGTCCCGACGTGCAGATCAAGCAGCAGATAGCGGACTCCGGCGCAGAAGTGATGAAGGTAGGCCCAGATGAGCGCGAGCAGCACCAGCTTGGCGAAAGGGCTCGCCACGAACGCCTTGTAGCCCTCGAAGCTAGCCTGCGAGCCCAGGCTGTTCTGGAAGAGATACAGGGCAAGCGGCAGACCCAGCAAGAACATCAAGGCCCCACTCACCCGATGGAGAATCGAGACGATTCCCGCTGGAGGGAGACGGTACTGGAGGATCTGACCGATTTCGATGTTGCGAAACTTCGGGCGAGCTCTGAGCGGCCCTGCCCTCCCTGCAGACTGATTCATTTTTTTTAATCCAAGCCGGTGCAAACACCGCATATTCTGACTCAATTTTTGTTGTCGCACCAAGACAAGGGCCTCCGCCGGCACCCGAGTGGCAACCGCGGCGCAGGCGCGGCTCATGACAATTCGTTGAAATAGTGGTGCCGCAAGGTCGAACAGAACGCCCGCCTGAACTCGACCGGCGCATCCTGATAGGTGCAAGTCAGCCGATCGATTCTGAGTACCGGCTCGCGCACCGCAAGCCCAAGCGAGCGAGCCACTTCCAAGGGTGCTGGGATGGCCTTGATCCGCTCCTCGGCACGAATCATTCGAACGCCGAATTCGGTCTCGAGCAAGGCGTAGAGCGGCCCCTCGTAGGTGGACAGGCGTTCGGCAGACAAGCCCCTGAACCGGGCGCCGGGCAGCCAGATCTCGTCCAGCACAGTGGGTTCACCCGACAACTCGAGCACCCGGCGGATGAACACCACGGTTTCACCCGCCCTCAGGTGCAGCAGACGAGCGATCTCGGCGGGCGCCTTGAGCCGCCGGCATTCGTTGATGCGACTAATCAGTCGCTCGCCCCTGATCCACCGCCCGCCCGTCTGGTCCTCGTCCATCGCGTGAGGCGCACCGAGCGGATCCTGGGCCTCGAAATCAGCCTCCTGAGGCGAGCCTTCCTGAAGCGAGGGCTCGTCCATGCGCAGCCGGAGAAAGCGGAACTGCTCGCCGGCCGCCAGGTGGGAGGCGACGAAGGTACCGCGCCCTTGGCGCCGTACCAGCAGGCGCTCAGCCGCGAGTTCGTCGATCGCCTTTCGGACCGTTCCCTGACTGACCCGATATCGCGCCGCCAGCTCGACCTCGCTCGGGATGGGCTCGCCAGGCTTCCAGTCGGCCCGCTGCAGGCGATCGGTGATCAGAGCCTTGACCTGGCGGTAGAGCGGATCAAAGCGCGGTCCCTCTCCGTGGGCGGGCACGCCGATGCGATCGGTGGCAGGACGCTGTTCCTGTGCCATGAACAATCCTTGAAAGAGGAAACCTGACTTTAGTTTATAACATGTCTTATATAAGATATGAATACTGTTTGACAGGTCCCGGACGAGCCCATACACTTCCGGCCGCGCCTGGATGGCACGGTCGCGAGCAGTTTCCCCGACCCGTCCGGGCAACCCGTCACCGACCCCAAAGGAAACGCCCGCCATGTCCAAACCCGCCAAGCGCGTCGCAGTCACCGGCGCCGCCGGCCAGATCGGTTACAGCCTGCTGTTCAGGATCGCCAACGGCGACATGCTTGGCAAGGATCAGCCGGTCATCCTGCAACTCCTCGACATCACCGCCGCACTGCCCGCTGTCAAAGGCGTCGTGATGGAGCTCGAGGACTGCGCGTTCCCGCTGCTTGCGGGGGTGGTGATCACCGATGACCCGAAGGTCGCCTTCCGCGACGCGGACTACGCGGTCCTGGTCGGTGCCCGGCCGCGCAGCAAGGGCATGGAGCGTAAAGACCTGCTCGAGGCAAACGGCGCCATCTTCACGACCCAGGGGCGAGCACTCGATGAGTGCGCGAGCCGCGATTGCCGCATCCTGGTGGTGGGCAACCCGGCCAACACCAATGCCTACATCGCAATGAAATCGGCGCCTGGGCTCCCGAAGAGGAATTTCACCGCCATGCTGCGCCTCGATCACAACCGCGCGCTGTCGCAGATCGCCTCGCGCACCGGCAGGCCGGTCGAGGCCATCGAAAAACTCGCCGTCTGGGGCAACCACAGCCCGACGATGTATCCAGACTGCCGTTTCGCGACGATCGAGGGTCAGTCGGTCAAGGCCATGATCAACGACGAGGCCTGGAACCGCGACACCTTCATTCCCACGGTGGGCAAACGCGGTGCGGCAATCATCGAGGCGCGCGGCCTGTCATCGGCCGCTTCTGCGGCGAACGCAGCGATCGATCACATGCGCGACTGGGCGATGGGCACCGGCGAGCGCTGGGTCACCATGGGCATCGCCTCGGATGGTTCGTATGGCATCCCGGTCGACACGATGTACGGGTTCCCAGTGACCTGCACGGCCGGCGAATACAAGATCGTCCACGGCCTGCCAATCGACGAGTTCAGCCGCGTCATGATGGACAAGACCCTGGCCGAGCTCAACGAGGAGCGCGAGGGCATCAAGCACCTACTGGGCTGAAGATCCGACAGACGGACCGCCTGGCACTTTCACGCAATAGGCAAGGGAGTCATCAATGAGCCAATCCGCCGGCCGGCGCTTTCGCGAGGCCCTCGCAGCCGAGAAACCACTGCAGATCCCAGGAGCGATCAACGCCAACCACGCGCTGCTCGCTCGCCATGCAGGTTTTCGGGCGATCTACCTGTCCGGAGGTGGGGTCGCAGCAGGCTCTCTGGGCTTGCCCGACCTCGGCATCACCGGCCTGGAGGATGTGCTGATCGACGTCCGGCGGATCACCGATGTCTGCGATCTGCCACTCCTGGTCGACGTCGACACCGGTTTTGGGGCTTCGGCCTTCAATGTCGCGCGCACGGTCAAATCCCTGATCAAGGCGGGCGCAGGGGCCATGCACATCGAGGACCAGGTCGGCGCCAAGCGTTGCGGCCACCGCCCCAACAAGGAAATCGTCACCCAGCAGGAAATGGTCGACCGGATCAAGGCAGCGGTCGACGCCCGCACCGATTCGAGCTTCTTCATCCTGGCGCGCACTGATTCGATCGCGGTCGAGGGCTTTGATCGCGCGCTCGAGCGCTCGCTTGCCTGCGTCGAGGCCGGTGCCGACGGCATCTTCCCCGAGGCCGTGACCGAGCTCGAGATGTCCAGGCGCTTTGCCGAGGCGGTCAAGGTCCCCACGCTCGCCAACATCACCGAATTTGGTCAGACCCCGCTCTTTTCAGTCGAAGAACTGGGCAGCGCGGGGGTCGCGATGGCGCTCTACCCTCTGTCGGCTTTTCGCGCGATGAACAAGGCCGCCCAGACGGTTTACGAGACCCTGCGCAAGGAAGGCACCCAGCAGGCGGTCGTCCCTATGATGCAGACGCGCAAGGAACTCTACGATTCGATCGGCTATTGGGAGTATGAGCAAAAGCTCGACGCCCTCTTTGCGCGCAGCAAGTAATCGACGCCCAGCAGGAGCCCTTTTTCATGACGACCGAAACCCCTGTCTCGACCGGCCCAAAGCCCAAGAAGTCCGTCGCGCTCTCGGGCGTCGCTGCCGGCAATACCGCGCTTTGCACGGTGGGCCGAAGCGGCAACGACCTGCACTACCGAGGTTACGACATCCTCGAGATTGCCGAGGCGGCTGAATTCGAGGAAATCGCGCATCTTCTGGTTCACGAAAAGCTCCCGACCCGCGCCGAACTCGCCGCCTACAAGCAGCGGCTGAAGGCCCTGCGAGGCGTCCCGGCAGCCGTCCGGGCGGTTCTCGAAGCGCTTCCGGCCTCCGCCCACCCGATGGATGTGATGCGTACCGGCGTCTCGGCACTCGGTTGCCAGTTGCCCGAAAAAGACGACCACAACACGCCAGGCGCACGCGACATCGCCGACCGCCTGATGGCGTCGCTCGGTTCGATGCTGCTCTATTGGTACCACTTCAGCCACAACGGGCGCCGGATTGAGCTCGAAAGCGATGAGGATTCCATCGGCGGTCACTTCCTCCACCTGCTGCACGGCCGTCGTCCCTCCGAGGTTTGGGTGCGGGCCATGCACACCTCGCTCAACCTCTACGCCGAGCACGAGTACAACGCTTCCACTTTCGCAGCGCGCGTGGTTGCCGGGACCGGATCCGACATGTATTCGGCCGTGACCGGGGCGATTGGAGCGCTGCGCGGCCCCAAGCATGGGGGAGCCAACGAGGTCGCCTTCGAGGTACAGAAACGCTATGACTCGCCCGATCAGGCCGAGGCCGACATCCGTCGCCGGGTTGAAAACCGGGAGGTGGTGATCGGATTCGGACATCCCGTGTACACGATCTCGGATCCCCGCAACAAGGTGATCAAGGAAGTCGCGCGACGGCTGTCTGTCGAGGTTGGCGATACCAAGATGTTCGATATCGCGGAACGTCTCGAGACTGTGATGTGGGAGGCCAAGAAGATGTTCCCCAATCTCGACTGGTTCAGTGCCGTCAGCTACCACATGCTCGGTGTGCCCACGAGCATGTTCACGCCGCTTTTCGTGATCTCGCGCACCTCCGGCTGGGCCGCGCACGTGATCGAACAGCGTATCGACAACAAGATTATCCGCCCAAGCGCCAACTACATCGGGCCCGAAGATCGGAAATTCGTCCCGATCGACGCGCGGTCTTGACGCTTGATTCGCCCGCGCGCCCTTGACCTGCCAAGCAATTCCATCGACCCCCCGCACACCTGAGGACCCCCCCATGCCGCACAATGCTCTCAAAACCCTCAAGGACTTCAAGATGAAGTCCGGCAAGACCGGCAAGTTCTACTCGCTTCCGGCCTTGGCCAAGACCTTCCCGAACGTCAAGCGACTGCCGATGTCGATCCGCATCGTACTCGAGTCGGTCCTGCGTAACGTGGACGGCAAGAAAGTCACCGAAGCCCACGTCGAGCAGCTCGCCAACTGGAAGCCCAACGCCGCTAGGGCTGAAGAGATTCCATTCGTCGTGGCGCGTGTGGTCCTGCAGGATCTGACCGGCATTCCGCTGCTGGCTGACCTCGCTGCCATGCGCAACGTGGCGCAGCAGTTGGGTGCCAACCCCAAGCGCATCGAGCCGCTGGTGCCGGTCGATCTCGTTGTCGATCATTCGGTGATGATCGACAACTATGGCAAACGCAACGCGCTCGACCTCAACATGAAGCTCGAGTTCCAGCGCAATCAGGAACGCTACAAATTCATGAAATGGGGCATGCAGGCCTTCGACACCTTCGGCGTCGTGCCGCCTGGCTTTGGCATCGTCCATCAGGTCAACCTCGAGTACCTCGCCCGCGGCGTGCACAAGACCGCAGACAAGGTCTATTACGCCGACACGCTGGTCGGTACCGACAGCCACACCACGATGATCAACGGCATTGGCGTGGTCGGCTGGGGGGTGGGCGGCATCGAGGCCGAGGCGGGCATGCTGGGTCAGCCCGTGTACTTCCTCACCCCCGACGTGGTGGGCGTTGAGCTCAGCGGGCGGCTCCGCGAGGGGGTCACGGCGACCGATCTGGTGCTGGCGATCACCGAGCTGCTGCGCAAGGCAAAGGTCGTGGGCAAGTTCGTCGAGTTCTTCGGTGAGGGTACCTCGAGCCTTGCCGTACCTGACCGGGCCACCATCGCGAACATGGCCCCGGAATATGGCGCAACCATGGGCTTTTTCACCGTCGACGACAACACCGTCGACTATTTCAAGGGCACGGGCCGCAGCGACGGCGAAATCGACGCGCTCACCAGTTGGTTCAAGGCCCAGGGTCTGTATGGCACGCCCAAGGCGGGCGAGATCGACTACTCGACGGTGTTCAAGCTCGACCTGGGCTCGATCGTGCCTTCGCTTGCCGGCCCCAAGCGCCCGCAGGACCGGATCGAGATCGGCGAGGTCGCTTCGACCTTCTCCGAGCTTTACGCACGGCCCGCGGCAGACAACGGCTTCAATCTGCCGGCCGACACGCTCGAGACCGTCCACAAGACCGCAAGCGGCATGGAGCTGCGCAACGGTGACGTGCTGATCGCAGCCATCACTTCCTGCACCAATACCTCCAACCCCGGCGTGCTGCTCGCAGCCGGCCTGCTCGCGAAGAAGGCAGTCGAGGCTGGCCTCAAGGTCAAACCCCACGTCAAGACCTCGCTCGCCCCGGGGTCGCGCATCGTCACGAGCTACCTCGAAAAAGCGGGCCTCCTGCCTTACCTCGAAAAGCTCGGCTTCGCCGTGGCCGCCTACGGCTGCACGACCTGCATCGGTAACGCGGGCGACCTCACGGCCGAGGTCAACGAAACCGTCACGCAGAACAACATGGTCTGCTCGGCTGTTCTCTCGGGCAACCGCAACTTCGAAGCCCGGATCCACCCCAATCTGAAAGCCAACTTCCTGGCCTCGCCCCCGCTTGTGGTGGCCTATGCCATTGCCGGCAACGTTCGCGTCGACCTGATGACCCAGCCCGTCGGCAAGAGCAAGGGCGGCAAGGAGGTGTTCATCGGGGACATCTGGCCCACCAGCGCGGAGGTCAACGCGCTGATGAAGCACGCCATGGATCCGAAGACCTTCCGCAAGAACTACGCCAAGGTCAAGAGCAATCCGGGCAAGCTGTGGGAAAAGATCAAGGGCACAACCGGACAGGTCTACGACTGGCCGGACTCGACCTATATCGCGCGGCCGCCTTTCTTTGACGGCTTCGAGATGGAGCCACCCGCTGCGCGGGCCTCGATCGTGGGGGCACGGTCGCTCGCGCTCTTCGGCGACTCGATCACCACCGACCATATCTCGCCCGCCGGATCCTTCCGCGACAGCTCCCCAGCGGGCAAGTTCCTGATCGAGAATGGCGTGGCCAAGGGCGACTTCAACACCTACGGCGCGCGTCGCGGGCACCATGAAGTGATGATGCGCGGCACGTTTGCCAATGTTCGCGTCAAGAACCTGATGCTCCCCGCGAACGCCGATGGCAGTCGTGTCGAGGGCGGCGTGACCCTGCATCGGCCCAGCGGCGACCCGATGTCGATCTACGACGCAGCGATGCGCTATATCGGCGAAGGCACGCCCACAGTCATCTTCGGGGGCGAGGAGTATGGCACCGGCTCATCGCGCGACTGGGCGGCCAAGGGTACGCAATTGCTGGGCGTCAAAGCCGTCGTGGTGCGCAGCTTCGAGCGCATCCATCGCTCGAACCTGGTGGGCATGGGCGTGCTTCCGCTGCAGTTCAAGGGATCCGACAGCTGGCAATCGCTCGGCATCCAGGGCGACGAGAGCTTCGATATCGAGATCCCCGCCGAGCTCAAGCCGCAGCAGGATATCGTGATGACGATTCGCAGCGCGGACGGCAGCACCCGAAAGGTCACGCTGCTTTCGCGAATCGACACCGCAATCGAGGTCGACTACTACAAGCACGGCGGCATCCTGCCTTATGTGCTTCGCGATCTGATGGCGGCGTAAAGCAAGCGGCCAGCGCGCGGTCGTTCCGCGCGCTGTCTGCTCGAGGACCATTTTCGGGGTGGGCGGCGGTCATTGCCCGCCACTGGCCTGTTCGAGCTGCCAGCGATTCCAGTCGGCCTCGGTATCGATATCCCAAACGGTTCGAAGCCGCGATACAGACAGGCCCGCCTGCCGCGCCAGGGCAATCGTCTGCTCGAGTACGGTCGAAGTTCCCCACGCCACGCCCTTGAAGACCGGCAACTGCGGGCGAGCGCAGGCGATCAAGGCATAACCGCCGTCCTCGGCGGGTGCAAGCACGAGATCATGCGCTGCCGTCTCAGCGATCGCCGCCTCGAGATCAGCGACGGACAGGGTCGGACAATCCGAGCCGATCAGTACCGCCGCGGGAGCCCCCTCACGAATCGATGAATCGATGGCACGGGCCATCCGATCACCCAGATCGGTGCCCTCCTGGAGTGAAAGCCGATAACCCCAGCGATCGACAAGCCTGCGGCACTCGCCGTGGTCGTCGTTTCCCGCAATCTGCAAGGTTCTTTGTTCGAACTGTGCGCACCGAGACCCCGTGGCGAGCGTGTGCTCGAGCAGCAGCCGGTGGATCCCCAGCGCGGCCGCCTCGCCCAGCGAGGCGGCAAGGCGAGTCTTGACCTCGCCCAGGCGGGGCACTCGCGCGAAAACGATCAAATGCGCATGCGATGAAGCGCTCATCCGTAGTACAGACGGTGCAAGCGTCGAGCAGGCACACCCGACCAGTAGAGCGCGCGAAGTGTCCACATGAGGACAATGGTACGCAAGGGACCCTTCCGCTCCCAGCGCCGGGCCGAAACGAACACTCGCTCGCGCAAGGCCGCACCGGGCAAGCGGGCGCTGCGTAGCCGGGTGCACAAATCGATATCTTCCATCAAAGGCAGGTCGGCGTAGCCCCCGATCGCATCGAAGGTCGCCCGGCGAATGAAAATCGTCTGATCGCCCGTCGCAATCCCGGTGATCCGCGAGCGCAGGTTCATCATCGCACCCACGATGCACAGCAGTCGCAACCGACTGGCTAGCCAGACATCGAAGCGCCCCCACACCGCCCCAGCGTCGATCGCGCCCTCCACGGCTGGCTTCCAGTCGTCCGGCAAGACCACATCGGCATGCAGAAAGACGAGGATCTCAAACTCGCCCGCGCTGCGCGCGCCCGCGTTCATCTGCGAGGCGCGGCCACGTCTGGCTGCGATCACCTGAGCCCCCCGCGATCGGGCAATCGTGGGCGTATCGTCGTCGCTGCCGCCATCGACGACCACACAATGCACGCCCGCCGCAATGACACGATCGACCGTGGCCGCGATGGTTGCGGCCTCGTTCAGCACAGGAATGATGACCGCGATCCTATTCATCATCCCAGCCCGCTCATCTGCATCGGAGGGTCGATCAAGCCGCGGCCGATGTCACCCGACTCGTTTCAGGCACGTCGCCAAGCGCTCCGCCGCATGAACTGCCCTGCCCCGCCGTACAACCGAAGCAGTGGTCGGCGACTGTGATCGGCCAGTCGGTGAGATCGCGTCCGAGCAGATCGCGCACCGTCACGGCTGCGCGCTCGGGCGACCTGAGCGGCAGGCTAAGCATCTGATTGAAGTCGCAGTCATAGACGCGCCCCTGCCAATCGACACTCAAAAGATCACGACACATTACGCCTTCGAGGTTTTCGTCGCGATGCGCCTCGCGCAGCAGTTTCATGTAAGGCTCGAACCGACCCTGGCTGATCAGCATCGAACCGAAACGCTGTATGGGCATGTTCGCAAGGGTGAGGAGGCGTGTGAAGCGAATGCCGTATCGCTCGCCCAGCATCCTGCGGTAATCGGCCTCGAGTGCAGCCTGCGGCGGCGGCAGGCTGGGGCCCTGGGGATTGAACACCAGGCTGAGACTCAGCCGGTCGCCGTAGCCCAGCGCATTGAGCCTTCGCAGCCCGCGCAGACTGGCCTCAAACACCCCGCCACCCCGCTGACGATCGACGTTCTCCTCGAGGTAACACGGCAAGGACGCGACGACCTGCACCTGATGGGCGGCCAGAAACTCGGCCAGATCCTCCTGACCCTCGAGCTCGAGCACGGTGAGATTGCAGCGATCGATGACCTCGCAGCCCGCATTTTCCGCCTCGGCGACGAGCCAGCGAAAATGCGGGTTCATCTCGGGCGCGCCACCCGTGAGATCAAGGACACGCGCCCCGGAAGTCTCGAGCAAACGCAATACGTCTGCTGCAGTGTCGCGGTCCATCATCTCGGTACGGTGCGGCCCCGCTGCAACGTGGCAATGCTGGCAGGTCTGGTTGCACAAATAGCCCAGATTGACCTGCAGGGTTTGCAGACCGCGCCTGCGCAAACGGGGGAACCCGCCTCGCCTCAAATGAATCAGGGTGTCGTGCATGTGCAGTCCTGGCTGGTGATACGGACCCATTGTATGCTGGCGACCGTGCGTCGTGCAGTCCTGCACGGTCCGTCCCCGTATCGAAGGAGCGAAACGCGATGCCTCATCAGCCTGACCCCGCCCTGGCATTCATGCCCTACCCGCCCGTGGCGGTTCACCATGCGGCAGATGGACCGCTGTCGGGGCTGAGCTTTGGCGTAAAGGACCTGTTCGATGTCGCGGGCTATCCGACCAGTGGCGGCAGTCCCATCGTGCTGGCGATGTCAGGTCCGAAATCCCGATCAGCGCCCATCGTCGAGCAGTTGCTCTCAGCGGGTGCGCGCTTTGCGGGGAAGACCGTCACCGACGAATTTGCGTTTTCGCTCAACGGCAACAACGC